>ERZ773074.15-NODE-15-length-106137-cov-56.432778_pt1 | contig 106137 bp, 91 predicted proteins | sample MGYA00580615_ERZ773074 | MGnify/ENA primary metagenome ERZ773074 (study PRJEB29015, sample SAMEA2738126) | human oral metagenome | biome: human oral; feature: human-associated habitat; material: saliva | place: China | collected 2160 ...
GCAATCTATCTCGGCTTGTCTCCTCAGACGCTTGCGAACTGGAGAGTTCGTGGTCAAGGCCCCGCATATGTGCGCCTTGGAGGGGCTGGTCGACCTCGCATCGTGTATCTCCCTGAGGATCTCGATGCGTTTCTCCGTGCCAACCGTGTTGAGACAACGGGTAGAAAGCCAGCGATGAAACGTCAATCTTTCTAACCATTTACGTCACAATGAGACCCTGGATTGTGAACTCCCACCAATTCCAGGGTCTCATTGCATCAAACTCACCACGTGTACCACGTTGCAAGCCCAGCCCCAACAACAAGCGATGCAACATACATGGGTTCCAACCATGGTTTACTCTGCTGGTACCGCAAAACATTACCCATGATGCTTCGATAGCGAGTGGACACGACAATGCGCGTCTCGCCTCGCTCAATCACTTTCCATGTGGATGGAAAAAGTGGGTAGTACCAGATCCACCCGGCCATGCTCCCAGCATCGAGCACATCGTGGGTGATCATACCCGCGAGCAGCCAGATAAAGCCAGGCCACACCCATGCTGTCAGCACACCGACACCAAGGAGCACCCAAAGCGTGTGCGTCCAGCCTCTATGGTTCAAAGGTGATGTTGCATCCGCGCGTGACTCAGGCGAGCGCAACAGTGTACCCCAGGGCATGAAACGACCTGCCAATGAATGCGGCAGATCAATGTCAGGGAGCACCGTTCCAATGATAAACAGTGGTAACCCGATGGCTACGCTTGTCAACCATTGATCATCAGAGGGAATAAACATCTGATGGAGCCACGTGCTCCCGAGCTGCACTACCCCACTCACCGTATCCAACGCATGGCTCACCCATGAGGGTTCACCAGAATCGATCATCGCCTGAGATTGGCCCATACCTTCACCTACGGTGACGCAGGCTCGTCCTAATCCGAGCATCGCCAATCCACCAGCGATATGATACGTTCCTCTCATTGTGCATCCTTTCGTGATATGCGTTGAATCATTATTACTATTCTACTGGAAAACCAGGGTTTTGTGCAGACTGCACAGTCGGTTTCCCAAAAGCAAGCCGTACAAAGTACGGCCCGAGATCTATTCGACAGAACCAGACAGCCTGACGGCGCTGCCTGGTTCTCTATTTAATTCCTTTTTATTCAGGAGGTACCCACCATGAAGTTTGACGAGAATCTCGTTGACAACACTATTTTGTTGCTTGAAGCAGGTTTGGTTCCTGCCCTGATGGGCGAACCCGGTATCGGCAAGTCATCCTTCGTCGAAGACGTTGCCCGCCGAACGAACACCACATGCTTCACCCTTCCGTGTAACTTGCTGGCTGACAAGGCTGACCTGACAGGTGCACGCCTTGTTCTTAATGAATCTACCGGAGAATGGTCGCAGAAGTTCTTCCCTCACTCCGTCATCAGCCAGGCAATCCACTACGCCGAGAACAACCCCAACGAACAGCCGATCTTGTTCTTGGATGAAATCAACCGTACGACCTCTGATGTCACCTCGGGTACCTTGACCCTCGTGACATTGCGTCGTATCGGTGACAAGGCTCTGCCGAAGAACCTTCGCATCATCGTTGCAGGCAACGATAAGGGTAATGTCACCGCTCTTGATGATGCGTCCGTTTCACGTTTCGCTATCATCAACGTTGAGCCTGATGCCCATACCCTGATCGATGTCCTAGGAGACAATCTTCACCCGTGGGTCAAGATGGTCTTGGAAAAGCACCCGGAAACCATCTTTGTCAAGAACGTGGATGATCAGCAGGCTGTTGAAGGGTATGATGACGACGACGAAAACACCACTGTTTCCGTCTTTGATCTTTTCGATGGATCTGAGGAAATCCGGCCTTTCGCCACCCCTCGTACCATCGATGGTGTCTCGCGTTATCTCACAGCTCTATCCACCGAAAAGCTCATGAGTTTCATGGCGACTGCGGCAACCACCCGTGACGGACGACATGTCTCCTACCTTCAAGAAACCATTGAAGGTCTGACCGGACACACGTCTTTCACCACGCTCCTGATGGGTGTCATCAGCGAAGAACTGAGCAAGGGTACGACCCAGACAGGCGCTCAGCGCGTGGTCAAGCCGCGTATCTACGATACCTTGAAGGCTGCTGCCACCACGAGCATCGACGACGTCACCGAGGTCATCTCCACGATGACCGACAATGACGCATCAGGATGCCTCGTCTTTGCTCTCTACGAGCGCGATGACAACACCGTGATTATTCAAGCTCTCAACGACCGCTTGAGCCGCCTGGAAAAGAACCACCTGAATGATCTCATCACCTTGTGGTCATCCGGTGCGCTGAACTCCCATAACTGCCGAGTTTTCACTGGGCTGAGCACTGGCTTTGCCCAGGCCATCACGCCCACTCTCGTGGCTATGGGTCTGGGCGACTGAGTCTTTGTTACGCACCGATCGTATTCGGTGTAACTGCCCTGTTCTCCGACAGTTGCACCGAATACGACACATACCCGATATATCCATAGAAAGGGGTACCAATGGCTACGATCCCCGTTAGCCTCATTGGACAAAAGCCAGGCCGCCTTGATCCATACACAGCAATCCCCGCTTTCACAGGAGATTGCGACCCTATGTCTTTGCTCGACGCTATGGTGACCCACACGATCTTTGAGCCGCTGAATGCAAACCAGGCGGTCGCTGTGGTTGTGAATAATCAACCGATCGACCGTGACGGCGCGAATGAGCTTCTCCTTCGATCTGTTGGTGAGGTTCTGGACCCCGTTGCCCAAGAAGTGATGAACATTCTCTTTGAGCAGGCTCTCACCAGGTGGATCCCATCAGCATCTTCCCCTATTGATGAAGCCTTCATCACACAAGCTGCTGCCACGTGCAAGCTCCCTGACCCGAGCAAAGCTCTGTACACCACGCAATCCGACGTGATCCCGGCTGTGAAAGACGTACTTGCAGGAAACGCCGGAACAGACCTTCTCCTGGTGTCCTTGGGTTGGACTTTCCACCCGCACACCGTGGGGTTCTGGTTCCGCACAAACGCCGAGTTCGATGCGTTCAAGGCATGGCTGCGAGGCGAACTTGCCAAGATTGCATCCAACATCAGCGCTGCTGATATGCGGATGTTCCAGCAGTTCGATACACTCACGCTCACCGATCTGACCGAGTCTCTGATCTTGCGAGCAGATGACTCACAGGCACTGGATGAGTACTCGTTTGCACGTGTACTCATGTGGGCACTCATGACATGGACTGGGGCAAACACTTCGTCCAACACATGTGGTGTTCTCCCGTTTAGCATCGCTGAAATGACCCTGCCTCGAACCCTGGTTCTCGTCAACGTGGAGGCTCATGCGCGAGCATCCATGCGCAAGATCATTAACGAGTGGGAACTCATCAACAAGTCACTCCACGCGCCCGTGAAACTCGTGACCCCAGGACAGTTGAGCAAGCTCACGGCTCTCGCCCGTGCGCAGCAAAAGGCGTCGGCCCAAGCTGCAAACAGCTTGTCCAACGCGCATCAGCAAAAAGGTCGTAGTGGTCGCGTGGTATTCCACAAGCGCCCGACACGCCCTGTTGATATCTACAAGTCTGTCATGCGCGTGCTCACTCGTATGTCCAAGGTCAACCAATCGTTGAACTCGATTCGCAATGTGACGACGAGTTTCGTCAGGGCCAACAGGCGTCAGCCCAATGACCCGAACAAGCCGGGTAAGGTTATTTCGCGCAAATACCTACCTGACATCCACATTTACCTTGATACGTCAGGGTCTATTTCCACCGAGAACTATGAAGATACCATCAAAATGCTCATTACTTTCGCCAAGAAAATGGGCGTTGATCTGTACTTCACGAGCTTCTCACACATTATGTCCACCCCTGTGCGTCTTCGAATCAAAGACCGCTCGGTGAACCAAGTGTGGAAGCAATTCGCAGCTGTGCCGAAAGTTTCCGGTGGAACCGACTACGAGCAGATTTACACCTTCATCAATGAACACCCCACTCTGAGGCGTCGTTTGAACCTGGTGATCACCGACTTTGAGTGGTGGCCTGGGTCATACCACATCGATGTCCCAGAAAATCTGTACTACGTTCCGATCTCTGTTCCATCTGGGTACTACTCATCATTGCGTAACAGCGCCATGAGCTTTGTCCGTTCGATGGAAAAGATCGATCCGAGTACGGGGTCTCGAATCCTTGGTATGACCAACTGATTCGAACCACACCAATCTGCTCATCCCTTCCTTCTCTGGGCTAATCACCTGGGGAAGGAAGGGCCTATTCATATCTCTTTATTCACGTGAAAGGAGGCCCTTATGGGCCTGTCAAACTTTACGCCCACTGACATCGGTGGTGGCTCAAACTCTGGCTCTGGAGGACCGGGTATCCCGCTCTCAGCGTTACTCAACCCCACCCTCACAGGCGGCTCTGACATTAACGATATGCTCATTAACTACAACGAGACGTACAAGAGCGCCACACCTGCTCTTTTCCGTGATGAGATCGTCACCCAGACCATGAGCATCATCTCGTCGTCCCGCAAGCCGAACGCTCTACTCGTCGGCCCAGCTGGGGTTGGCAAGACGGCGATTGTCGAAGAGATCGCCAGGCGCATCGCTAATAAAGAAGCTTCTGTCCCACCGCAGCTCGCAAACACGACGATCTACGAGCTGCCGATTGCAACTCTCGTTGCAGGCGCAGGCGTTGTCGGTGATCTGGAAAACCGCATCACAGAAATCATCAAGTTTGCACAGGATGCAAACAACGATGCATTGCTCTTTATCGATGAGATTCACCTCATTGCAGACAGCAACAACACGACATATGCCAAGATCGCACAGATCCTCAAGCCTGCCATGGCCCGAGGATACATCCGCGTGATCGCGGCAACGACCATGGGTGAAGCGAAGAAACTCGATGACGACCCGGCGTTCAAGCGCCGTTTCTCCTCAGTCATCGTCGATGAACTCACCCGTGAGCAGACCCGTCAAATCTTGGACGTTGTTCTGCCCGGTATGCTGGGCCATTACCAGAACAAGGTCACGGTCGCCCCCGACGTCCTTGACGAAATCGTCATGACAGCCGATCGTCTCATGAGTACGGGCCATCGCCCTGATACGGCGATTACGCTTCTCGACCGAGCACTGAGTCACTCCGTCATTAGCCACCACGCGGCGATCCAGGAAGCTCTCGCCTCTGGAAACACGACAAGCGCACAGATGCTCCAACAGATCACTCATATTCCGTTGACGGCTAAGCGACTGAACACAATCGCCATGCTTCTTGTCACCGGACAATCCCAGCCCCCACACCTTGATGTGACAGCTCTCCAAACAGAGCTATCCAGGCTCAGGGGTCAAGAAGAGGTTCTTCCCCGCATCGTCGACGCTTTGCGTAGACGCGAACTGAACATCTTCCCGAGCACTCGCCCCACCTCATGGCTTTTCGCCGGGGCATCCGGGGTCGGCAAGTCGGAAACAGCCACGATTATCTCATCTATGGTGACTGGGCAAAAGCCCATCATCCTCAACATGGCTGAATACCATGACTCGGCATCGATCAATCGCATCATCGGCTCCCCAACCGGCTACGTCGGTTCGGACAGTGCCAAGGAACGACCTTTCGACACCTTGGCATCGAACCCCTACCGCGTGATCGTCCTTGATGAGTTTGAGAAAGCCGATATGTCAGTGCAGCGACTTTTCCTCTCTGCTCTGGATACCGGCGAGATCCAGATGGCAAACGGTCCAGCCGTTGACCTCTCGCGGTGCATCGTCATTGCAACGACTAATGCTGGCAGGCAGAAGCTCTCTGGCTCCCAGATGGGCTTCGGCGATCATAAGCACTCCGTGAGCAAGCAGTCTTTGACCAAAGAACTCCAAAAGAGTTTTGACGCAGAGCTGCTCGGACGCTTCGATGATCTCATCGCGTTTATGCCTTTGGGTGCCGACGACTACGCACAAATCTTGCACGATGAATACGATCGCCAAGTTGCGCGTATCTGTGCCGAGAGGCCAGACCTGAGCTTTGATCCAATTGACGATGACACTATTGCTCAATTGGTTGATGAGACATGGCTCGTTGACCAGGGCGCACGCCCGGCCATCCGCGCCATCCGCGCTCTGATCGAAGACATGCTGCTTGCTCAGGCAGCGAACTAACAGAGCGCATACGGTTCGCCCACGTGAATTCACCCCTCGTGGGCGAACCACCTATTCACAATCTATTTATTCAGGAGAACACAATGGACACTATGCGCACCGTTCAATACACCCTTCACGAAGCAGATGGATCTTTGACGACCGTCGTAGCTCACTACGGCATTCGTAATGACCGCGTCAGCGTCATGGGAGAGGTCTATTACAACCATGATGACCAAACCCCGCTTGCCAACCTTGATCCCGATAAGTGCGGGCAAGTGTGCGATGAGATTAAGCAGGCATTTCCGTGGCTAGGGCCTCTCATGGAACTCCATCTTGCCGACGCTTACACAGGCGCACCAATGTACGCACTTGACAATGGATGGTTCTGGCTTCATGAGGATGAAGCCGATGGCCCGCTCATCACCACCGTCAGCCGTCGTCGCGCAGCCAGGTACCTTCGCACGACACCAGACATGTTAGAGGGTGTTCGCACCAAGAACGATCTCTCGGTTCTGATTAACACCACGCTGGCCCCGGCGTGGAAGAGGCAAATGGACGCTGCATTGGCACTCTACGATCTGTCCACCGGCCATAAGCCGCAGATCAACAAAGACCTTGAGTCTCTCCAGATCATCTACACCGATAACAAGGGGTGTCTCTACACCCAACCGCTGAGCGATTTGTCCGACGTAGGAACCCTTGTCAATCCTGACGAGGACACCGATCTCACCATCGTCGGTTACACGATCGCATAACCTTTGAGACAACCCACACCATCGATCGGTCAGTACCATCACTGGCCGATTGATGGCTTATTCATACACTTATTTATATTCAGAAAGGAAGGCTTTCATGCCCATCCTCTTAGAAAGCATTGATACCGCTGCCGCTCAAATCAATACCGTTGCTGAGGCAGGTAAAGCCCGTACCATCAAGGCTGTCACCCCTAAGTTCTTTTCCTCGTCTCTGACCGGCCAGGGCAAGAAGCAAGGCGTACTGAACTCTTCCGTTGTCCCCGGTTTCTACCCTATGGGTCTGAGCCGTGCAACGATGGGAAGCACCGACATTCGCTATAAGGAACGTCGCACCTCAAACAACGTCACCAGCCACATTATCCCCATTGGCACTGTCGTTCGGCGCGCCTATGAGCAGGGATACGGCTACATGAAGGTTCCCGTTCCCTCTGAGGCGAACGCCTTCTCCGTGCGCCTGACGAACGATACCGACGATTTCGATATCTATGCATCCTGCCACGTACAGGGCCTCGTCATGCGCGAGGATCGTAGCGGACGAGAAATGGTCAAGGACCTTGCCGTCTCGTACCGCACGATGCTCTACGTCGTTCCGCCCGTAAAGGACGAAGACGTTGACGACCTGGAAGCTCAGATGGACACTCTGTGCGACCAGGATCTCGCCTCTTGCGACATCGATGATCCAGACTTCATCGACGCAAGCGACGAGGACATCATGGCTTTGGACGATGAGTCTGTCGATTCACTCGTCCTGAGCGTAGACGATGACTACCGCACTCGTGCCACCCTGCTCAACATGTCGGCGTCCAACTTCCGCAACCTCTCGTATCGCATGAGCGTCGAGGGTGGAGCCTGGGCCATTGTTGACTGGAGCTATGCTCCCGTCGAAGATTCCATCGACCTACCGTGGAACGACATCCTGTGCGCCGTAGGTATCGACCCTTCGCGCCAGAACGAGTTCCGTGACACTCTGAATCAGTTCTACGCTGATTACAGCGTCTACGAGAACATTACGTACAGTGCTAGGCGGTGGACCAGCAATGGTATTGCTGAGGACATCCGAGACGTTGTTGCTGCTCTTGTACCCAAGACGCGCACCTACAACGACGATCAGTTGGCTCAAATGGTCTACCAGCTTCGCTACATGGAGCAGTACAGTGTTCCACTGCCTGCTTACCGCGAAGTCTACACGGCCATCAACACGCTCTGTGACCCTCAGACCGCATCGCGTCTGATGAAGCAGAACATGAACCTGCTGATGAACGAGACCTTGCACGAGCTGGGGTCTCACCGTGATGAGCTGGAGCGTGCGCCGCTCTCAATTGCGACCACTCCGATCCAGGGCCAACTCTCGCCTCAGCAGAAGGCTGCTGTGTGCTCGACTGAGCCTCTGTCGATCACTCAGGCAGGCGCAGGCGCTGGTAAGAGCACGGTGATCCTTGCTCGTATCAACCAGCTCACGCTGTGCGGGGTGGCCCCCTCGGACATCACTGTGCTGTCGTTTACGAATGCAGCGGCGGACAACATCATCAAGAAGAACCCCAACGTTCGCTCGATGACGATTGCCCGTATGATCCATGATCTCTACATGACCTACTTCCCCACCCACGAACTCAGCTCTGTGGAAACGATCGCAAACTCCCTGAACATCTACATGCCCGGAGACGCTTTTGCGCTTCAATTCTCTCAGCGTCTTCGTCGGTTGGAAGGTCGTGATGCACAAGGTGCCTATACCTCGTTGAACAACTTTATCGAGGCACACCTGGAGCAAACCATCGACGCTCTGAACCTCATCAAGCAGACGTCTTTGGAACTGGAGATCATTCTGGCGTACCAGATGATTGATCGGATGCCCTTGCCTGCCGGTTTGAACATCCGACACCTCATCATTGACGAGGTTCAGGATAACTCGGTGTTCGAGTTCATCTACCTGCTCCGACTCGTGAGCAAGCTCAAGGCATCACTTTTCATCGTGGGTAAGCATTGCTCACGTTAAACCCTACTAATTGCGGGAAACTCATGTTTTCGCGATAACGACCGCGACTATTGGGAAACCAATAGTGCAGCAGATGGGATAACACCCATCAGATGGTAATACCGTTGTCGTTAATGACAATCCGCAGCCAGCCACCCAAACGTCAAGCCGTGGGTGGAAGGTTCATCGACTATCGAACGCACTGACACATTGTCAGCAATAAACCATGAGTAATCCCATGGTGAAGCAAGTAGAGTAGCGACCACATATGCATCATGTGGCACGCGAAATGATGGGCATGTTCAGATATCACGCTGAACATGAAGATATAGTCAACTAAATCACGGAAAGAGGGGACTGATGCACCCTCACATACCGCCAACGATTCGTAGAGTTCTCCACCCGTGAGAAGAACTAGGGATGCTTCCCAGACGCTCTACGAGTTCCGTTCGGCAAACCCGAAGGCCCTGAATGCTCTTGAAGCATCCGGTGTCTTCACCCCCTACAAGCTGGAAACCAACTACCGATCAAACCAAGAGGTTCTGGACATGGCTAATGTTCACCTCTTGTCTGAGATCGAAGCCAACCAGCTTGCGCAGATCCGCCTTCGTGCAAACTCGCTTGTCCCGGTGACCGCACAGTCGTTCCAGGACAAAGTTCATGTCGTCCATGAACACTACACCTCTGATGCAAAGTTCATCACCGATCTTCCTAAGCTGCTCTCCCAGCACACCTACACCTACGTTCAGGACTGCCTGAGCCGTGGTGAGCAGGTGGCGTTCTTGGCCTTTACCCGCCGAGAAGCATTCGCTGTTCAAAAGCGCTTGGAAGAGATGTTCCCAGGCCGCTCTGTCATCTCGATGATCTCTGACCGCCGTCGCGCATCGACGTTCTTCTCGGCGTTCATCAAGATGTACTGGTCTGACATCGAGGCCGTGGATCCCGCAAACGCCGCATACGTGTTTGCAAAGGAGATCATCGCACGAGGCCCCGCCAGCAATGCCCAGGCTCAGCAGGCTTTGGCAAAGATGGCGAGCGAGTGGTGGACTGAATCGGGTTCGGCTATTCAGGGATGGGTCTACGAGTACCAATCCGCCATCATCACCAAGGAAACCTTCTTCGATCGCTTGAAGAAGTGCATCCTTGATTACGAGATCCGGTACAACTCGATTCGCGATGCTCTTATGCACCGCAACAACGAGGAGCGCAAGATCCGTAACCTGGAAACCCAGGCTGATCTCATTGTCTCCACTGTTCATGGAGTCAAGGGTCTTGAATTTGACAACGTTGTTGTCATCTACAAGGACCAGTCCGACATGAGCGAAGAAAAGAAGAGGCTCTATTACGTCGCGTTCACGCGCGCGAAGAACTCTCTGTTCGTTCTCTCTCATGGAACCACGCTCTCCGCCCGCATTGTCAGCGACTACAATCTGATCGTTGACTCGCTGACGCAGCCGGGTTCTACAGACAATGAGGATGAGGATACCGCAACCACTGTTACAGTGGTGGATGAAGATGATGTCCCCAGCGAGGATGACACTCCTTGCGTGGATACCACCGATACCGATGGTTTTGCTGCTACTCGTGCTCTCGTCGCCAGCATCCAGACCGTTCCTGGTCTGTCTGCAACTGACGATGAGGACGATGAGTAAGCATCGCCTGTAAAATTGCCCCATGACTCCTGCCTCGTTGTAGGGGTCATGGGGAACCAACACCACAAAGCTCTATACTACTCTCTTCTCGAAAGGAGCACTCATGCAAGACATTCGCCGAGGCGACATCTGGTTTATTCAGCCCGCACCTGTCCCAGGAGGCGGAACTGTCGGCAACGAGATGTGGTCAGGAAGGCCGGGCGTCATCGTCAGTAACGACACCTTGAACCAACATTCTGGTGTTGTTCAAGTCGTTTACCTCACGTCGAGCGACAAGCGACGCGCGTCTGCTACACACGTGGTCGTTCATGCGAACAACCAACGTTCCATCGCTATCTGTAATCAAGTGACCAATATCGACACATCTCGTCTTTCTCAATACATCGGACGTGTATCATCTCTTGATCTCTACAACATCCAAAACAGTATCGCCTTCGCTCTTGGTTTAGGTGGAGCTAAACCGGGTGAAGCTCTGCATAAATGGGAAAAGCAACTTTCGGATCATGGGATTGATCTGTTCGAACAAGAACTCAGTCTGAACGACGATATTAACTACTCTGAGCGCATCGAAGGTTTGAAGAAGACTATTCTCCAGATCGCACGTGAACATGACGCTCTTGCAACAGCGATCCGTGCGCACAGCGAGCACTCATCGATGTATCAAGAACTGAATAAAGTTTTTGGTACACCACCAACGCCGCCAACTCAACCCGCCCAGAAAAAGACCAAAAAGAAAAAGAAGAAGGTGCCAAATGGAACCCACACCCACACAGCTCAGGTACATCAAAAGAAACGCCAGAAAAGCCGCTAGAGATGTCCTTGCCGCATACGCCGAGCATTCTCGCATTCCCGTCAACCCCGTTGCCATTGCTCGATCAATGGGACTACGGGTTTTCGAAAGTCCTCTGCCCGACGACGCCTGGGGAATGATCCTCGGTAACCTCGGTGGGACGGCACACATCTATTTCGACGAGAATCTCCCACCTGTGCGTGCTCGCTATGCGTGTGCACACGAGCTTGGTCATTACGTTGCAAACAACTATGCTCTTCAACCATGTATGGGATATCAATGCGGTAATGACGAGCATCAAGACATGGCTGAACTCTATGCCGACACTTTTGCCAGGTCTTTGCTTCTCCCCCGTCCTGAGATCGATATGTGTATTGCCGATGACCTGAGCGTCTTTGAAATCGCACGTATATTTGAAGTGCCTGTTGGTCTCATTACGTATTTGAAGAAGCAAACACAGTGAAAGGCGGTGACCACAATGGCCTCGATTTTTGATGTATCAAAGTATATTCTGGCGCATTTTGACCAACCGATCTCCCCACGCAAGCTCCAAAAGCTGACTTACCTTTCGCAGGGCTGGTCCCTGGCTCTAACGGATAAACCTATCTTCCCTGAAGATTTTGAAGCATGGAAGCATGGACCTATTAATCGCGAACTATTCAACGCTCTTCGAGGAATTCATTCCATCGATGGAACAAATAGATCGTCAACACCATCACCAGACCGAGCCAAAAGCTTTGGTCTCAGAAACAATGGGTAGAAAGGACTCATACTATGCGTATTCGAAACGGTATAGTTACCACGCTCCATGCGTACAGCACTGATAGTGAGTTCACTAACGTGCTTAAAGGTCGTTACATCACCAATGTGATCAACAATAACGTTATCGTCCTTGACAATGACATGCATCTTCACATACAAATCGACACTCAACGCGCGTTCATTCAATACATTAACGTTTGGGGTAAGCCTGATGCGCGCATCAGATCCGCTTACCTTGAACCCGATGATGAAACAACAGTGAGCCTTACTTCGTCTTCGCTCGAAACCCTACAGACGTACACATTATTCATTGACATCAACGGCGTAGAATATCCAGTCTTCAAGATCGTTCAAAACGACGAATTGTACACACCTGATATCTTTACAATCACCGCTTATGCCAATCAAGACGTTTATCTGGAAGCGTATGTGGATCGTTACTTACGCGGAGCACAATTCCCATATCCTTCGTAAACACTTTAATCACGAAAGGCTAAGAACACATCATGTATAGTTCCAACATCGCTGCATGGGTTGTTAGCACACTCACTGTAGCAATAGTAGTGGGGATAGCCGCACCCCTTCTCTCTATTTACACATATGGACCCCACAATTCTGGTCGCATCACACGTATCTGTATATATGTCATATCCATTACCATCATCGGTGCAACCGGCGTATACGGTTATTCCTATGCTCGCTTAGACATTGTGACAAACACTTTGATCACGCAAGATTCCAATAGACCTGTCCAAGCTGAATGGAACAATAATCTTGGACACGCCACGTATCGTCCAACCGATGTTTTAGGTCGAGCAACCGGGGCGGGCGTACATTTCAACGCATGTACGCCTGTGCGAACCCAGCAAGATGAACCTGTGAATGCTGTTGGCGTACCTCATAGCGATGAGTGGGTCAGCGCCCCTCTCATCTCATCCCAACTATGGGCTTCAACCAACGCATCGAACATCGTTCCAATGACAAAAGAGACCCAGAGTTCACTGTATAACGTCATTGAATACGATGCTCTCAAAAGATTCATAAGCAACGCAGGAGGAAATCACCCTTTCCCACCGGATGTATGTGCTCATAAATCATTTGAGTTTACATATACAATCGTCCCTATTTACGTTGACGACGAGCTGATCCCCCGGGAATTCATCATCGACATGTTCGCATCAGATGGGTATGCCAAGCGCATCATCTTGTCTAACGGCGTACCCGGAAAAACCATTGACTATCGCACCGGAGCTATCAACTAGGCGCATTTTTACTATTCATCGAAAGGATATTCACCATGGCAAACATCTCTTACGCAGAAGGCATTATCCAATTCATCGCCCCCAATAGAGCAGCGCTTGATGCAGTGATCGATGTATTCCGCATCGCCGAGCACTTTAATTACGACACCGTGATCGACATTGATAACATCCAAGTCATTACGAATGACAAAAATTATGCCATTGGCACCACGTCATTCTATGGTTCAGGTCGCTGGTCGTATGAGACCAACGTTGAACATATGATCTCTTGGATCAGCGAAGATCTCGACTCAATCGATGCTCAAACTCTTGATTGTGTAACAAACAACTCGTTCACAGCCACACTTACCTGGCGAGAATACGAATTCGGAGAAAGCTTCGTCTCACGCGGCTCCGCTTGTTACCGCAAGAAAGAAGGGGAAACCTTCGATCAAACACGCATGAGCATGTTCATTGAAGATTCTGCTGAACTATCGGTGTCGTCAATGGAGGACTACGGTTTCGACGCCACGTTCTACACGGATTTCAGCCGCGAAGGTATTGAGAACTTCATCAATTACTTCTCGTGGAACGACCCTGACGCAATCGGCGATCTAGCCCTCTATCCCATCGACCAGCTCGCAGACGCCATGCGCGGTCACGAGCACGACGTGTTCTCGTCCTTGGAATAACTGAGCGAAGACGAGGAAGGTATCAAAGACTACCGCGAGCGCATTCTCAGTCGAGTGCGCCAGTAACCGCACCTATCACACAATACAATACCCCGAGCACGGTCATGTGCCCGGGGTATTGTTTTTGCCGTATGACTCTATTCGTCTGCATCCTCACCGTGATCATCCGATGCGGTAAGCGAACGATTCAGTGTCAGTGACGCCGAAAACTTCAAAACGTCATAATCAGGCACTCGGCCCGAGCCTGACTTCGTGAACTGCACAGCATGTCCGTGCTTATGCAGCCTGTAAAAACGTCCGAAACCCGTCAGCATGATAGACCCACCTGATCGAACGGTTTCAATAATCTCATCGATCAGCGCCGAATACACAGCTCGTACCGTCGCTATATCGACGTGAGTGCGATGAGAGACGCGATGCAAGAGCTTCGTCTTTGTCAGGCGACCGTCCTCTCGATTCCTATGTGTCGAAACCATCATCTACCCTCGTTTCAATCCTTCCGTTAAAACTAACGATTACATTCATACACCAGTATAACATACGGTAATAGCCCCATAAAGCTGTAAGCTCCGTGGGGCTATCACAGTGTTCATCGAGCCTTAGAACCCATAGGTAGGCGAATCCACTTCGTCTTCTGGCTCAACGTTGTGTGACTGAGTGCGCGTAACAGTCGTCGTTGTCGTCTCCGTTTTCTTACTCATCGTGCCGCGCTGCTCTTCGATGTAAGCAGCTCGCATCTGTGAGGTGATACCTGTCGCGCCAATGTTATACATGGCGGTAGCTGCACGATTGAGCACGCCAAGCGACGGGGCGCTTTGTCGCTGGCGTTCAAGACGCCTCTGTCGCTCCTGGTTCCATGCATCACGATCTTCTGGCTTCACGCCAAAAAGATCACCCATCAACCCATCATCTGTTGAAAAACCGAGCATTGCTCGCTCCCTTCTCTTACGTTTCTTTCACTAACCAAGCGTATTAATCTTACCCGAGTGACGGCTCATCACCGTCCTCTCGTTTAAATTGGTCAGACTCACCCATCTCGAACCCATCGTCAACGTCATTGAGTTCAAAATCAGTCTCAGCCGTGAATGCCGACGTCTCATGCTCGTTGTACTCCTGGTTGTCACGAGCACGATTGTACGCATGACGACGGCGTTCCTTATCGCTGCGCATCCGCTCCGTGTGCGCATCCGCATGAGCATTATCATGCCCAGGCGACTCACGTGGATCAGAATAGAACTCACCCCGTTGCCACCTGTTGTAGGTTTCCTCGGGGCTTGCGGCGAAATCCCGCATCTCCGACCTCCACTGCGAACCATACTGTTGTGCCCAGTGGCGTTCGATATCAGGATGCGCCTTCGCGACCAATTCCATTGCGTGGACAAACGACGTCGAATAGACATCACGCTGGAGATCTCGACCAAAGCCGTCAAACTCCATGGCTTCAAGCCCACGCTGAGCGCGACGGATCTTTTCGCCCATTTGACCTGGAATCGCTTGGGTGTCGAGAGCCTTGTCTCGAACAAACCATGCTGAGCCATACGCCATCAACGTCTCATTGAGATCGACGAGGTTACCGTTCAAAGCAGCGCGTTCCATCTCACGAGCCATAGTCACGCTCAGCGACATCTCATGCTGCATATCCGTGTACGGGGGTCGCACAGTAAAGGCTCCACTGATAACAGACTCGCCCGCACGTGTCGACCACTTGCCCGACCATGTACGACCCAGCTCACCTGTTCGCGGATCAATCTGCTCGGTCATGTCCATATCGACCTCGCCATGAGCCGTCTCGACGAAGCGATAGACCCACTCAGGCTCATACGCCATACGCTGACCGACGAACATACGACTGAGCGCACTCACGCGGTTCACGTCCAACCCATCGAGCTGAACATCGTCCCAGAACTTCTCCATGAGGTGATCGTAGTTTTCTTGCACCTCAGCTGGATCAGCCCCAGGAGCGCGCATTTGCTCAAATGCTGCTTCACTGAGGCCAATATGGGTCAGCGCAGCGCTCATCTCATTAAACGGAAGACGGTCGCCTCGCTCACTCGCTTCGATACGCTCTAAGCGACGCTTGAGCGACCACGGCAGTTCACCACCGTGCTTCTCCTTGTGCTCTTGGATGTCGCGATTCACCTGCTCACGCTGGTGTTTGCGCCTGGCATTAGCCATGTCTTCAATCGCCATACGAGCATCGCGCGTGAACGACCCTACCTGCTGACGGAAGTTCGGCGACAATAGCCACATCGTCACGCCCATACCGAGTGACTCGGCAACAGCCGACATCGACACGCCGTCTTTAAGGGGAACCAAGGCGCTGAGCACCATCATGGACGCATACGCCTTGTGCTTGCCTTTCAGATCGTTGGCACGAGAGGCGAGATCGGCCTTGCGCCTCTCACCTTTCAGATTCACTTGCTTCAACGCGTGCAAATACCCATCAGCATGGCTACGCATTTCACGACGGAGCTGTTGCGCCCAGTCCAGACGCGGAACGCCTTGAACAGGGGTAGGCTCAGGCTCAGGCTCAATCACCGGCTCAATGACGATCGTCTCTGTGGCATCTTCTTCAACCTGGGGCTTGCGAGGCTCCCCACTGTAACGAGGCGCTGGAAGCTCACGAGGTGGCCGACTCATCTCATTCTCCTTTTCTACAGCTCGAAACTCGCCTCGTCCCGACGCGCCTGCTGCGTGGCAGGAACGCCCATGCGACGAGTAGTCGAAGGAACACGCGGAGCAGAGCCAACCTTTATGCTGCTCCCTGGCAATGCAGCCTGAATCGTCCCCTGTGTCTTCTGAGACTCAGACGAGGGGGCAAGAGGTCGGCCATCTGTACCGCGACCCATTGACGCCATCCATTGCTTGGCAACGTCACCCACACGCACAGGCTGACCTGGGCCGCGCTGACCACGAACGCTTGCCGCTGGCACCGAAGCCTGAGCAGGCTGAGAACTCACATTCTCATGCTGGCTCTGCTGCATCTGAGCCATGTTCTGGCGGTAATATGCACGGGCATTGTTCAGATCATGGAGCTGCGCATAATCTTGCACCAACGTAGCCTTACCATAGGGCCGAACATAGTCATGTTCAATCTTACTGATCTCAGCCATGGCTTCATCGTCAATGAGGATTCCACTCCAGGCAGCTTCCATAGCAGCGCCATAGAGCTTGTCACCCTCATTGTCCACGCACGGCTCTAACCATCCAGACCGCACACGATCGTCTTCGAAGTATTGAATCTTCTCACCAGCACGGATAGCTCCATCACGAAGTAAAGCATTAACATAATCGTCCCTCTGTGGCTCGTTCTTATTGATCACAGTCCTGACCTTATCGGCCAATGATCCTGTCCATTCGTGGGGATCAAGACCGTAGTACTGCTTGATTTCAACCTCTGTAGGCTGAGGGAATCGCATATCGAGCCTGAGATCAGCGAGCTTTGCATCATCGACCTGATGAATCGCATAATACGTGCGCGCAAGAGACTCAGCACCAACAGGGAGAACGTGTCGATCATCGGCATCTTGAATAGCGATCATGGTTGGATCATCAATGATGACACCGCCCCATGTCGCCTGAGAGATGGCATCGCGCAACTCGTTATCTACACGACCTTCATACTCATCCAGCTCCATTTCCCGCTCAAAGGCTTTCACGCCATCTCGCAACAGAGCATTCGCATATGCGTCTCGATCCGGCATGTCCTTGCCTACGATCGCAGCCATCGTATCGACCAACGAGTTCGACCACTCGTATGGTTCAAGACCATAACGCTGCCTGATCTCGTCATTCGTCAGATTTCTATCCATCAACACGGTTGTCTCCTTCTCATAAAATATGACGGGTATTCCACTTATCAGTATACCGTATGACCGGAACAATAACGAGACGAATCCCCTGAAAACTCACACAAAACGAGCATAAAAAGCAGGCCATGTCCCGCCCTCATGACGAGAGTATGAGCATGGCCTGCTTACGTGAGTTGCTACAGAGGCTTACAACTCGAAACCACCATCAGCTTCATGCGAATCCGACCTCTGTGGCACTGACGTGTGAGACACAGACGTTGGCCGTACACGAGGTGCCTGACGACCAACAGTGATACTGCTACCAGGAAGCACTGCCGCAATAGACCCCTGACGGGAACCTTGAGATGGGGTGGACGAAGATACAGGTTGACCATCAGTGTCACGCCCCATTGAGCGCGTCCATTGCTCCAAAGCATTAGCGAGCCAAACCTGCTCTTTACCATGAGCACTTCCACCTGTGATTACCGAAAAATCAGCAATTTCCTGAGCCGCTTGTCTCGATAACCCAGGCTTCTTCTCAGCATGAGACGAAACAAGCGTTGGTACAGTCTCACGGTAGTACTTGCGTGCATCATTAAGCTCACGCAACTCGTCATATTGACGCGTCAACAATTCAGGAGCATAGGGAGTCACGTAGTTATGCTCCACCCTCTTGATAGCGTTCATCGTTTCAGCATTGATCAAAATACCATTCTCTACGGCTTCCTTGATTGAATCACGCAGATCATAACCATAGACACAAGCATCCGCTCCCATATCATTATATGTTGCGTTCTCAGCCTCAAGCTTCTCCATACCAATCTCGAAAACAGCTACCTGGTCACGCAAGAAATCATTGACACGCTGCTCCATTATACGCGGCCTCATCCTCGATATCTTGTCATTGATGATCTTCTCCACATCGGCTGATGTACCTGTCCATTCGTCACCTCTAAGACCATAAACAGATTTGATATATGAATCATCAGGTTTTTGATAACCTTGCTCGCGCAATTCACGACGATAATAAACCTGTACGTTGGCGTTGGGATATACCTCGTGATAAGGACGTAGCAGCGCCTTTGAAAGAGAACGTACACATGCACTATCCACATAATGGATTTGCGAATAGGTTTCATCGTTAATAGAAACACCGTTTTCTACAACGCAGGCAATAGCATCACGGAACTCGGCATAATCAATAAAGTCCTCGTCAGGACCTGGCCGCCTGTAACCCTGAAACCTTTTTTCAAGAAGCACGGCATTATCACGCAGCAATGCATTGACCTGATCTTCTCGCGCCGGATCATTCTTATTGATAATCGCCATCACTCGATCAGAAAGCGAACCAGCCCACTCATGAGCCTCAAGACCATAACGAATCTTGACCCAATCCTGGGGGAATTTCGCCATCCACTCTGACATAGCTGACACAGACATGCTACATATTTCCTTTCTCAAAGCGGGTTTTCAACTCATACACCAGTATATCGTACTATCTCTGCCATATTGAGATACACCGGCTCATAAAGAGGAAGCGGGTTGCTCCAATCATGAAACAACCCGCTTCCCACGACTGATGACTTACAGCTCGAACCCGTCGTCCTCGCTTTCATGAACAACAGGCGCTGGCACCCGGTATTGAGTCACCCCACCCCTGCTCACATGTGCCGTGCCCGTCTTCGAGCGAACAGGAACAGCCCATGACGTCGACTTGCGTCGTCCGATGGTTTCCTCTGTGGTCTCACGAGCCACAGTGTCGTCCATCGCGATAACAGGAGCCTCAGCCTGTGTCTCCACATCGGCTTCCAAAACCTCTCGCACGCGAGCAGGCGCAAACTCGGCGTTCCACTTTCCTTCGAACAGACCTGCTCGCTCATGAGCCAAAGCTTGCATCGTCGTAAAATCACCACCGTAAGCCAGGCGATCCATCGGTGAAGCCAATTTCTCGATGACCTTCTCGTCTTCCAAGTTCAGCATCACACCGTTGCTATCACTGAGAGCTGTCGCAACCTTTTCGATGTTCTCAGGATTGATTGCAACACCCAAACCGTCGTCACCGTAGAACCGAGAGAACGTTTCGACCCACTGTTCCTTCGTTGCCTGAACCGGCTTGTGATCAGCGTCCAAAACAGTGTTCCACACACCATCGTTTCCCTGAGCGATCATCTGTCCGCGCCACAGGCTTCGAGCAGGCCCCATGAGCAGCTCGTAGCGATGACGTGCGTCAACCGGATCGTGCTTGGCTTGCAAGATGCTCTGAGTCACCGGGTAGGTCAATTCCAACACGGCTTTCAACTCATTGTTTCGCAGCGCTCGCACGCCGCGCTGAGAGAAGGTTCCAGCCACACCTGTACCAAACGACTTCACAGCCGTTGCGTACATGGTGCCAAGCTGCTCATTACGTGTCACCTGAGTGACCTTAAGATCCTCTCCCGTCTTGGGGTCGTATCCGATGTACTTCGCGTAATCGAGCATTTTCTTGGGTGAACCCTTTGCTCCAGTCTCGATACATGCCTTCTCAACGGATTCCATATGCTCTTTGACCGAGCCAAAGGACAGTACAGCTTCACCGTACTGATGGCGCAGTGCATCGTGATACATCCGAGATATATCAGCGCTCACCTCACGGCTTAGGTCCAAGAAATCCTTGCGTGTTGACTCACCCTCAATGAAATCGTAATAAACGTCGTTTGCCATTTGGTGAACAGCAGCCATCGCCTCGCCGTGACGGAAGTCGTAGTGCTGAGACACTTTGACGTCCAGCGCATCATGCATCGCCAGAGGGTAGCAACCCTCGTCATCCATGCCTTGACCGAGGTCAAGAAGATTCGCCTCAACGCTCAGCCTCTCCAAGGCTTGCTCATGAGCAGCCCCGCGACCCAGGTTGACAACTGCCACCGAGTCACCGTCAAAGTCACCGTCGAAGCACTTGACCATGTTCGGGTTCACACTCACACCCGTGAGACGCTCGTCAATACTCACGCGCATGTAACGAACGCCTGCATCACGCAGCACCGGATCACGCCAGATCAAAGCGTAATCACCATCACGCAGGCGCAATTTCTTCGCCAGCTCTGGGCCAATACCAACCTGATCAATGTCCAAGCGAGGATCGCCCGTCCACACGGCTGTCGCGCTGCGAGGCAAACGAGACGCCATCAAGCCTTCCTTGAAGACATTGTGCTTGCCCGTGAAGCGGCGGCGCATGATGTCCTGGGCAATACCGTCGTAAGCCGTCTGTGCGCGGTGCATAGCCTCAGCCATCGTCTGACGAGCATCGGCCAAGTCCTTACCTGTCAGCTCACCCGAGGCAGCGCGGTCAGCCGCGTGCTTGTATCGCAATGCCCACTCACGGATCGTCAGATACCGATACGTGTAGTCATGGACCGTTGACGACCCATCATCCAGGTCTTGACCCGAGCGCAAGTGCGAGCTGAGCACCGGCACACGCCACGTGGTATCCGTGGCATGAGGTGTACGCTCCCCCGTTGGCATCATGAGTGGGAATGGAATCTCCATATCACCACCAGCGTCACCGATCAGCGCAGCGAAATCGCTCCGAACCTTGCGCACGTCAAACGATCCGCGCTCTGTTACAGGAACATCGCCCATCTCGATGAGACGGCGCTGACCACCAACAGCGAGATCATCGTGACCCTCGCGCAGCGTTCCATCCGGTTCGATGTCAAGGCCACACACCAGAGCCATCTCACGAAGCTGTGCAAGGGCTTGCAGATTACCACCGTAGATCTGCTCCAACACCTTGTCGCAGCCCTGAGACTGCAACGCCCAGGCAAGCTGAGACGAGGCTTTACGCCCCTGACCAGCGCGGATAGCAGCATCGTCATACGCCGCTGTCTTCGCATCAACCGTCATGTGAGTGCCGATAAAAGACACTTGACCGATACCGGACTCGACAACCTCGCCATTTGGCAGGTACAACGGAGCGGTGCTCTGCATTGCTTCACGAGCAGAGCCGCCGTTGAAACGAGATACAGCGCTAAACGGTGCCATGACAACATCCAGATCAGGGTTCTGCCTAAAGAGGTCTATCATATCGGTCGAGCCGTACAGATCTTCGATCTCAGAGGCGGACAAAGACGCATCACGGTCAACAATGAGCGAAATGACGCCCTTGTTGCCATGCATATCCGAGATCTTGTCACCGACAATGAGATCACGCATCTCACCATCAGTTCCACGAACGCGATATGTACGTGCAAAGTCAGCCGAGACAACGATGGAATCTTCCATTGTCCATCCACCAGCCGTCATAAACGCCGTGCCCACAGGCTTCGTCACCGACGAGGCATTCATGAGGTTAGAGGTCGTCATCTGCTGACGATCGAAGGGATCATAGCTCATGAACTCAGCCTGCTTGGTAAGCATCAAAGGTGCGCGATCGTCCTTATCAGAAGGCACGATCGACCCATCGGCGTTCACCTGAGCACCAGAGACGAGATAACGGGTCACGCCTTGGTTAACACCGCTCGATGTCATGATCGGATCAAAGTATCCATCGGCCTCTTCACTGAGCAACGACATGTTACGACCGCCCGTGAGTACCCACGGATCCATGGTCGTATCATTTGCCGGATCTGAGCCAAAGCCTTGTTCGCGTGCACGAGACGCACGGAAATCGGCATCGATCGTCGATCCATCGCGCAAAGCGTTCGGATAGCGCACACGACGCGCTTCGGTGGCAAGAATTGCATCGAGAACCTCTCGATCCATACCCTCTTCAAGGGCGCGTTCATAGTGATCTGCTCGGTGGCGCGTATCAGTCAGCCTACGATACACACCGTTAAGTGAGGCAGGCTCACCGACGCGAGAACGACCCGTGAGCACGTCAGCTTGAACCCGATAGCGAATCGCATCACTCATCTGCTGTTCGTAACCGATCAGCCGAGTGCGCTCTTCGAGAGACTTGTTCTCTCCGGGTTTTTGACTGACAACACGCGCCTCAAAGCCAGGCACGATCATGAGATCGTTACCAGAGTTAAAACGAGTGATGATCTCACCGTTCTCACCGCGAGCGAAGATCTGACCGATCGTTCCACTCACAGGCTCTTCACGCCCCGTCTGGGAACGCATGATTGAGCCGGTCCACTCGACAACGCCATTCGCATCCACCCGGATCGATCCAGGGGTGACCGCACACGATTCAAGCGTGTCAGAGACCACCTGAAGCATCGACTTGGTGAACTCATCGTCCACAACGTCTATCGATAACGCCGTGGACTCATCGAACGTAATCAATCGATCACGGAACGCGTTGGAATAGAACGATTCACCAACGATCTTTTCCTTCGGCAAACGCGCGGTACGCATTGCGGCTACGAGATCATCGTTGTTGCGCCACTGACCGTACTCACTGGTCATATAACGACCAACGCGCACAAGATCGAACATAAACTCATCTGACTCAATCGGTGCATCCACACCGATCTGAGTATCGAGCAGATCGCGAAGATGCGCACGAACGCGCTCTTCCGGCGTACCTGTATAAGCAACCGATCCAGCCAACATGTCGTGGACACCAGAGAGATCACTATCTTGGTCCATCTCATCGAGCAATCCTGTTACTTCGGCGTATTCACTCCGAGTTGCATCAGGCTTGAGCAATGTGGTCTCTGCTCCGCGCAGAACGTCCCAATACGCGCGGCCAACAGCAGCGAGATCAGGATCGCCTGAAAGCACCGGAACATACGTTCCCTCGCGTGCTTCTTCCTTATACTCACTGAGCTGTCGGATCAAACCATCAACATCGAGCTGCTGCTCCACATTGATGCGAGCACTACGAACAGCATCGGTGATAAACGTCGATGCCTGGGTTCGACCTTCGGGCGTATCAACGAAGAACCGAGACGAGGCAGAACGCTCCTTCATCTGACGACGGATGACCACCTGCTCACCGTTTGCTCCCGGCATGTCCTTATACGCACTCGTGAGCGTGTCTGTGGACAGATACGACTCTTGAAGCGTCTTATTCTTGCTCTGACGCTGACCCACGTGGCCGACAAGACCTTTTCCGTCCTTGCGCTCCACGGGGCGTCCCAAGGCAACGCGCACAAGGTCGCACACCTCATCAACAGTGGGTGTATACGCGACCTGCTTATTATCCCGACGAGCAGTCGTGGAGAAATACAGCGTGGCACCGTTGTCATAGACGCGACCCACCCATTGCTCTTTGTCTCGGGTATCGGTCAGACGCACCGTCATGTTCGTTCCCGTCAGGCGTGCGCGAATTTGACCGGGACGCAAGTCCTTTTCGATCGTGTAAGGGATACCCTCTTCGGCCAGCATATCGAGCACAGCTCGGGAACGAGCCAGAGCCTGAGTACTCATAAACTGACGGGCGTTGTAACGACCCGTTTCAGGGTTGCGAGCGCCGTCAAGTACCCACTGACGCACGTCATTGTACTCAGCCGTCGTCATACGACCCATGAGTTCGGTCAGACCTGAGATGTCATCGAGACTGAGCGCCCGACCTGCTTCCTTCGCATCACCATCTTCGGTGAGACGATAGAGCTTCAACTCCGAAGATGTCACCTTTTCCAGGCTGCTGGGCTTACCGTCTGCAAACGCAGCAATGTCATCGTCGAGGATATAAAGAATCGACGAACCAGCCTGCTTCACGCTACGCCGGGTTCCCCACCGAGGATCATAGGGAGAAATCGGCAGGCGCGGCCCGGCTGCACCAGCAGATCCGCCGAGACCAATCGTCGCCGTAAAGTCTTTGTACAACGCCTTGTAACCCTTGCTCGATGTATCAGCGGGACTAAACAAAGGCTTGTACCCAAGGACGTTCTCACTCATGACGCTCTGAATAGCGTCGAGTGCTTCGGGGACACCCAGATCCCCATCATTGAACGAACGTCCGTTTTCATTAAGTTTGGCTTCCATGAGATCACGCAAGTGACGACCTTGGGAGACTAGGATCGGCTGACCGATCAGCTCACTCGTTCGATTGATCGTACGGGCGATCATGTACTCATACATGTACCGACGCAAACCGGCATTGCTCGTTTGCATAGCATTCTCCTTTTCAGGTTCGGCCCAGTTGAGCCGATCGGGTAATTACCCTTACATAATACCTGAAAAACCCACGTTTCTCAATAAAAACCCTGTCAAAACACTTTTGTATCGGGTATACTAGATACGTGACAGTCATATCGCTGATGTCGGTGTCACGAGAGCGCATCTCTCGTGTGTAACATCCGCTAAGCGAATGACAACCCACTCGAACACACAACAGAAAGGACACCACTGATGTCGCACGAACAAATCAAAGGAACTCTTGTTGCTGTCGGTGCTACAGCCGCATCGACAGCTCTTCTTGTCGGAGGGATCGCCACCTACAACCACGCTCAAGCCACCGCAGCAGCCGATGAACAGGCTGTTATTTTCAACGAGGCACACTCTGCGAACGGTGCTACAGACGCTCTCACCGGAGCGACCGGAGAATTCAGCGATCACTGCACCGTTATGCGCGAAGGTTTGCAATTCACTGTAGGCCCCATGAGTTATACGACCTCGAACACGTCATTGCGTGGCACGCCTGTTCCACCGTCACGATCTGCAACCGACTTTGATTGGCAATGGACAAACAAGGATCGTGTATCACCCACCGGAGTACGTGCCGATGTTCCTGATGTCGCCGGAACAACCCCAGAGAACGTCTCCACTCCAGAAGGTCGAACCCAAGAAAACCTCAACGCATGGTACCAGCAGATTTGGGATAGCAACTTCCGTGTTGGACGCGTTGAGATCGGTTATCACCCAGGAGGTCAACCTAATCCCGCCATCCCCCAGGTTCTCGCAGCTCATTGCGAATGGGATGTCAAAGTTTCGAGTAATGCTGACACAAATAGTGAAGGTTCTACTCTTAGTGACGACGTGACGCTCGGCGCTGTTCCCGTTTGGGACCTCGCAGAAGGGGAAACTGCCCCGTGGCTCACGGTAGACGGCGAGAAAGCGCAAGTAACGGTTCACGGTCGCGCCTACCACACGGCAGACAAACCCGTTAAAGGTAGCCCCACTCCGGCAGACGCTCAGCTCATCGGTGAAACCGATCTGAACTTCAACGAGCCAGGCACTAAGACCGCAACCATCAACAAACCGTTCAACCTTGACGGAGGTTACGTTACATGGGTATGGAGCGTTGAAAAGAACAAGCAATCTGAGACATGGGGTAAGTACCTGATTAACGACACTGTTTCTGACGGATGGGCCGCAGAAAACGAGGTCGTTGAACTCCCCAAGCTACCTGCTCCCACGCCGAGCGTAGCTGCCCCCACCATTGAACCAAGTGAGGCTCCAACACCTGATGTTACGCAGCCATCACCTTCACCGAGTACAGAACCAACGCCAAGCGCCACGGAATCTACCCCTACGCCAAGCGTAACCACTCCTGAACCTCAACCGAGTGAGTCTCAGACATCGTCACCGACTCCTGCCCCGAGCACGACCACTCCTGCTACCCCGTCGCAGACACCTGCTCCAAGCACATCTGCTACACCATCGCAGGAATCCGCTCCGAGCAACTCTCCAAAGGCCAATAGTATCAAGACGCCTAAGTCTTCTCAGACTTCCGCGAGCCTTGCTCACACAGGTTCTCTGACCATGCCGCTCATTGGTACAAGCACCATCCTGCTGGCAACTGGCATCGCACTTGCTTCCAGGAAGCGCCACGCTATCTAACCCCAATAAGCATCCCCTCTCAAACACACAATAGAAAGGACATTTTCATGTCACGCGAACAAGTAAAAGGCACTCTGCTCACCGTTGGAGCAACGGCGGCATCAACCGCACTCCTCGTCGGCGGTTTTGTCGGATACAACCACATGCAACGAGCCACAGCATCAGTCGATGTTGTGGACACATTCAACCAAATGGAAGCCAAGAAGGTTGCCGCAGAAGACGCGCAACACGGCGTGTTCTCTGACCACTGTCTCGTCGCAACTGTTGGAGACTGGACAATGGATCTCATCTCGTGGGTTCCTGAAAAGCCAGAGAACGGCGGTCAACCTGTTGATGATGCATGGGGGAACACTCACCCCGCTGCAAACATTCTTGACACCGACAACTTGGCTGGCTCGTACAACTGGCAGTGGGTGAACCGTGTCACCGGCTCGTATCAGGCTGCTGTGCCTGGTACCGGCACGACCTACACGATGCTCTCCCCTATCGTTGCTGACCCTTCTAACCGCACCCAGGCAAACCTGAATGCGTGGCTGAATCAGATCAAGGCGGGCGACAACGGCGGACATCTCATGATCGGCTGGGGTAACCCCTCTCCTGAGCGGGCACAAACCTACCCGTATAACGTACAGCGCGTGTTTGCTCCTATCGCAGCGCACTGCCGCTGGATGCCAACCGTTGAAGCCGATTCAACCAGCCACAAGACTGATACGGATGGTGTTCTCCGTAGCGATGTGACCGTCGGGAATGACACGTCATACGGCTCAAACCCGTGGCTATCCGTGGACGGCGATCAGGCTGTTGTCAAGGCAACCGGGCGTGCATACTACTCTGCTACCCCGGCTCCCGCGCAGTCCTCTACTGTCCCAGCAGGTGCGCAGCTCATCGGTGAAACCACCCTCACATTCAACGGCCCTGGTACCCAAACGGGTTCCATCACTAAGCCCGAGAACCTCGACGGTGGATACATCACCTGGGTATGGACTGTTGATCGCTCCGAGCAAGGTGACTGGGCCGATTACATGGACAACGAAGCTGCTTCCACTAATTACGGGGAAGACGCTAATACCGTGAACGTCCCGGAAAAGCCGAAGCCCGCTCCGGTAAGTAGCACCACGCAGCCTGCTGAGACTGCTACGCACGCAGCCGCTGCTGCTCCTACTGCTCCCGCCGTTGTTAATGGAGGGGACACCGCCACTCGCGCCTCTCGCACAGAAACATCGGTTCGCAGCATGGCTCCCTCTATCACCACCGAGCCATCCAAGGTGGAAGAAATGCTTCTGTCTGACCACAGTGCAATGGACACACCTGCTTCCGCTCCCGAGGAAAAGGCTGAGATGGTAAACATCCCAGACTCAGTGCCTAACAACACTCGTTCTGCTACCATCCCGCTCGCACTCCTAGTCATAGAAGCTCTTAGCATCCTTGGTGGACTGCTATTCATGCGTCGCCGCTGATAACGGAAAAGGAAACAAATATGGAAATGACTCAAGTTAAGGGCGTGGCGGTCACCGTTGGTGCGACCGCCGCGTTCACCGCACTGTTGACCGGCGGAATCGTCGCAGTACATGAACATTACGATACGGCTTCTAGCATTAACGCGGCAGACGCATTCAACGACCTGCAAGTCAAAGCCGCTGATGCTATAGAAACCGGACTGACTGATGTGTTCAGTGACCACTGTCTGACGTTGAAAGAAGGCTTGACCGATGGAGCTTCCCCTGTGTCATGGGTTCCAGAGAAAACTGAATCCAGAGAAGACACAGAGACGGGTGAAGTATACACAGAAACAAAGGTGGCCTACAGTGAGCTGGAAGATAGCTATGACTGGCAGTGGACCAACACTGAACGGGACACTGCGCAAGCTGGCGCGCTCACTGAACATAAATATGGTTCATACGGGTCTTTCCCGTTCCTCCCTGATTATGTGAACCAGCCGTCTAAGCACACGCAAGAAAACCTTAATAGGCTGTTCCATGAAGCTAAAGCCTACGAGATTGATCATACTTCATCACCGTATGATTTCAACCCAGCTTTCGTGAACGTCGCTGCTCCGCAGTCGATTATCGGGATTGGGGGCTTTGGTAAGACCCCTGTCATCGCCGCTCACTGTCGATGGATCATCAACGTGAAGTCGAACGCAATCAAGTACGCCACTGACGCTCCTCAGTTGAAAGACGATGTCACGTTATCTTCCGACCCCACATGCGGTAACGATGAATGGCTGATAGTCAATGGGCAAAAGGCTCATGTCACGGCTCATGGTCGTGCCTATTACACGCTGGAAAAGCCTATCAAGGGCAACAATGTGCCAGCCAATGCAACCTTGATCGGAGAAACCGATCTTGATTTCACGGCCCCTGGCACTCAAACTGCCACCATTGATAAGCCTGCATCGCTTAAAGGCGGATATGTCACCTGGGTGTGGTCGATTGAGAAGAACAACCAACCCACTGAGTGGGGAAAGTACCTTCTCCAGGACACCACGGATGGTTGGTCTGCCGATGATGAGGTTGTTGAGCTACCCAAGGCTCCCGAGCCTGCACCGAGCGTCTCTGCACCCACTGTTGAACCAAGCGTGGCACCGACGCCTAGCGACGTCACGCCTTCTCCTGAGCCGAGTGTCACCACTCCTGCTCCGAGTGAGTCTCAGACGCTACCACCGACGACTGCTCCGAGTACCACTCCGAGCGCTAGTAGCATCAAGACACCTGTCACTCACACGAGTCTCGCTCACACGGGTTCCACAACTCTTCCGTTGTTTGGCCTGAGCGCGACTGCATTGGCTGGGGGTTTGACTCTGGCTCTCAGAAAGCGTAACGTGGGTTAATACCTCACACAGGGCGCGAGTAGCGGCGGTTCGTATGACACATGTTGTGCGAGCCGCCGCTTCCTTTTACGCCACACCGACAAAGGAGTAATCATGGCTTCCGACCCCGTTCTGGCCGAACAACACCGCTACAAACGACACATGCCCTCGGTTGCAACAGTCGTCAAATACTGGCGCGAACATCCTCAGCCCTGGATGAAAGGCGTAGTTATCGGATGGAACATCCCGTTTTGCTTCGCGTGCGGCTGGATCCCGCCTGTGAAGATTCACGAGGGTTTCAAATGGAAGGGCGCAAGCCGTTTTCTCGAACGCGCTCACCTGCAAAATCATTGCGAGTGCGGAAACGATAAACCATGGAACATCGTCCTTCTGTGTCCACTATGCCACAGCGCGATGCCACGGTTTAAATCACGCAAAAAAGCGCTGCACTGGGTGTCCGAGCGGTACTCTCACCGTATGCGAACTTCCAGCACAGCGCTCCATGATGCCTCATGGCAGATCTACACCAACACGCACCCGTGTTGTGATCGAGACGATATCCGCAAGCTGTACAAACTGTTTTTGATCAGCATCATGCTTCAGGCTCAAGAGACGGCACACCTAATGCATCCATAAGATTGTCACAGACAACGCCCATAGAAAGCAAATACTTCTTCTCAATTGCCATAAAATCAAAAAACTCGTCCAAAAACGCCGCAACACGTTTTTCTAGAGCCTTTGATCCGGATGTATCACTAATCAACTTCTCCAATTCTTCGGCGGTCGTGATGAGATTATCCCGCTTGTCAAGACACTCCGTAGTGATCATTTCCAAATCTGTCATTTCAAACACCTTTCCTTTCGTACACCAATGGATACAGAAACAATTCTACCATAACAAACGCGTATCTATGATACACTGGATCATGTAAACAACATCCCACAAAAACCCGATCTGGAGGCCCCGCACCATGCCAAGAAAACCTTCTCAAACCCTTGAACAATTCAGTCCCATCCTCGCTGACCAGCTCGTTGATCAATCCCTTCGCTCCATCGCTCGCGGCTCAGATAAGAAAGTCCAATGGTGCTGCCCCGTTGACCCTCGTCACGTGTGGTGGGCCAGCCCAATGAACCGCACCAACGCGAAGAACCCCACCGGATGCAGCGTATGCAACGGAAAGACCGTGATCCCCGGTGTCAACGACGTTGCCACCACTCATCCCGACGTGGCCGCTCTCATGATTGATGAAAGCCTACGCACCCAGCTCACCGGATCGTCGAACAAAAGGGTTGAACTCTGGTGTGGTAACCCCACGCATGACCATTGGACCGCCCCTCTAAGCAACGTCGCGCGCCAAGGGACGCGCTGCCCTCAATGCTCAGGCCGTAAACCTGTTTCGGGTCACAGCGACCTAGCAACCACGCATCCCGACTTGGCAGCACAGCTCGTTAATCAGTCTCTTGCTATCACTCTCAAAGCCGGATCAAACACATCTGTACTCTGGCGGTGCTCCACAAACCCCGATCACACATGGAAAGCAACACCGAGTGCTCGCACAGCTAAAAAGACCGGCTGCCCATACTGCTCAGGCCGAAGAATTGTCCCTGGTGTCAATGATCTTGCAACCACACACCCCGATCTGGCTGTACAGCTCGTGGATCGCTCCCTCGCAACGACTACGAGTAAGGGTGGAACAACGCCTGTGCTCTGGCAATGCGCAGTCAACCCGGAACACACATGGCTGGCCGCTCCGAGCAACCGTGTCAAACCTTCGGGATGCCCCATATGCTACAGGCTTCACGCCAACCCGTCTCAAACACTCCTCACCGAGATGGTTCGTTCTCTAGTTCCCACGAGCACAGTCCTCGGTGACGACCATACGGTTCTCCCCTCGGGTAAAGAACTCGATATCGTCGTACCTGACCACCGTCTCGCTATCGAGTTCGACGGGGTGTTCTGGCACTCTGAGGCTGCTGAAAAGGAAGCACATGCCAAACCTCTCCCCCACAGCTATCACGCCGATAAAACGCATGAGGCACGCGAGCAGGGCTACCAGCTCGTTCACGTGTGGGAGGATGACTGGGTGCATCGGCGTGGGCTTGTTATGCGCGCTCTTGCACACAGGCTCCACGCCGTGGATCGCTTGCCTGATGTTCTGCCCGACATCAACCCACTGGCCTGTGAACGTCTCTATGCACGCAAACTGACAATTCGAACCGTTCCAGGAGACGTTGCCCGCCGTTTTTGGCAAGACAACCATCTCCAAGGGCCTGTTCCGTGCACTGTGAACATCGGTCTCTACGATCAGAACGATGTTTTACGCGCTCTACTTGGAATCGGACGCAAGAACCACGGTTCACGTGTCTCATTGCCAGAGGGAACATGGGATATCCAGCGGTACGCAACACTAGGCACTGTCGTTGGTGGCTTCACCCGTCTCCTGGCCCACGCTGAGACACTCGTTCCCGTCCACACGTGGACGTCATGGAGCGACAACGACATCTCTGATGGTGGGATGTATCAGGCGGCGGGCTTCACCCTGGATAAGCGTCAAGCAGCGAGCTATAGCTACGTCGGACGCACAACCAGGTGGGAGCGTGTTCACCGCTCCACGTACACGCGGCAGCGTTTCATTGACAATCCTGATCTCGTATACGAGCCTGGTCAAACTGAGCATGAAGCTGCTCTAGCCAACAGGCTCTATCGAATCTACGACGCGGGCAAGACCCGCTGGATCAAACACGTGGAACGCTAGAGTACAGACAACAAAAGTGAGGTGGTGATCCATATGGACCGCCACCTCACTTCGTAGTACCCCAGCACCTCCGCGCACCGGGGTTTACATCATATCACGAGAATCACTCGTTCTCTCGACGCTCATGAATACGAGCCATAGCTCGATCAAAAGCACCGTTACCGAGATCTTCCCACGACTCACAGCTGTTCAAGAACTTGTAGAACGCGTCGTGAACCTGCCACGATCCAATCTCGGCAGCATTCGTGATCGACTCATCGTCCCCGTACACACCCTGGGTGCTATCAGACGATGCATCCTGAATCGCACGCAGCTCGGAGCTTGACAAACCCTGGCTGATGTACACCCGACCTTCGAGCGAACAGAGCGACCCGTTCGCGTCCACTCTAAAGAACCGAGCATCTCCTGCAAGCTCACGCTTGGTCTCACGGTACGCAGCGATGATCTCATCATCAAGACTATGGATCACGCTTCCGTTGTCACCGATAAAATCAGATCGGCTAATCTGACCTTCGGCATACCGCTTCTTCTCGCGATCAGTCTTGATCGCTTCATGTGTAGCAATCTCTTGCTGCACGTCCTCATTGATCATGTCATCTTGACTAAAGACATCATAACCCGCTCCCACGAAAGCACGGTACGCATCCTCACTCATCATGTCGTACTCTTCGGACTCATCACTTTGACCTTGGCGTTCTGCCTCAATCGAGGCAATAAGATCCATGACCTCAGCCGAGTACACGTCAGGGTCCAAAATCGAGATGCCATAATCATCCAGGTTATAGGCATCTTGGTACAGATTCATTGCCTCAGCCGCGTTCGCAGCCTGTTCAATACGCTTGTCCAGCATCTTGACAAAGTCAGGCTGGTTCAAGCGCACATCGAACTCAAGAGCCGACGACAGAGTTGGAATCGTCTGGAGCGAATACGTGTGTCCTGGATGCTGAATCGTGTCCTTGAACAAACGCCACGACATCGGCAGGATCTCCGCATTGCGGTTCCAGATCGGCGAGATACCGGCAGAGAAAATAATCGAGTTGCGCTCAGGCAAGAACGCCAGATCGTTGTATCCGATCACCGACTCTTCCTTCGCACTGATCGTGTACGACACCTTACCTTCGACGTTCAACCCTTCAATCAGGCGCTCGGTATCCTGAGTCACAGTCTTGGAGTCTCGCACTGCACGGTGGCGCGTACCCGACATCTTCGCCAGCGTCTCGATCATCGTATCGTCCGTGGACTTCAAGAACACGATATTAGCAACGTTTCCTTGGATGATCTTATCTACCGAATCGCCATAGACGTCTCTAGCCTGCTGCAACGTTTGAAGAATCAACGTAAATTGCTGCTCCTGGCCCAGACCAATCGACAGCATGGTCTCGAACCCGGCGATACCGTGGCCTTCAGACTGGAGGTTACCCAACTCGTCAAGCATGAAGCGCGTCTTGTAGAGCGGCTTCTGACTCGACTTGGTCATATAGGACTTATCAAAGTTCAAGTCCACCAATTGCTTGACAAGGATCAGCACGAGTTTCGCGTACTTCATCAAGTGCGGTGGCGTCACCAAGAACACGGCCTTGGGCTGTTCCGAGTATCGCACCGACGACAAGATGATAGCAGGAACGCTCTCTCGCACCGTCTGAGGCTTCCCAGCTTTGTCGAGTAGACGAGTCGTGGGGTAGTTCAGATGACCTGGAACAAGTTTTCCATCCGACCCCTTCACCATCTCCACGAGAACACCGTTACGGATAATCTTGCTTCCCGTCACAGGGTCTTTGACGAACTTACGACCATTCAGGGACAACTGGTACCCCTTTGTGAACTGGAAGTAGAACGTCTTAAGCAACACGCCGGTATGCGGATTGAACAAACGCAGTCGCAAGTATGCGACATCATGAGGGAACTTGCCATCGAAGTAGTAACGTGCCCAGCCTTCTCGCACAACTGTGTCTTCGTGCTCAAAGTCTTTCCCGAGGTTGTGTGTCAACTCGGGATCATCAAAGGCATCCCACTTCGCCTGAGCACCGATAAGTCCGTCTCGCTTGGTGAAGTTTTGTGCGAAACGGACACCGAAACGACGAGGGAACGACAACCCGCCCAGATCTGTGTTCTGTGAGGGCGTACCAGAGGTCAGTGTCGAGATCGTCGGATCGGTAAAGAAGCTCATTGCGGTGATCGCAATACCGTAAACAGACGCGAGCATCTTCTCAGCTCCCGCCATTGCACGAAGCGCGTTGTTCGCGTTGGCAATGAGCGTGCGCATCGTCGATTGAGGTAGAGCCTCGGTCGCGTTAAAGAACAAGGTGAGCAAGTCCAGCTCAGGCTTGTCTTCCCACAAGAACTCAATACGCTCGGCTTGTGCCTGATCGTGATTGATCGCTTCCTGACGTTCGTCCTCGTCCTGAATCTGGTCGTAGTACCCACCTTTGAGGCGCTCGTTCATCTGAGTCATCGGAGACTTACGTTTCTTAGAGGTGAGCTGCACGAACAGCTGATAGCAGTTATAGAGCGTCACCTTGCCCCACATAGCATCGAGCTTTTGTTCCAAAACCTTCTGGTCCATGCCATGTCGCATCGCGTACTGACGCAGCTGGTGCTCTTCTTCCAGGTAGTAGTCGATCAGGCCGTATGCTGCACGCTTGAACGCGTTGTTTGCCGCGTTCGGCCACACAGGATCTTCTGCTCCATCGACCGGGAAAAACACGTCGGCAATGTTTTCAACGTAGAGCGCACACTTGGTCTGGTCACCTTCGCGTGCTGCTTCCGCTGCCATTCCAAGCGGATTGTAAATGTCCGTTTTCATGGCATTGATGAGGTTGAACTGCACGACTTGGAACCCGCGCATGGTGGCGCGGACGTAATTCTTCACCAAAAGTTCGCCCTTGGGGTCATTGATGACCATGTTGTCCGGGCGCTTTTGACGCATCCAAATATCGAGCATCGGCTCAATGTACGTCTGACCTTTACCAGCACGAGTCATAGCCAAAATCATCGTATTCGCAGGGGCTGTATCGACGTAGTAGACGCCTGCTGGACGCTGTGGCTCGTACGTGGGCAACTCCCATTCACCATTCACGAGGTCAGCAAGCGTAGCAAAGCCTTTGAGCTTGTCTCGGCTCGCGTTCCCTGGGTTGTAGGGAACAGTGCTCGGATCCAAGCGCCGACGCAACTTATCGTTATCAGGCAGACCCGACGCGTCCCACAGAGCCGTTCCAAAGGCTTCATCGAACATCGGAACCATGTCAGTGATCGGGGTTCCGTGTTCATCGGTGAGAACCTCACCCTTGAACAAAGTCACGTCGCCATCGTCATCGAGCACGTCTTGCTCAGCACGCTTAGCAAACGCCACCGGCTTAATACCCTTATTCGCCACCATCGAGTGTGAGATGAGCGTGGTTGCACTCACCCCTGTGTGTGCTCCAACATCGGGAACAACGTCGAAGCGCTCACGCACCTCTTCGGGCAAGGCCACGTGCTGATCGTTCTTGTACTGGTTAATATCCGTGGTGTCACGCATGAGGTTCTGAGCCTTGAGGTTGCGCATGAGCACCAGGCGCAGCGCCCCCCATGCAGCTCCACCAGCGAAAACGGAGACAAAGAACTTGATCCAGCCAAGTGAGAAGATCCACCCCAGAGCACTCCCAGGTTGATCAGCCATCTGAGCATCCCGCTCGGCCTTTTCTGCTGCCACAGCGCCCTTGTGCCACTGTGGTTCAGGAACATCCTTGGCTGACTCGTAGCACGTCTCATCGGATGGATCAGGCGACCCATCCGCTAAAGCTGGAGAATAACACACCTCGCTGATCACAGAGCGATGCAAGGCTTTGGTAAGATCCCTGTTCTCAACAGAGTAGCTCGGTACAGATGAGTGCCACAGCGAGTCTTTCACCGCTGCAATCCCCATCGAACCAAACGAAATGATCACCCAGACGGCGATAAAGACAAATATGCCGACCGCTGCTGAGGCGATCTCACGAGATCGTGGAGAGAGCTTTGCTTCAATCTCACTACGCTCTAACTGCTGATCCCCGTGAACATCCTGGTACGCCAAGGAGTCTAGCTCGTCTTGTTGACCGAGCTGTGCCCACGCTTGGCTCCCCTTTTCACGAGGGGCTTGCCCTCTAGCCTTTCGACGCCAACCCATATCGTCACCTTCCTTTTAATTCGTTTGGTACACCAATACAATCATATCAGATATACACAGGTGGTATCAAAGACAAAAAGAGGGGATACGGCCCAGATTTCCCAGACCGTATCCCCTTCTTACGCTACCAAGTGGTGCACGGGTGTATTACACACCCAATGTACCACCACCAGCAGCACTATTCATCACCCATGACATCATCGAAGCAGCGTGTGCGCTCAAACCAGTTGCACCATGGACGAGCATTCCAATGATGACGCCCAGCGCGAGGAATGCGAGAGCAACCAAGACCGCCAACGCGATGTAGAGACGGTTGGCGCGCTTAGCAACAAGGTTCTCGCGATCCATCTGGTCCATGAGCAGCTGCTTGTCGGTTTGCAACGACTCGACCTGGCTCTGGAACTGACGTGCAATCTCATCACGAACAACGCCAACGCGCTCGGCTTCTTCCTTCACGCGCTCGTTCGCACGCTCGACCTCGGCGCGAGCCTGAGCAAGCTGTGCGGCGTTTTCCTGGCGCATACGCTCCAAGACCTTGTTGGCTTCGTCCTGAGCCGCCAGAACGCGCTTGTGAGCCTCATCGCGTTCACGTGCGATCTGCTCGTGCAACTCCTGTTCACGAGCTGCAAACTCAGCGCTCTTTTCCTCAACGATGTTCTGACGCGAGAGCTGCTCTTGGAGAGCCTGAGTGCGAGCGATATCTTCCTTACGGTTCTCGTCAAGGAAGTCATTCATCTCGACGCGGAACTTCTCAATGAGTTCAGCCTCGCGCTGCACCTGCTCAGCGCGCTTTTCAATGAGGTGATCCATCACCTTGGTAATGGCTGCATCGAACGCACCCTGTGCTGAAGTCTTGCGAGCACGCAGAATCTCATAGCGGCGGGCCTCGTAGTCGGACTCGATGTCGGAGCGAACCGATGCTTCCAAGTCATCCATCCGGCGAATGAGAGCGGGCTTATGACGCTCGTCGTAACGCACGCGCTCTTCCCCGATCCGAGCCTGGATAAAGGCTTCACGATCCTGTTGGTACTGATCGGCGAGCACAGCCTTCTGCTTCTCAGAAATCTCGCTCAAATCGGCAAGAGCATTCTTCTCATTACCATTGACCTCAGCCATGGTCTTGGCCCACGTGTTCTCAGCATCTTCATCAGTGCTCATCTGAGCGCTGATCTCATCTCCCGTACGTGAGACAAGCGAGAAGAACAGGTTACGCAGTTCTTCGATATCACGACGACGCTGGTCAGCGAGGACAGTGTTCGCCTGCTGAGAGAGCATCTTGATCTGGCTGTCCAACCAGTTAGCACTGTCAAGACCATCGAGCAAGAACTGAGCCGGGGTATCAACCTCGTAGCCCAGCAGGGTTTCAAAAGGCGTCATGTCAACGGCGAAATCCAGGCTGTCATCAAGGAAGCGACGAGCAACAGCTGTGCGAACAGCGTCTTGAGTAAAGACACGCTCGTCCACCGGAGCAACCTCAGGAGCGACCTCTACCTCTTCGGTCTGAGTCGGTACATGCGGAGCAGGAGCGGGAGCCTCTTCGATATCATCAAAGGGGTTCTCATCCTCATCGTCCTCGTCATACAGACCCTCATCCGAAGGCAGCTCATCAACCATCGGTTCATCCGGGATGTCATCGGGATCGAAATGAGGCAGGTTTTCAACAGCCTCAACAGACTCACTCTGAGCAGCGGTAGGCGGAAGGGTCGGAGCAGCCGGTGCTGCTTCCTCATGCACCTCTTCGGGTGCCACTTCTTCTACAGCTTCTGCTTCAACCCCGTCTCCACCAAGACGCTTCCACAGCGTTGGGATGAGCGATGCCAGGGTGACGCTGCCCGATGCGATCTCCTGAGCCTGAGCCAAGGTGACAGTATCGATGTCTCCATCAGGAACCTCAATGAGACCCGTTGCTTCATCGAAATGAACAGGAACCGTTTCAAGAGTTCCATCCGGGCGAGGGGTCACCGACGTGAGCAAGAACTTCGCACGGTCGAACAGGGTGTACTCCCCCATGCCATCAGGTCCAAGGGAAGCAGGGGTTGGAATAACGCCCAGAATATTGTGACGAAGCATATCCTCTGTCGCACACACCTGGATCTTATCGTCAGCGATCCGCTGGAGGATCGACCCCTTGTCTTCATTGCCCTTGGACGAGACCTTACCGAGGCCCCCGATACCACCGTCTTCGATCGAGGCATCGACGGGGAGCGCGAGGATCACGCCAATACCGTTTGGCAAAAGCCACTCGGTGTTCTGGCGAATAATATCAAGGGCAGCGCCGGGTTCAGTCTCATCAATAACCAAGGTGAGCGAGTCCTTCGCAGCGCGTGCATCAACGGCTGGTGCCTGGGCAGGAGCAGCTGCCTGAGTCTCTTCAATTGCGCCGCCGCCATCGGCAGCAGTCTTGTCTTTCTTGCCAAACAACATTGAAATCCTTTCATTTGATCAAATGGGTGATGGAGCCGGTACCACCACCCCACCACGGTAATGAATGGTACCGGCATCGCGAGGTTTACACTCGTGTATCAGCATATCACACTTTTGCGCGACGATGTTGATACACGAGCATATTCGCTTTTACGCGAGAACAGCATCATAAGGTTGGACCACGACACGCGCATCCGACTTCAAAATCGACACGTCTTCACTACGCAATGTGCCTTCAATTCTGACGGCAATATTGCGTTCATGCGGGTGTTCGTTGATAAACGCGGCGATCTCGGTTGTCACAAACCGTTGCATTCGTCGCACCATATCACGAGCACCACCAGAATCCGAGTCACTTCGCGCCTCATCTTCAACAAGGAAGTTCAACACACGTCCATCGACGGTGACATGGATGCCGTGCTTACGCTTGACGTCTGTGATCATTTCAGCGAGCTTCTTCGTCATGATCTTGCGCAGCGTGGCGCGAGACAGAGGCTGGAACGGGACGATGGCATCGATACGACCCAAGAGTTCGGGTGGGAACTTCCCGCCATCTTCACTCTTGATCGAGGTCTCGATGATCTTCTCGTAATCTCGCATCGTCTCTTCGCTCCCGTGGTCATCAGCGTTGTATTCACCAATGGTGCGGTAGATCTCAGAGCCAGCATTCGTGGTCAGCACGATATACGTGTTGAGGAACGATACCTGGCGACCATCCTTATCAGACAAACGACCGTCATCGAGCACTTGGAGCAACAGGCGCACGACAAGCGGTGACGCCTTCTCGATCTCGTCAAAGAGCAACACACAGTGACTCGTCGCCCACACGTGACGAGCGAGTTCTTCACGGAAGAGATCGACACTGTCGTCTCGGCCCCATTCGGTCATATCGAAACGCACGAGGTGACGCTGATCGTCACCAAACAAGATCTTTGCAAGTTGCTTCGTGACCTCGGACTTGCCTACGCCACTGGACCCCGTCAGAAGAAGGGATGCCATAGGCCGACTCGGGTCGTTCAACCCGGCCACGCACAGCTGCAAACGCCGTGCGATCGACGTGGTAGCAAAGTCCTGACTAAAGACGCGCTTATCCAGCTCGGCTTTGATCGCCGTGGCATCGACGTTAATCTCGACTTCGACACCAAACTCGACTTTCAACACTGTTGCAAGCAGCTTCTTGTCCATAGGCTCACCGAGGTACCTGTGGCGACCCACCATGGCATCAAGCACACGGATCGACTTACGCGGCTGCACGGAGGCAGGCACGTAGCGATTCGTGTAGTCAAAGATCTGCTCATAGAGCGACTCGCTGATCATGCCCTGGTCCACGCCATACTTTTGAGCCATAGCCTTGAGAATCTCAATGGTCACCCTTCGATTCGTCTGAGGGATATTGATACGTGCCAAGCGCTCGACCAGAGGCAGGTTCGAGGCGATATGAGCATCGAACTCATCATAGGTCGTTGCTGCAATAACCTTGATCCCACGCGATCCAGAAGCCGCAAGCAAAGGCTTGAGCGCTTCCACAGCAGCAGCAGAGAGCTGAACCACCTGGTGGAACTCGTCGATGAACAGCACGACTTCCCGACCCTCGGCCTTGGAAAAAGCCTCAGCTTCGTCAAACAACGCTTTCAAGCGTGCTGCCATTTCCTCTGGGTTCGACAGGTCAGAGATCATCTTCGCCATGTCAACTTCGAGGTAAATGCGCGCTGGATCATCTTCCATGCACGACTGCACGAGCACAGTGTTGTGCGTGACAACGTGGCCTCGGCCTACCTGGTACAAGTGGGTATCCGAGTCCACCATGATGCAAGTCATCTCTGTTTCACGGTTATTGTCAATAACCTCAGCGATCAAGCCACCGATTCGACCCAAAGAACACTCCAGCTCGTGCATGTCGATATCGACCTTCCAGATGAAAGGCGAGGACACATCTCGATACGACTCGCTTTCCCTGAGCGCTCGCAACATCTCTTGACGATCATGAACGCTGCTCGTCATGTACAGACGAGGAATACGGCGTTGTTCCTCATCTTTGACAATCAAACCTGTGAACGCCGGGTGCGTCATCACCTGCGGGCCTTCAACGCGCTTGCCTGTTCCCTCGTGGATAAAGATTGACCGAGACGTCTCCTTTTGACGTTTCCAACCCATACGTTCTTCGATCGCGACAAAAACCTCATTAGGAGCCTCGTTTGGCATACTGACGTACCCACGCTCGTCAATGCGTACACCCCAGCCGAGAAACGCTCCGCACACATAAGGATCAACCGGGAGCAGACGGCTCTGTCGCACCAGTGCCCCAGAGTCGGGGATCTCCCATACCAACCACCCGTTACGTTGATCCACCAAGCCCTGGTTCATAATCTCTCGAAGCGACAATGTCTGCCACTCATGAGTTCCGCAACAACGCACAGTCCACAGGTGCTCATCGTTGCAACGAACTCGATCGCCTCGGTTCGTCACCATCTCGTACTCGTGCTTCAACCCCTGTGGGAACACGCCTGTAACGCTAACAGGATCTCCGTGTTCGTCAAAAACACGATCCCCCACCTTGAGCATCCCGATGCGAACGTAGCCTCGCTCGTCTGCAACCGGAATCAGCTCATCGTTTGGATGAGCCTTGCCGGTTCCTGGTGGGGCAAGCAGGATCGCGTTACACATCTCGGGGCGAGCCAGAGCACTCATCAATGAGACCTTCTCCTTTTCACGACCCACAACCTCACGCGCGGGTTTGCCCAAACGAGACGCAAAATCTCGCAACATAGGATAAGTCTCATTCAGGCGATCATTGTCGAACACATTAACTCTCCGTTCCAATCGATTAACTTGGTATACCAACATTCTAGCACAACCTGGCTGCTGATAAAAAATACCCCTGCCAGATTTCTCCAGCAGGGGTAAAAGGGAGGTGTAAACCTACCAAACGATCAGAACTCCGGTTCGTCGTTCTCGATCTCAGCGACCTCTTCGAGCTGTGCCTCGGCGCTAACCTCGGCTTCGGCATCCTTCTGAGCAGCCTTGCGAGCTTCATTAGCTTCCTTAGCTGCCTTCGAAGCTGCACGCAGCTCATCGAAGATCTTATCGTCGATCGCCAACTCCGAAGGCTCAAGAGTCTTCGTGTTGATAACAAGACCAGTCTGCTTACCGGATGCAGGCATCACGTCTGCCTTCACCGCGTAAACGCGAGGTCCCGGATGACCGTCACGCTCAGGCATCTGAACGAAGTTATCGCCAGCCGCAGCAACAATAGCATCTCGCTGAGACACACTGTAACCGGCCTGGTGATCATACACCGTTCGACCATCCAATTCACGCTTCTTCGACACCAGGTGGGGAACTTGCTGGGGTGCAACACCCTCAACAGGACGCACCTGTGCATCCAGGAAGAAACGATCGCCAGCCTTTGAGTGTGCGTTGGGGTATTCGACAACCACCAGCTCGACACCACTCATCGACCCTTTACCACGTAGAATAGCCATTGCGCCACTCTCCTTCCTAATCCCGCTCCGCAGAGCGTCAGTCGAGGGTTAATCAGCCCTCTCATATACACGGGTCCCTCCCGTGCAACGCTCTTTCATCATAATACGAGAAAACACTGAGTGTCAAGTAGAACGTTACCCAAGTTCAATATCCTCGGATACATCCATGGTGTCACTCTCAGGCGTATCCAGAACAGCCTCAATCTGAGGCACCAAGTCTGCCGTCTCACGCCATGTACTGTCACGAACGATGCCAGCCAGACCCTCGTCAAAACTGACTGTTGCACTCCGGCGCACCCTCTTCTTCATCGGGACCACATCGCTGAGCGCGCTTGTGAGAACCAGATCGCCACTCTGAGCGCTCATCTGCTTCTCCAGATTATCAGCCACCTTATTCATCCGGCGCACGTCACCCAACGGCAACACGGCATCAACAATGGTGCTCTGTCCCGATTGCTCCAGGTAGGTTCGAGCCTCATCGACCAGGCGCGCTCGCCTTCGCGCCCACTGAACAAAGCCCTGAGCCGTGTAGCGTCCCAGGGCCATATCCACCACCGTGTCCGATCTGACGTCGTGCAGATCCATACCCTTGGTTTCAGACAATGTCCAGCGCTCCCCTTGAACCACAGTAAGGGTATTCTCGCTACCTGCTGTCTGATCCTTCTGATCCGAGTCCGTTTCATCGCCCACAGCCTTGATGACAAGACCTTGACCCGACAGAGTAGATACCAGATCGTTCATACGGGTTTTGAGCGTCTCACGCGCCTTCGCCAAGCGCTTCTTAAGCGTCTGGCGACCTGCTGAGCCACCGGCCACCAGCAAACGTCCACCGCTCACGCCGTGAGAGACCTGACCGAGACGCTCGGCTTCATTCGCATCCTTCATCTTCGGGATGGAACGATCCCCCAGCAGCCCCTCTAGACCAAAAACACCCGTGCGTGCCTGATCGACAGCAGACAACGCCTCTTTCCACGCCTCATCGCTGCTCTCACCATCGACCCCTGTAGCCAGCGGCCCCAGCAGCGAGCGGTACTTGCTCACGCACCGGGCGTGGTACTCTTCCTCTTCAACATAGAGCCTGTGCATGGCCTCAGATGTTGACGAAACGATTCCTGCTTGGAAGCCGGACTCCCACTCCGAGACACGCTGACGCCACATCTCACGCTGAGCGTTGTGCTCCCTCAACCTCGTTCCATACGAGCGCAGTCGCAGGGAAAATCCCACGAGATCATCCTCAGCGCTCACGCCAGCTCCCTGTGTCTTGATCTGCTGGGCGTGAGTAGCCATCAGGCTCTCCACGTCTTGGCTCATCGCGTCCAGAGTTGGCGTGCGCACGTGTGTCATCTCTGGTGGCAACGAGGCAAGGACTTGATACAAGCCGTTGACACCTCGCTCCATAATGGTCTGATACCCACGTTGAACAAGCGCCTTACACGCCTGCTCACTCAAACCTTCTCGCTGTGCTCGTCGGTTTGCATAAGTCTCGACAGCGAGCATGGCAGAGGCCATCGGTGAACCTTCTTGTTCGAGCAGCTCACTCACCAGCTCTGTGGCAACGCTATTGGCACGTCGCATCTCGCTCCGGTTTGATCCAAAGCGCCACAAAGTCTTATCGACAGGCAGGCACGCGAGCAACAGCTGTGGGAGCGACTCTTCGAGCACCTTTTTGTGTGCCCATCGCTTAACAAAGGCTGCCACATTGAGTCGTTCATACCCCACGGCACTCGACATATGAGCCACGTGTTGGTTCTCGTCTAACCACGAGTCCACCCCTCGGCGGAGCACCGAGATATCAGTGCTCGTGAGCTTGCCTTTTTGCTGCACGCCTTTCCCCGTGCGCACTCTCCGACCGCGCCCGGCATCAACCATTGCGAGGTGGCAATGCACATGCAGGGTGTCCACCTGAATCACGCCCACGTAGCGTAGGTCATCGAAACGATGCCCCATACGCTCCAGTCCATGCATAATCGCCATACGCAGGCGCATCTGGTCGATATGGCCTCGGTAATCGCCTTTGTTCTGTGCCACGAAACCCTTGGGAACCACGCCCATCTCTTGCAAATACTCAGGGCTAAAAGACAACACGGTTTTCATGACCGTGTGACCCTCATCGAACAGACGTTGAATATCAGCGCTTGCTCGGCGTACGCCATCATCGGAGAGCGAAGGCTGGCCGTAGCCAAAGGCAACGCCGCCCAGACCAGAGACATGGAGCACGCTCTCTTTGACCTCATAGCGCGAATGGGCCTTCTCCGTTGCGCTCTCACGGGCCATGTATCGCAAGATAAAGTCTTCCGTATCGCGCTTGCGGATCGGCGTCACAGGTTCGGTTGCTCCTTTGCGAGCCATATAGCGCATGACGTAGGTACCGGGGGTGCCACCCCGTGATCCACCTTTGCCAGAGCCTGGAGTGGGTACGCTGAACTCGTTGACGACAACGATGCTGCTCTTAAGGCTCACCATTCAACCTTTCTGTTACGTCTGAATATAAGGGCAGGGGCGGCGCAATTCCACCGCCCCTGCCGCATTGAGACATCTTAGAACTCGGGTTCCTCGTCTTCGATGTCAAGGTCAAGAGCGTCGATCGTCTTGTCTCCCGCGCTCGTATCCTTCTCGTTGCTCTCATCCGCGACAGGCATCTTTTCACGAAGACGTGCTTCGACATCTTCACGGATCGAGTCATCGTTCAAAGCCTCGGTGACAGCAGGGCTATTCTCGGCAATCGAAGCAGCAACAAAGTCACCGAGCACAGACTTGAACGTCGAGTCCAGTGTGCTCTCCTTGGCAGACTCCACGCTCGGTTTGTCCTCGCGCGTCTCTTCTGCTTCAACCTCGGCCTCATCCTGGGCGGCTGCCTTGTTTTGAGCGTTGCGCATCAGCGCATCAAACAGAGGTGATTCCATGACAGGCAGAGTAGTCACAGAAGCACCGCTCAAAGCCTGAGAAATCGACGCACTTTCTGCCTCGCTGACTCGACCCTCTGAGCCGTCCTCGTCATACTCAGACAGATCCATACCGGCGAACATGTCGTTCACCTGAGAGGTTCGCTCCATGCTCCGATCCGCAGACAGGCTGTTTTCACTCTCACGAGAGCGAATCTCACTGAGGTAATCCGGGAAGTAGTCAGACAGATCAAGGCCGGAGTTCTCGGAGTCAATGACAAGTCCGTCTCGGTCCACAACGTCAAGGAACACCAGTGGTGCTTCCGTTTCGTTTCGGGGTGCAATTGCAATGCCCTTGTAGTGAGCAGGCAACTGCCACACTTGGTTGAGCAGGTCGGCAGGGGGTTCGAAACCTTCGTTGAAGAAACCCTTCTGAACAAGGGCGACCAGTTGCTCATCGGAGAATTCATAGAACGCATCGACAGTTGAGTCACCGCCATCCATGTTCCGATCAAAAGTCACTTCGGTCACGCCATAGGCGATCTCGGGTGAGTCATAGGGAACCAGTCCAACAAGACGACCACGAACGTGGAGAACGGGTCGGTAGTTAGAGGCTGGTCCATGGTTGGTGAAATACAAGGTGTCCACAAGAACCTTGATGTCGGCTTCGCCTTCCACCTCACGCGTTTCAACGTCTCGCATCGACAGGGCGCGTTGTACCCAGCGATTCGAGCGACGCATTCCGGTAACGGTACTCATAATTCTCTCTTTCTTGAGTAGGGATAGAACGATCGGCTCTTAGCGCCGACGCGACTTCTTCTTTTTCTTTGGCTCGTCTTCGTCGAGGGAATCAACCTTCTTGGCACGGCCCAGTGGCGGAGTTACTTCACCGTCAGCAACAACACCCGCGCGATCAACCCAACGTTTCATCGAATCAAAACCTCGGTTCATGACGCGCCACATCCATGCACACAGCGCGATCACACCAGCAGAAATCACCAGGGTTGTGAGCAGCATCGGAGCAACCCAGTACGTGATGAACGATTCACTGCTCGGCGCATTTGCACTCGTCACGCCCAGTGCATTTTGGATTAACGATCCCATGTTTGGAACAACTTTCAATGCTCCCCACATCGTGATCCACAGGCTGATAAACAGCCACAAGACAAAGCCGATGACGCGGGCAACAACGTAGAGGCCCATACGGGCGCTTCGCTTGATTGCCCCCTTTTCATCGTCAGTCATAGGGGTGCGGGAGGTCTTAACCAAAGAAGTCAGGTTCATTCGAGATTTCCTTTCAGATTATTTCAATAAAACAATGACATGTGGGACTACACATGCTTAGTACGTGCGATCGTGACCAGGGGAACCGGCCCAACCGATAAGATCAGTAACGTTTCCATCGCTATCCACGGTATAGCTCATCGTAGAGTACGAGGTGCTGGTCGCCTTACCGTCAACGCTTCGTGTTGTGATACCGACCACGGCAAAGTAGGAGTACTTCGTGCCGTTAATGTTCGTCACAGCACTCGTGAACGAATCGAGAGTCGAGTTCGCGCCTTCATAGGCAAAGTACGTCTTTCCTGACGAGTCTGTGCGCCACGCGCCTGCATCTTCACCCGGCATAAACACCTTGAGGAACTGAGAGTTCTCATCCAAGTGCCAACGGTCGATGAGTGCCTTTCGTGCATCAATGTACTGCTGCCCGCTTGACCACGTGAGCGCCTGCTTCATGATGGCTTCAACAGTCTCGTCATCCTTGGCTTTACGAGCCGGGGACATGCCGGTCGCCTCAGTCGAAACATTCTCTTGCGCCGTAGTGGTTGATGCCTGAGTTGAGCCAAGCTGAGAGCGCAACTGCTGAACGTAGGCTTCCGTGCGTGCGTTCTCCACGCTCACAGTGTTTCCGTGAACAGCTGCAACGCCAATACCACCACACAGGATCGCGCCACCTGCAATGAGCGCGCCAAAGCGTACAACCCACGAGGGCTTATTTGCTTGTGTCATCTCAACCAACTCCGTTCGCGTGTGCCGTGTCATCACTAATGAGCAAGCGTGCTCCAGCGCTGGTGACGCCAGTATGCAGCTTGGAGAACGTTCCAGACCCGGCATCATAGGTGGCTGTCGTCCATGCGAGCAGCGTACCGTCGCTCCCCTTGCACAGCCACGCAATCGGCAGTGCTGACGTGTCTGTCACATCGTAAGTGACAACCGATTCCCACTTGTACTGATCGGCGGGCATCGGATTTGCCCCGCCAGACCCGTCTTTAACCAAAGGCGAGAACCACCTGCCAGCAGCCTTGCTCGGAACCAACTGAGCCAACGCCTCATACAGTGCCTTGGACTTTTGTGCATCCTGCTGTGCCTGTGCAGCAGCAGTGCTGGGTTGCCACCCTCGGTACTCGTTTTGGAGATCGGCAACCTTCTGGCTCTTTTCTTGCAGAGCGCTCACGGCCTTCTTTGCCACGTTCGCATCGGGAACAGCCTGCTCGGTGTGCTGTGCGCTAGAGATCTGAGCGTTCAGATCGTTAATCTCAGCCGTGCGGTCCACAGGCTTCGCCTGCATCCCAAACGCTGCAATACCGATACCAAGAGCTGCAAGACCCATGCTTGCACCCACCTTGAGGCCAACGCGAGAGCGAGTGTTCTCACCGGAACCCTGCTCCTTTTCAGCGCGACGACGCTCCCATTCTTCGGCAACGTCGATGCGAGTTGTGCGCTTCGGCTTCTCAGTCGGGGTGCGCGACCATTCGATCAAGTCATCAAGTTTCGACACGGCTATCACTTCCTTTCGTTTGATGCGATTTCACTCGTGTATCAATATAATTATTGTAGCACAAAACCCCGCACTAGATGCAATATCTAGCACGGGGCCTGTGATCAATCCATGCAACAACTCACGGTCCAGGGGTCAAGCGCGTGCCCTTATCCCCCTGCCCCTTCTGCATAGAGGATGGGACAGTAACAGACGTGAACTTCGAGGACTGCTCCTTCGTCACGTTACGGAACGCCAAGTAATCCGTATCGAGACCAGTCGAACCAGTGTAGAACTGACCAACTGTAGGGGATCGGTCGTTGAGCGAACCGGAAACGATCTCACCATGAGCCTCGTAGTTCCCTTCGCCCCAAACTTCCTTCACCGAGTCTTCACCCACGTACATGACTGTGTGCGAAACGCCGCCAGTTGTGCGCAAGAGGATATCTCCCGGTTGCAGCTTAGACTTGTCGCCGTTGTAATCAACCGGCTTCCACTTCGAGCTGCCTTCCCCTTGGAGATAGGCAAGCTGGTTCGACACGCCACCAGCAGGGTAACTATCATCCGTTCCAGACCAGCGCACGGCTGTTGCCACCGTGCGGTCACACGAGGCAAAGAAATGATCCGACTCACCCAGTACTTCCTTGTGGAGATACTTGTACAGATCGGTGCCGTCGTTGCCCTTACCCTCGTCGTTGTACGGCCATGCGTAGGACAGCGCGGCCTTGACCAGCGACGAATTATCAACGTGTCCAGCAAAAGACTTACACTGACTTGCCGCCTGAGCAACAGAAGCATTGTTCGCTCCTGTCACTGCACTACCCGACTGAGCAAGAATCGAGTCAGCGAGCGACTGATTCTTCGACCAGCCACCCATCTTGGCAAACCACGTGCCAGCAGCAGCTTCACGGGTTCCCAGCGTTCCATCATTGATACCTTCCCACTTCGTGAGGAAGTACGAGGTTGCAGCAGACACGCTGCCACCCTCGGAGTTATTGATGAGAGCCTTCACCTGACCCACGCGAGTCGGATCGTCCTTAGAGACCATGAAACCAAGCTGGGTTTCCAGCGTGTACCAGGGCTTGTTGATCGACTTTGCGTAATCAGTGAGCAGCGTGTTACGGCCATTCGTCCACTGCCCCAGACCAATACCCATGAGGTCAATGGCAGGGAAACGAGCAGCGTAGGCAGGGTCAACCTGAGCCATCTTGAAGTTCTTGAGTTCAGCGTCTTGCTTTCGAGGCCCAATCGTGAACTTCTCGTCAAAGATCGTCTCAACGCTCGTTGGATCAATACCCGACTCATGTGACCAGTTACCAAGAATGCCAGCGATATTCTCATTCGACATTCCCCATGCCGAGAGCACAGAGTAGATCGTCTTGGCGTTTTCTTCTGTTTGAGCCGAGAAATCACCTTGAGCACCCTCAGATGCTTTCACAGCGTTATCAACCGCAACAGTGCATGAGGGGAGCAATCCATCACGAGCAGCGTTGTTGCCTTCACGCATTGCAACGGTACCAACAATACCCGTCGCACCAATAGCGATCGCAACAAAAGAGGCCACACCTGCTGTTGATGCAGAAACAACTCCGCCAACAGCGCTCGATATCGCAGTGCCAACAGAGGAAAAGAACCCAACAATTGCTTTACCGGCCCCCACAAGCGCGCTCGCAGCCAATGACCACAGCGACTGAGCAGCAGCAACCGCCGCCATCATCACTGTCTTGAGCCAGTTGATGAACGTCGCCAGAGCAGCAGCTTGCGCAGCAACGGGAGCGGCGGTTCCTACGGCGGCTCCAGCGGTAGCCTTACCACCCGCGCCCTTACTCGGTCCAACGCCTGTAATAGGCTGATTACCACTTGCAGCGCCGTCGCTTGGCCCCATCACATCAGTACCATTGGCACCAGTGCTGGTAGGCATATCAGGCTGTGACACACCCTTCTCTACATCGGCTCCAGACAACTCTTTGTCTATTGGCTCTGGAGCGCGTGCCATATCACGAGATTCTTCCATCATTCATCTCCTTCCGGCGTACCAACCCTCAGTACAGCGTCAAAACCTTCTCGTTCGTATTCTGAGTCGTATTCGCTCGCACGTTGCGCAACTCAATTTCAAGATTGAGCAAATTGCCGTACGAGGCGACCTGATACTCCTTCTTGTGGTCATAGTACGTCTGCCACGAAGTGATCAGGTTCGAGCGCAAAGTAAGTAGGGGTTCAACAACTTTATCCCTATTCGTATAACTTGATAACGAAGTACCATTACTGAGCGTGAACTCGACCTTGTCCCAATTCGGAGCAGGAGCAGACAACTTAGACTGAGCCTTCATAAAGTCCACATAACTCATTCCCTTGGGAACAACCTTATCAAGGTACCCCTTGCTCACGCTTCCGTCTCGCCAGTCAAAGTCATAGCCACCGGGAACAACCTTCTTGGACACGAGAGTCAGCGTAGATTGACCAGTCTTACTACTCTTCGCATCTCGTCCCGTCACTTGGTCTCCTGCAATAACCTCGGGAACAGCAGGCTCATTAAGGGTAAGTTTGTTCACGCGATCGTTGCCAAAGGTCGTAGGAATCTGAGACTCATACTGATCAATCTTCGCCAGATCAGCCTGCATCTGGAGCAACTGACCATCCATCTGCTCACGAAGCTTCTTCTCAGATACCTGCGTCACGGTCTCGTGATAGACGTTACCGGCGTTGAAGTCGCTCCCTGCTTCGCCAAGGTTTGCTTCAATCGAACCCGTCGCCACAGGGTTGAACGCGATACGCATCTGGTCAAATTTCTCGAAAGACTTGTCGCCTGCATTCGGATCACTCGTCTTTGTTGAAGACGGCCCCACCTGGGCTTCACCAGATGAGCCATTCGTCTCCTTATACGAGACTTCACGGTTAATGCGCACAGTCATGTCCAAAATCTGTAGATCGAACTTATTAGGGTTATCTAACACAACCCCCATGTACTTCGCACTATTCCCAAACGTGACGTAGCGCGCCGTGATCGGCTGTCCTTTGAGCGTATGCTGGTGCAGCTCAGTATCCGTACCCGTCAAAAACACTTGGTAATCATCGGCGCTAGAGGGCAAACGAGCCTCGTCTTTGGCCGTCATGAGCACCATCGTTCGAGTCTTCGACGGATCAGTGTACACGCCGAGCACGTTGCCGCTCACCTGAGTACGAGAGGTCGTAAACGACGTGGTATACAGCGCCGTTGCACCAAGCTTCTCCTGACCATTCGCGTAGGCCGAAATACCTGCTCCTGTGAGAAACACTGTGCCTGTGACGCCAAAAACGGCCACAGCAACACCGAAACGTTCAATCGCATGATGCGAGTCGAACTTAAACTTCGTTTGAAATGCCTTGAATTTCTGAGAGAACGTGGGCTTAGAACTCTCGGGCGCAATCGCGCTTGTGTCCTGAGATTCTGCCATCATATGATCCTTTCGTTTAACCAAGATTTGAGGGACGGGGTTTCACATACAGCAACAGCCGGAAGCCGGTTGAACCGGCCCCCGGCTGCGCAATGAGTACCAATGGTGATCTTATCGCCACATGGTGATCGGTAGAATCATACCGTTTCCGAGATCCTCGATGGTCTGCTTACCGCCCTGAGCGATATCGAAAACAAGTGAAGTTCCACCAAAAGCAACCACGGCACCAGCAATGATCAATGCAGCGATGGTGAGCCACGAGGTTTGCTGTCCAGACGGACCACCAAACAGCTTCGTGAAGAACTTGTAGACACCCCATGCGATCGCAATGATACCGACGAGGCCAAAGAACAGACCGACCCAGAGCTTAACCTTAGCGGTTGCGTTCGTCAGCAGGTTCTCCAGACCCCATCCAGATGCAGTGGTATAGGAGCGAGTCATGACATCAAAAGTAGCGCCATTGAATGCATCAACAGCAGCGGCGAGATTCGACATTCGATCGATCTCCTTTCATCAAACGTTGTACGTACATATTGTTGATCAGGCCCAAAGCAGGATTGACCAACACTTTTGACCTACAACTATTGTACACAATCTTAATACATCAGGCAAGAGAAACGCCCTCGATCATATTGGCTTTCCAATACAACCGAGGGCGTTACCCGTCTCACATACCCATTACTTCTTCACCACAGGCGGAACGCTTGGGACGTGCCTGGGCTTAGGCACTGCCACGCTACGAGTGGTCGGAGGCAGGTGCGGAACCTGGGGTGCTGGTGGCTGAGGTTGAGCAGGCTGGCTCACCAGACGCGGAGCGCGGCCACGAGCCGGTGCAGCAGGCTGAACTGGTGCGGGCCTTGGAGCAGGTGCCTGGGCAGGAGCCTGAGCAGGAGCGCTGCTCTGCTGCTGCACCTGTGGCTGCACCCGGCGCACAGGGCGCGGAGCCTCGGCCACCTGACGGTGAGCCTTTGCTTCCTGGCCCTTGCTACGAGCTTGCTGGAGATCGCCCAAAGCCTTACTGCCGTCCTGGGCAGCACCAGCCGCGTCACCAACAGATGCTCGACCTGCTGCCTTAGCACCGTGATACACAGCCTTCACACCCGAGGTCAGCTGAGAGCGACGAGCCTGATCAGCCTTGCGGTGAGCGTCCATGGTTTCACGGATCGATCCGGTAAACGCGCTCACGCCATCACCTTCGCCGTTTGCCACAATGCTCGATGCAGCAGCGTCCGCCTTCTTATCAGACTTCGGACCAGCTTCGAGACGTGGAGGCTCCGAGAGACCACCACGGCTATCCACCTCACGAGCAAGCTGACGATCCGATGCGGAGGTTGCCAGTGCTGTGGAAGTACCACCAGCAGACAAGCCCCCATCACGAGAAGCAATACCACCGCTACCATCACTGAGCAGCAGACCACCGCCGCCGCTTCCGCCTGGGCTGCTGGGTCCAGAACCTAATGCACCCGGTCCTGTTTCATCTGGATTATCCGTGCCGTTGATCGACGAACCGCCAGCAGCGGCTCCACCTACAACACCCAGACCACGTGAGATGGCATCGCGAGCAGAATTACCCGATCCAAGGCCACCGCGACCACTCATGAGACGATTCGCAGCAGCAGAGCCAACACCTGCTCCAACGCCTGCAAGAGCGGGCATCATCTTGCCACCTGACGCAGAAGGCGGAAGCACGTTCGTGTCCAAGAACTTGTCCACGATCTTGGTGACAGCCTCATTCAGACCCTTAACGAAAGCGCCACGGAAACGCATCATCTTCGCGGTCAATATCAGCAGAACAACAGTTGAGACAATCGCTGTAAACAGCGTGACGTACCCACTGTTGCGCAAGAAATCGCCAAAGCCACCCAGCGAGTTGTACATATGCTCCAAGCCGCCCTCAAAGATGCTCGGCACCGAGACGATGATCTCTTGAACCAATCGGTAGATAAACATCGTTCCGATAATCTCTGTGATCATCGTGAAGGTGTAGATGAGCACCTTGGCAATCCCTGCCAGAGAACCAATCGTCGCAAAAGGCACGGCTGTAATGATATGCAGCGAGTTCTTGATCGCGCCCGTGAGCATACCAAAGGCATACCCAAGACCCAGCACCACGAAGCACAAGAGCGTCACCGAGCTGTTGAGCCAGTACAGCCAGTTCACACCCGATGATCCCACAAGGTTCACAGACCCATGGTATTCACGCGTTGCCTTGGATACCGCGTTACTCGACGAATACACGGTCAGCGCGTTTTTATCAAACGAGGTGTTCAAGTAGTTGTACATTGCCAACGGTGACAGGTTTGCGTTTTCTGCACTTCCCCCGTTCATAAGAACAAAAGCTCCCGGCCTGGGGCTAGCATCAGTCTTAAAGGTGCGAATCTCACCATACGGCTGAACGTACAGACCTCGACCGCTCGTCGTGAGAACAGGATTTTCCGAGGCTTTGAGTTTTGAACACTTCCCATCGGCTTGACTATCAGGCTTAGTTGAACCATCGGTTTGAACATTGAACCACGTCGTTGCGCAGCTTCGTGCAAGTGCGCCAGTCTCATCACTTTGACCAGCATTCGCACTCAAGCGAGCCTTAGCAGCAGTCTCGAAATCCGAAGACTCATACACATCGGAGCGCATATAACGCAGCAACATATCTATCGTGCCTGTGTACGCCAAAGCACTCAGATTTCCACTTCCAGCATCCTCAGCAGTCGCATCCGTAGACACCGAACCGAGCTGAGAAACATTGATATCGGCAATGTTCTGGAAAGCAGGGTTAGCCAACTTGTTAATCGCTACGCTAGTTTGACGAAGATGGTTAACAGAAGCCCCTGTTGGAGATTGCTTACCAACGTCCCACGACAGTTCTGCCCCATCGGGTACAGCCAAACGATTGATCTTCGCCCAAGTCTCAAAATCCACAAAAGTGGAGAGAATCACGCGGGTTGCACCCATGCCAGCACCAGCTGTTGCATCCTTCATAACAGACAGTGATGCCGTATAGAGCGACCCAATAAGAGGTAGACCGAACGCGAGGAAGAGAACACGCACGAGCAGCTTCTTCAAACCGCTCAGAGCTTGACCCTTCTTCCACATCAAAGCTGACAAGAGGAACGTAAATAGGAACAACGGCGTGAGCACAGTCCACGAAAGATTAACGAGCGCTTGGTACCAGCCTGAGAACCAGGTATCAAGGCTTTTCATCCATTCAGGAACACCTTGCCCACCCGTCATGCCATCGGCCATTGCCGCGCTTGCCTTCGACACACCCGTGTAAAACACCCTAAACGGGTTGAGAGTGTCGAGGATCCACACAACAGCTGAGAAAATAGTGTCGATACCACCGGCGAGAAGATACAGCATGATCATGATTCCGCCGAAGAACACGTTCGTTAGGTGAAGACTCAGACCCGTTGACGTAGAGTCTAGACCCAAGGCATTGAGCAATGCTCCGTACTGTGTGTATTCAAGAACGCCTTTATAGCTGGCTCCCTCACTATCCTTAGCGCGCAACGAGTCGTAACCGACAACATTTGATGCGCCAGTCGTCTTAGAAATTAGCCAGCCAGATGCGCTGGAGATATTCTCGTCGCCATACCCGAGCAGATCACCACCTGTGCTCGCGCTGGCGGCGATATCTGTCCACCCTTCATCCGCAGACAGACCAGACTTAGCACCAGGCTTAGCTGCCTCGGAAAAGTATGCTGTAACATTCGATGACAGTGTGTAGAAATCATACTTTTCCGTATTACCGGAAGAACCAGGGGTAGCCTGAGCACTCCCGCCAATCATCATTGCACCAAAAGCAATGACCATTACAGCGATGACCAGCGACATCGCGCGCGTTGCTCCGGTGAGCAGACGCACGCTTCGTCGCATAGTGCGAGGGGTATCGTCACTCCCCCGACGTTTCATCAGTTTCATTGACTTCGTGTCACCTTTCTTGATCATTGCTTGTCACCATCACTACCTTTTGCCATTACAGACCCCCTGTGACGACCCGGTGCAACTGATCCATCATAAACAACGTCTCGAACGTGAGCATTGACTCCGAGAGCAAGGTCACGCTTAAAGACGACGTTAACAGTCCCGCGTCGCAAGAACGTCAACCCCTCGCCTCGGCGAGTGATGACCTTCGTCATATCGACAGGAATGCGCTTGGCGAGCTTCTTCTCGTAAACCGGAACCAGAGCATCACTCATGGCGCCCAGAGCCGTCCAATCGGCTTCATCAAAGTGATTGAACTCTGAGTCATCGAGCATCGCCTTCACGCCGTTGTAGCACAGGGCCACACGTGCATTACGGCGGTACAGTCGCTCGAACTGATCGGTGACATAGGGTTTAACGCCCCCGTCGATCAGTTCTGCCCCATGAACAATGAGCGTATCGCCTTCACCAAGCGCAGAAGCCGCGAACGCCAGCACGTTGACGAGCTGTGCCATCGCCACGCCTTTGCCACGGTTGACAAGGGACGAGAAATCATAGATCACGCGGCGAGCCTTTTGTGCCCCATCGATAACGTCTTTCGTCACGACGTTGAACAAGTCACCGTTAGCATCGAGCATGTCCTTGAACACGGCAGAGAGTACCGAGTATGCGTGCAGTAGCTCATCGTCACGGTTCGCTTTACCTGTCAGCGCCTTGTAGCGCTGATCCAGGTACGTGACGAACAGCTTGAGCTGAGGGACTTGGTCATGAGGGATTCCAACCAAGCGCAAGCGATCCGCGTTGTACTTCGCGTTGCGCACCCACATGTCCTGATCGACATAGAACTGAGTGAGCGTATCTTTGAGCGAAGCTCGGATAATCGAGCGATCCGAATCAGTTGGTTCATACGCCTGCTCAGTCATGAGCACGAGCTTCTCCAAGTGAGTGGAGAACAGCCCCAGCTGATCCTTACGCTCACCAAACACCTCAAAGGGGTTGACATCACCCTGAGACATATCAATGCGAGCAGTGATCGTCTCCATGCGAGGCCCAAGAGCGCCCGTAAGATCAGCTCCATCAAGCACGATATGAACAACGCGCTTGCTATTGATGAGTGCTGCCTGGGAAATCTTCGATCCCCACATGTCGGCGATCTGAGCGTTCTTCATACGCGGGGCGCGAGACTTATCATCGTCGGCAACCACGACGTGGTGCTTGTACATGTCCACGTCCATGAGCACGCCGGAGTTATTGACGTCGCCCACCATGTAACCGACGAACTCGCCGCCACGGTCGTTCAAACCGTTGGTGACGAGGTTAAAAGCGCCCGCCAGCTCAGTCGAGGTGAAATGGAAGCCTTTACCCTTCTTCGAGGCATTCGGGGAAAAGAGCGTGGCAAGCTCCTGGCGCTGAAGGCCGTGGTGACCAGCGATCGACAGATTGCCCACAGCGTCGATGTATTTGCGTCGCAAGTCATCGATCACGTCATCGAGCACCTCTAAAGAGGGGGCTTTGAGCAAGATGCGGTAATGCACGGACAGATACGCGGCTCCGTCTTGGATCTCGTCGATCACCTGTTCGATATCGGCAGACACCTTCGATGCCTTACGTCGAGACGACGTGGTACCGTTCTCGCTCTGTTCTTGGGTGTCGAGACGATCGAGGCGTTCCGAGGATTTAATCTTATCGGTCAGCCACGACTCACTGACGCGAGAAACCTGTTCGAGCAAGATCGCCGTCACGTTCTGAGGGAGATACGGAATCAGATTCACACCCCAAAACGGTGGCAGCTCATCACGTGCGCTCTCGTCGTGGAAATAACTGAGAATGCACCCGACTTCGCCATCAATCTCGAAATAGTCGGAATGGAACACGTAGCCCTGTCTGGGCTTCACGGCCAAGAGATGAGGATAGTCCCTCACCTGTCCATTATTCGCCCGTGAAAAGAACGCCCTACGCTCCTTACGCGACATGCCCTTCAAAGTACGCTCGCTCGACTCGGCCCTATCGCGCGCCTCGGACGCTGCATGAGTTTCACTCACTTCGCGTACACGCTGCGTAGCCCCACCCCATACTGAGGTATCAACCGCTTGCGTCTGTACAGCCTGCGCTTTACCCTTCGCCAATGCCACTCCTTTCCCTCGTATATGACAACTCGATTATAGTGGTTACTCAATATATTCTAAACGAAAACCAAAAGAAACGCACCCCTGAACACTATCATTCAGGGGTGCGCCAGGTAACAATTCACGTGACTATTTCGTCATAGCTACCGGCCCATAGTGGGTTGCTAGAAGATCGATCGTCTCATCATAGGTGAGCATCGACACCTGCTTAAACATCAGCGACGAGTCTGCCGCCTCTGAGTCGAGCAGGTTGTGCGCCTTACGCAGCTCTTCCTCGTTTCGAGCGATGAGGATCAGGTACTGATGGATGCTGAAAAAGCTCGATCCAACGTATGAGCGCAGTGACTCATACTGTTCATCCATCAGTGCGACCAGCTCAGGATCCCGTGCCTCTAGGGGTAGGGCCTGGTTACGCTTTTCAAGCGCAGCCACCTGAGCATACACGCGTTGCGGTTCCTTCGTGGTAACGAACACCCATTCCACGCCCGGTTCCAGCTTACGATAGAACCGATCGTTCCGGTTCAAGATCGCATCACGGTCTTGATCAAACAAGAGGCGCGAGGCTGATCCAACGACGGAGTAGGCTTGTCCCACCATCCCGTCCACATACGTGATGAGACCAGTACTTTCATCAACGCTTTGGATCCCCACGATGGACTGAAACGGTCCCGTACGAGAGTCTGACCGAGTGAGCACTCGGCGCGACTTCTTCGGGACATAGTCAAGCAGAGCACCAATCTGGTTCATGCGCATTTCCTTGGTCTTGGAATACGCGGCGAAATACGCCGTTGCAGCAATCCACCAAATCGTGATCAGCGCAAGAAACCCAAAGCTCGACCCTTTAAGCGGAGTGCCTGTGAGCAGCCACATGAGCACCACAATGGAGCCAACGTAGGTGAAGATCACCTTCATAGGCAGTGGCTTCATGTGGAACGACTTGTTCGACAAGCTCAATTCATGGTCAAGAATCGACCGATCGAGCGACACGGGTACTGAGTACCGATCTTTCGCCATACGTCGCGCTCTCCTTTCTCACACCTAGATCGACTCACGCATCAAACGAGAATGCGATTCCGCGAGTGCCATCCGGCTTATCTTCAAGAAACAAGTAGGCATCAAAGTTCTTACCGGACTTCTTGGACTTCATGCCCTTGACCAAGACCTTTTCCCCGGCTTCGATCTTTTCTCGCTGTTCGTCAGTAAGCTTGACACCGAGCATCATCTTGGGGGCAACCCCACGCTTTGCAGCAGAGGTCGGCTTGGTGAAATCAGGGGTGAACCCAACGAAGGTACGTCCCTGGTACTCTCCTTCGCCCAGCGCGCCGATCACCGTGAAATCATCCCCAGTCTTCTTGGACTGAGCAGTGATTTCAATGTCTTTACCAGCCAGGAGATCCATGCACTCCTGATCGGTGAAACGGTGCCCACTCCATGTACGGTTGAACCGCACATGCTCACCCGTCTTCTGCCAGGTTCCCTCGAAGTATTCCTTTTCCACGTAGTCGCCCATTCCTAAATCCTTTCTCATCGTTTGAGCGTTCGCCGTCATCACGGCAATATCATCGGTTACGAGCCTAGCCACCTCAGCCAGAACATCATCTGCTTGTCTTTCACCTTTCGCCACGGCCTTCATGTCCGAGAACACACGCTCTGTGATCGCCAGATCACCGATGTGTGTCCCCGGCAGCAGGCGGTAGCTGATCTCGCCTGTTTCGGTCAGATCAATCTTGCCCCTCGTCTCGCTCATAAGTGGATAACGAGACTTAGAACTCGACACCTCAGCAAACGTGCTGGTGCGCGTTGCGCCAGTGCCCACATCGCGTCGCTCCAGCTGCTTCATGAGCCACTTGACAGTGGGTGCAGCAGGACGAGGCGGCACGCCTTCATGAACGAACGGCTTCGCCTGAGTACCCAGACCTGCGCTGTTGTTCTCGTCCGTATCATCATCCGCCATCGATGCACCGCCGAGCACGGCCTTCCAGCCTTGCTTCTTAGGAACGGAGCATGATCCGACATATGCAGGGAAATCAGTAACGTGGCCCTTCTGAGCCTCGTACTCGTAATCTTCCGCGAGCACAGCTAGGGCCGAGCGAGCGAGCAGCTCATAGATCATCGCGCCGGTCTTACCGTACTTGTTCTCCACTTCTGCAAGAGAGGACGGAATGTTCGGACCAGGGCGGTTCGCACCATGTGCTCCTGAGTCCTTCACATGGGTGGAACGAGCGGCGGTATGCGTGAGCAGCGATGGGTCAATACCAACAGCGCGAGCGATGGCCGGAGCATTGCGAACAAGCTCAGCGAATTGCTCCTTGGTAACATGCTTGTCTTCTGTGCGGGGATAACTACATATTTGGGCTTCATAGAGGGCCTGGTATGTTTTCAACACTTCTGCTGCTTTCACACCCTTGGCGCTCAGCAATGCAGAAAGTCCTGCCAGATCAAGCATCCGAGGCGGGCCAGAACGTTTCATCGTCTTGGAATCCACCGTCACGCTCGATGCGTGTAGACCGCTCAGATCCACATCGCTCTCACGAGCACATCGCGTGGCATCGGGATCAACGTACATGACGCCGTTTTCATCACGGAAACGAGGCTCGTAGAACGGAACCTTCTTCCATGCATTATGTGCCTTGAGCTGATCGCCCACGAGCACCGTCATCGCCGACTTGAGTCGTCCCTGACGCACAACAACGCGCTGACCCGCAAGCTGAGATGCCATGCGTGTCCACTGCATGGAGAGGAAATCCCATCGAGAGCGGAGCCACGCCATACGATACTCGTCGTGATCCTCTGGTGATGTGATCCGCTTGCGTGAAACGAACGCCTTCTGGATCGATGCCGGGGACTCATCGGTAAAGTACATACGATAGATGGGCTTATGCCCAAGCCCAAGCTCAGCAATAATTTCCCAAGCGAGCAAAAAACCCTCGCCACTCGGGTCTAAATCTGTCGACACCGCGATGGAATCGCAAGAACTCAACGTTTTCTTGATGTCAGCCAACAGATTCGAGGTGTCTTTCTTCTTCTCCCGCTCGAAAGCAAAATCAGTTACATCCCACGGAAGATCTTTCAGTGCCCACGATGCATACCTTTCACGTTTAGCCGGAGCCACCTGGTCCACAGGCTGCTTCAGCTCAAACAAGTGTCCACGTGCAAAAGCAATAACATACGATTCGCCATTGTAGGTGCCGCTCTGTCCCCCAAGCGCCTTTGCAAAATTACGCGCAGCGCTTGGCTTCTCAGCAAGAATACCGACTGTCATACCTATACCTCAATTCTCAATCAAAATACCTAATTGGACTCGCGCTTCTCACGAGCAAAACGTTGTTTACGTCGGGTTCGACGCCTGGACTCTAGCGTCTGAGCGGCCTTTTTTAAAGCCCCATCAGCGAGCACAGACCCATCAGCCCACGTGTAACGAGCGCCGTAACGTTCCTCTCGTGTCTGAGCAGCCTTCTCCTGGTACTCACCAAGCTTAAACGGATTGTCCGTACCGTACTGAGCAATCATGCCTGCTTGCATATTGCCCTGACAGTAACGACGATCCGCGTCCTTGAACTCATCACCCAAGCCCAATACTGTAAACAGCACAGAGAGTTTGATGAGATTCACAGCATCGTGCAAACCAAGATGCTCCAACACACCAACCTTGTCCAACTCACATGTTGCATACTGTTCGAGCGCCTCTCGCACCAGCTCAGGTGCAACGCGGCTCCTCACATGCTCGATCTTATAGGCGTGTCGATCCACACCTTTCAGCTCAGTCTTCACTGAGGCGTTGTGATAACCGGGATCAATACCAGTGCGCTCAAGAATACGCTCACGTGACCAACCCCGGCATACCAAGTCAATCACGCTACCTTCGGAAAAGAGTTTCAATTCGTTCATGAGACAATTCTATCATTGTCACGAAGATAGTGCAACACTTACTCCACGATCCGCAGTTGACCACGCTGCACCGACTCGGCTCGATCCAACTCGCGAGCTTTCTCTCGAAGACGCGCCCGTGCATCAAGCACAGTCTTGTTCGTCAGATCGATCGCGGAAGATGTCACCTGGTTGAACAAAAGCGGTTCAGTCTTGTCGACGAGCAACCATGTGAGCATGAGTTCCAGCTCATAGAGCTGTTTCTCAGCGCTGAGCGCCCGTCTCGTCATCGCATCAAGATCCTTCTGGGCACGCTGTTGGTTATCCAGCACCTGCTCCACCTTCATCTCAATGGCAGCAACGCGCCCCTGTCCTGTGCGCAGTACCTCAGCAGCGCGACGAGTGTTCTCGTCCACCCCTGGAATCTCGATGTCAAGAGAACTCATTGCAAGCGCCGTGATCAGAGACGCAAACGACAGAGCCTTACTCTGGGTTGATGCTGTCAGCGCAGCACCTAGTGCCGGTGCCCCAAGCCTCGTCAACTCGTCTCGAATCGCCTGGTCAAGCACCGCAGGCACGGGGCGCGGTCGCTTCTTCTCACCATCAAAGGTAAACGAGGCGTCGCCCTCGATCGTCACCGGGATCTCGCTGCCATCGCGATGACGCAAAGTCATCGGCACCGTCTCATGACTTGGCTCATCAATCCCCTTCTGAGGTTCACCGCTAGGCGTCTCACTCTCACGAGCAGACGAGTTAACACCCTCTGCTTCCGTAATCGCATCCCCTGGCTCATCGCGCTGGGGCTGTGGTGGCGTTGCACCGATACCAGAAGTGGCCCCAGGAGCAGCGCTACTGTGACCACCATTTCCACCGTGCTGCCCACGCGCTGAGACCACAACAGGCCGATCGCTATGGCCCCGCTCGCGCAACTGCTTCTTAATGGCAGCGCGAGGATCAAAAATCTCAGGCGCTCTACCGTCGTAATCGTACTCAGGCATCATTCTTCTCCGTCCTCGTCATCGAGCAGGTAACTGTCTCCTCGGGTGAGGCCAATGATGGTACCCGCCATTGATTCAACCATCTTATGAAGGTTAGCGACGTTACTCGCAAGAACAACCTGTGCATCAACGAGTTGAGCCAGACGTGCCTGCTCTAGGGTCGGCAGATCGTAATCACCATTAGCCCTGGCGATATGCCCCTCGATGCACTCAATGATGAAATCATTGGCGCTTAAACCCTCTTTCTCAGCCCAATACGCAACCTTGTCACGTATGCTTTGCGGCATACGGACGTTGAGCCGCACCATCGGCTCGCCCGCATCACGTTCGCTCACCGTTAAGTTCTCCTTTCAAAGCCTTATGGCTCTACGTTTCCGTTGATACTTAAGTATAACATAGTTCTGTGGCACACTGGTGTGTGCCGATAATTATACAGATTCTTATTTCCTTCTTTTTGTTTGGAGCGCCCCTATGTCACGCTTGCTCATCACAGGTTCTCGCAACCACCAATGGACGTCATATGATTCACACGCTCTGCTCATCGCCGTGCGAGAAATCCTTGAAAAGACCCATGAACTCCCTGTTCTCGTCCATGGCGGCGCAACAGGAGCAGACACAGAAGCTGCTCGCATGGGACAACAGCTCTTGAACCTACCTACTGAGATTCATCGAGCCGATTGGACAAAGTACGGCAGGTCTGCTGGTCCCATCCGTAACGAAGAGATGGTGAATCTTGGAGCCGACCTCTGCCTGGCCTTCCCTGACCACCCCAAGGGACAAGGTTCGCGCGGCACATGGGGATGCATCGACCTCGCGTACCAATCCGGTATCCCCGTGCTTGTGGTATGGAACCGCCGCATATGGGTCTACAACCCAACGCATCCCGATCATGGAACTACCTACACCCTGTAACACATCTCGTAGAAAGGACTCATCCATGGCCCAATCCATCACCGACGTTGCCGCCTATATCCTCACCCGAACAGGTACTATCACAACAATGCAACTACACAAGCTCGCGTTCTATGCGCAGGCAGAGCACCTCGTGAGACACCAGGGCACGCCACTGTTCCCAGAAGACTTCTACGCCTGGAGAAGCGGCCCTGTGTGCCCACTTTTGTTCATTTTGCACCGAAATAAGTTCATTATCCGTCCCGGTGAACTTCCACAAGGCGACCCCGATCGGCTCAGCGACGAGGAAAAGAACCTCATCATTCGCATCTGCACCGCTCTGGGACACATGACCGGCGCTGAGCTAAGTGAGCGAGTATGTGCAGAAGACCCGTGGAAGGATGCACGCAAAGCGCTAGATCCATCCCAACCCTCTGACGCACTGATCCCTAAAGTAGCGATGGGCGTCTACTACTGGGAGCACCCAATCCTTCATTAGAGTAGGATAGAAAGTAGTGGCGCGATATCTCGCGCCGAAAATAATCATGACACTTTCGCACCCTACCCCTCACCACCTTCCCTGCCTACGAGGGGTGGGGTGCTTCTTTTCTTTTTCTTTTCTTTCCTGATTGAAAGAGGCCGAAACATGGCAGTCAACATCTCATTCATCACAGACTCCGATGCTCCCACCGCGTTCACTACGCGTGTCATGGGTCGCATCAAAGAACTCAATCCCGCTGCTGACCCGCGTCGCGTAAAACCCTACATCGAATCATTCCTGAGCTTCACACAAGCAGACCTCAACGACCTCGCCGGGACGCTTCGCGTGGACGCGCAGTGGCTTCTCACCGGCACCGGATGGTGCGGGCCGATCTCACACTGATATAAAAGGACTTCATCATGACAACACAACCCGATACTCCATTGGTCTCAAAATCATCGCAAGACAAGGAATGCGGCCTCGGCCTGTTAGGTACTATATTGATCGTATTCGCGGCCTGCCCCCTGATCCTTTTAGGGGTCAGCGCCTACCACACGTTTAACCCTAAAACACCCGAGGGTTTCATTACAGGGCAAGAGGTCATCCTATCTCATGACCGTGACACCAAAGGTGACCCATACCCCGATCGCGCCAAGCATCTGTACCAACCTAAAGATGTAGGTCAGATCACCTACTGTGATCCTGACGCATACGGTCGTCCCACTTGTGCCTACGGACTGCTCACTGCTGCTAACAACCAAGCTGGTGATAACTATCAACGCACTGAGATCACCATTGACCCCACCGGCTGGCCCGCGCAGAACGACCAGTGGCTCAAAACACCGCTCATCAGCCCGGCTCTTGGTGGTGAGATCCAAAAGAACAACCTCATTCCAGCCACACGTCCGTACCACAAGACCTTTGATGAGATTGAACAAAAAGTCAAAGATTACCTGAGCAATCCCGGCAACGCACAGTGCCCGCTGTACTACGCTGTGACACCGAATTACGAAGGCGATGAACTCATCCCCCGCACCGTGACTGTTGACATCGAATCATGTGATCATGTGCTCTCCGAGCGTCACACCCTCTACAACGTCACGGTGTTCTACTCGACCCAGGAAGCAATTAGCTATCGCACTGGAGAAATCTGGAAACGCTAATCCAGAAAGGCCCACCACCATGGCTATTGACATCCACTACATCACAACTGAAAGCGCTCAGAAGGCTTTCATCGATCGAGTGATCTCTCGTAGTGACCAAACCCATCCAAACACTGACCACAACGTCATCCGAACGCTTGTTGGTCAGCTACTGGATCACACACTTGGAGACCTCGATCTGCTTGCAGACATGCTGCATGTTGATGTCGAATGGTTGCTCACCGGCCATGGCTGGTGCCCGCCCGTTTCGCACAAACACCGCCACTAATTAAAGGACAATACCCATGTCAAAGAAACACCTCGGGTTGATTGGAATCATCACCCTCGCACTGATCATCTGTGCAGCCATGATTGCCGGATACATCACCTTTGCATACAAGTTGCGGGGCACTAATCCCCAGCCACAGCAAACGCAATCAACCCAGCCCACGCCGCGCATCACGTACAACGCTGATTACTACCGCCTTGACGGGCAGGCCCAGCGCTCATACAAGGCCGCAAAAGAAGGTCAGATCACCTACTGTGATCTCGACTCTCTAGGCAGGCCCACATGCGCCTATAGCTTGCTCACGACCGATATGCGCAAAGCTGCTAAAGCTCGGGGCCGTCAGCACATCGACGTCAACCCCACAGGCTGGCCCGCTCGGAACCAAAAGGCCACGATCACCGATGGCTCGCAGTCATACACAGGGTGGTTCTGGAACCGCTCGCACATGATCGCTGATTCTCTCGGTGGCGACCCGGTGAAAGAGAACCTTGTCACCGGAACCCGTACGCAAAACGTCGGCATCAGCTCTGCTCACAACGGTGGTATGGCCTACACCGAGACCAAGGCGCGCTCATACCTGGATAACCAGGCTCATGCTTCCTGCCCGCTCTACTACGCTGTCACGCCCAATTACAACGGTAATGAACTCATACCTCGCACCGTAACTGTGGATATGGAATCATGCGATCAGTCGCTCTCCGAGCACGTCACTGTGTACAACACGGCGAATGGCTGGAGCATCGACTACAACACTGCTGAGATCCGTCACTAAACCCAAAGTTCGAAAAGGATTACATCATGACTAACCATCAAAAATTCATAGGTAATGTAGAAGCTCTCATTGAACTTCTCAACGACATGCTCAACGATGCTTTTTCCGATGAAATCTCTGAAGAAAATGAATCCGACTTCGATGTCAAGACCGATCTCGACTACGCTCTTGATTGCTTCTGCGACATCTTCAACATCGACATTGATAAGTCTCTTATCACCGATAGAGATAATGGGGATAATCCCATTGATACCTCAGAAAAGGCTGAAAAAGCAATTACAGAAGATGAGAGCGAGCCAGAAAAGCTCACTGGCGACATGTTCGAAGCCGAAGGTCCTGATGGTACTCGTCATATTTTCAAGGCGAGTAGTTTCTCCGCTGGTACGATCATTGATCCACCGGGGTGTAATACGTTCTATCACGTCCATCGACCATACAACCCCGATGAACCTTTTTGCGTTTGGGTGGACCCATGGGACAATCATTACACTAATGATGATCTCGCAGAAATTGTTCGACGTTGTAATGCCGCACATAGCCCCGATACTACAATGATCATCTCGCGCGCAAGAGATATAGCGAACAACTGACGCATGGTATATAATACTGATATACCAATCAAAATCCCTTGTGGCGAAACTGGTAGACGCGCCTGACTCAAAATCAGGTACCCATCATGGGTGTGCGGGTTCAAGTCCCGCTGAGGGAACCACCCAGCGGTTGGATAATGCTGGATGATTAGGGAAAGGATAGCTACCTTTTCCTGCCATTGAACTTTCCTTGCCTCGGTTCCATGACTAGACCAACCGCCGTGATCGGGGGATCACGTATGGGGTCGCACCCCAGACGAGCACATAATTTAATATAGTGTGTGTTTCTGTCGGCTCGTCAAACAGCATCTCCCACCACATACCACCTCTCTGCACGCAGCCACAGGGAGGTAGCGGAACGATTGGAAATCACCTTTCTGATCGTTGGCCGCATCCGGTGTGCTCCTGAACCTATTAACAGAGGTGATCTGGGGCCAAGGAGCACACCCGCCACCAACGGAACGTAGCGCAGGTGGTAGCGCACCTGGTTTGGGACCAGGGGGTCGTGAGTTCGAGTCTCACCGTTCCGACGCATTGCATAATGCATCAAAAAAGGGTCAGTGCGCCGAATTGGTGAAGGCACCCGACTGTAAATCGGGCACATGAGAAACATTGCTGGTTCGAATCCAGCCTGGCCCACAATACAAACTCTTATGCAATAAATTGCATCGATTGAGTCTATGAATAGCCACGGGCCGGAGACGGGTGGCTTAGTGTCCGATGCGAGCGTGATAACAACCGATAACACTGGTGCACAAGTGTTATCACAGGGGTTACACGGTTCCATCGGAAATTTCGCGGGTTCGAGTCCCACCTGGCCCACCTAATCCCAGATAGTGTAAAGGCAGCACGCCGGACTTTGATTCCGGGAGTCTAGGTTCGAAACCTGGTCTGGGAGCCACGTCTCAACACCAACCAACACAACACAAAAGGAGATCACTATGCCTCATAAGCCCTTGAACCTTGACTGGGAGCAGTGGGATCTCGTCGCAGCCGACTACGGCCTATTCGAAGAGAATCGCCTCTGGTACGAAACCTACTGTGACGACTACAACCACAACTACCACGTGTCACTATGGGAGGACTACAACCACGAGGACTACCCCCATATCTCCCTGCTCGTCACCGAGGTTGAGAACATCGGTGACAGCATCTGGAAACAGACCTCTCACATCGTCGGTGACTCCGAGAACACCGAATACTGGCCCGAGCTGGACCGCCTGTTCGGATCTCGCCATGTCTGGCAAGACATCATCGAGAGCTTCCGCGACTACCTCATCGCCACGGAACCTGAGATCTACCTTGACCTGGACGAGGAAGAAGGATACTGACTCTCACAGCCAAGAAACACCCCTTGTCTCTTGGCCCCTTCCCAGATAGTGTAATGGCAGCACAGCAGACTCTGAATCTGCTGGTCTAGGTTCGAGTCCTAGTCTGGGAGCAATTCTGCTGAAAAAGCAGAACAAATAGTTTATCTCAGTGCATCACAGATGCACCCAAAGATATACTGATCAAGATCACAAAGATCTACGTGTTACACACAAAGGAGAATAACAATGGCTCGTATCAACACTCGCAACCACGGTATCGCTCTTGGCCGCTTGGCAGCAGACCCTCGCTTCTTCGACAACTCTGACGGTTCTCGCACCGTTCGCTTCACCGTTCTGGTCGATCAGGACTTCACTAATCGCAACGGCGAACGTGGCACCGACCCAGTGCCCGTCGAGCGCTTCATTCCCGCTGACCGCGACAATGGCGTTTTCGACATGATCCACAAGGGTGACCTTGTCGAGGTCACTTACCGCGCCACCACCGACTCCTACGTCGATCGCGCAGGTGAGCGCCACTTCGCCACCAAGCTGATCGTCTCTGACGTTCAGATGCTGGAGTCGCGCAAGACCACCACTGATCGTCTCGCCAAGCGCGTTGCCGCTCAGGATGCCTACAACCGCGCAGCACAGCTCGCAGCCCCCGCTGCTCCTGTTCAGGCTGCTCCGGTTGCACCTCAGGCTCCCGTCTACGACGACATGCAGTCGCCGTTCGTCGGGATCGCCGATCAGGACAATCCCCCGTTCTGATCCACGCACTATAACTGAATATTGAGTCACACAACGACACGAAACCCCTGTGGTACCAGATAAACTGGTGCTACAGGGGTTTTCATTTATATCACCAACTCACACATCTCTCTTTCTGATAACTGGAACGGATCGTGCTCTGACTAAACGTCATGCTGACTGACATTTCAGCACATCACAGTACAAAAAGCCTCGTAATCCAGGTATACTACACCTACGGGGTCTTTTATTTTTATTGTGCCACCCCGTCACAATATGCGATAAAGAAAGAGGAAACTCCTCATGAATGGAATGACACCGGCTAAGAAGCTGGCGACAACCCTTGGCGCAACCGCAGCGCTCACCATGCTTTTGGCAGGCGGAGCTATGGCAGCAGAAGATCACCTTGGTAATGAGAACTGCCGAGTTCCAACCGCAGCAGACGATGCGCGTCTGTACACCCCTGGCACCAGCGCAGGCGTAGCATACGAGAACGGTTTGATCTGCGATGGAGCTGTTAGTACAGCTGCCGATACAGAAGCAACTGCGGCTTCGACTAACGCTGAAACGGCCCCTGCTGAAACAACCCCAGCCCCAGCACTCCCCGATCGTGATGGGGTAACCCCGCCGACCGCAGATCCAGCGCCCGCAGATCCAGCGCCTGTTACACCCGCTCCGGCAACAGATGAGACCGCACCTGTGACACCTGCTCCAAGCGAGACTACACCCGCTACCCCATCTACCGAGACGCCTGGGAGCGAAAACCCTAAGCCTTCTGACGAAAGCGATTCTCCGGTAGCACCTACTCCGACTCCAAGCGAGAATACACCTGGTACCGCCACTGAGGACCCACAACCGGCTCCTACGCCTGCTCCGAGCGACAACGCTAACGACAACGCTGAGACCCCGAACATTCCAACCCCAGAGGGACCGCTCCCTGATCCGACCCCAACGCCTGGTGGAACCACCGAGACTCCTGGCACGGGTGACACGACAACTGATCCGGCTACCCCCACTCCTGGCGAGGCAACACCGGCTCCCGATACAACCACTCCTGGTGAAGTGACTCCTACTCCAGAGCCTACTCCGGGTAACGAGACCACGGACCCTGCTCCGGCTCCTTCTACCGATGGAAGCACTGAGACCCCGGTTCCTGGCTCTCAGGATGGGAACAAGGCTGATGATCAGGCTGGGGACAAGGTTGGAGACCAAAGCGGTGCGGGCGATACTGCTACCGACAATAACAAGTCCGGTGACAAGCGGAGTACCACGGACGTTAACGGACAGAGCAACACTCAGTCCACAACCCAAAGCAGCTCCAAGTCTGCTAACGGTTCCACCTCTGTGGACCAGCAGGGAACGACTCTGGCTCACACTGGAGCGGCAACTCTACCGTTGATCGGTGGAAGCTTGCTCACCTTCATGGCTGGCGCAGTTCTCGCGTTGAGGAAGCGCTTCTCTCTCTGAGAAACACATAGCACATAGAACACACCCCCGTAGTCATGGTTCACACCATTGCTACGGGGGTGTCTCTCATCCGCACCCACATCCCATTCTTAGTGCGGAAGCTGCTGGTTAAGCGGCACGGGAACCGCAATAAGAAACACGTTCTGTTGGTAGTATCCCTGCTTGTTCACTCTACCACCACACGTGGTGAGCACTAGGCGGCGAGGGCCTTTTGCACTGAAATAGTCAGCAGGGAACGCTTGGTGCTCTTCCGTCCACATACCGTTCACTCGCCATGTGGACAAAGAGCCGTCAAAGCCCTTAGCCCAGATCAGCTCGCCTTGCTTGACATCGGTTGCCATCGTATAGAGAGCACCACGATGTTTCTTCGTCCATGCAACATGGGAAGCAATGAACGTTGTTCCTTGTCCAAAATCAGCGCTTGTACTATTCCCCGTTCCCTGATTCTCAGAAAGAGTAGAGGAGGGGGAGGGGGCAGAGGTAGGAGCAGAGGTTGGTACAGAGGGGTTGGTGCTATGGCTTGGTACAGGGTCAGAGTGCACAGTGACATTAGTCAGCACGCCTGTATCCGACTGAGTCAAAGGCGCACCATCAGAGTACCAGACCCCGCGATGCACGTTCGTTGGCACGTGGATGGTTTGCAGGTCGCCATACTTCGATGGCTCAAACTGATCGCTGCCTTGCACTTCCATGTAAATCCCGGATTCGGGGATAAACACCGATCCCGGAGCCATGCGTGCAATCGACATGGTTTGAATCCGGTGATCCTCAGTGTTGATATCCCAGGTGTTCGATCCCTGATCCGAATCCGCGTTCACAACCGGCCACTCGTGATTCAGCATCTCAGCAGTCGGATCAACAGGTCCTTGATCAACAGGTGCATCTTGATACGTGTCACTCGGCAAAGACAAAGTGTCTTCGATCTGAGAGTCAGTGTAGGCGCGGTACACGAGGTACCCACCGCCGCCCAGCAAAGCTGCAATAAGCACGCTGACAACACCAGTCACAAGAGTGCTTCGCTTCTTGCGTGCCTGAGCTTCAGCTACTTCCGTTCCACTGCTGTGCATGATTTCATCAAAGAGAGGTAGGCCGGAGCGAGGCTCTGAGGTCGGAGCATCTTCTGCTACCGCCTCAGAAACCTCATCAGGCTCGCCAGGTGGCTGAACGCCATACTGACGAGAAACGTTATCCCAGGGGCTACTCATGCCGATGCCTTCGTCTTACGGCCCGTCACAGCAGACGCCTGAGCGATCGAGTACAGACCCTCACGGTTCAAGGAACGCGAGTACGAGGCATCGAGGTAGAGCACCGGCATTGCATCCGCTGAGTTCATCTCGGCGACCTTCGCCAAGAGCAAGGGGTAGAGCGCGTCCTTCACAGGCCCTGATCCACCGCCAAAGACGAACACAACCTCAGTGGTTGCACCAACAACGGAGAGCACACGTCCAAATTGATCGGAGACAGCGCGAGCGAAAAACTCAATCTCACGAGCGACGTAGGTACGTACTTTCTCATAGAAGTTCCGCTTCAAAGCAGAGGGCGCGTGCTGGAGGAAATCAGCCAGTTGCTTCCGGCTGGTAAAGCCGGTGTTGAATCCTTCGGCATCCATAGACTCTAGTGCGCGGGTGAGCACAGTGCCGTAACCTTCGCCAAAGGTCACGGAGGCATCAGCGTTGAACTTACCGTTGGTGAACACAGGGAAATTCACGGTTCCTTCGCCAATGTCGATACCGATCGTATTGCGCGCAGCCAGGACATCTTCGGCAGTAACACCTTCGAGGGCTAGACCCCGGGAGCGCACGTCAGCAAGCATGGCCTGCATGAGCGGCACACCCTTCTCAGTGATCGCCCACTGAGCAGAGGCACCTTCGGCCATGACAACCACATCATCAAAAGTAATGCGGATGGTCACGGGAGTCTCAAAGTTATGGACAGTCACCAGGTGAACACCGCTCATGAACTGAGCGCTATAGCTGGTGCGATGACGCATGTACTCATCAATGGGCAGTGCAACAGCAACACGCGCATGTACATTCAGCTCGCTATCGGGCAAAGCCTTGTTCTCAGCCACGTAATCGCGCAGAGCCTTCGCCGCAAAGCAACCCAAGATCAAGACCTTGGACAGTTCTTGCTCAGCCTTTGAGCGTCGGCCCACAACGTTGAACTCATCGAACGCGCCATTAGCGGTGAGCGCACGAGTACCAAACAGGTGTCGGTACGAGTTCGAGACCATGGGGGACGAGAACGACACATCAAGGTTGTTGTAGAGATCCTCAGCGCACTTGTCCTTCGCCTCATTGTCAGGATCAGGCAAAGAGTTCGGGCGCGTCATCAAAGTGACACCGCTGGGCAGATCAACAGTATCAACAATCGGCTTACCGGCCTTGTCAGTGCGGTCAGAGCGAATCAGGCCCTTCACATAGCCGTTACCAACGTCAATACCACCCACAAGATTTTGGGTTTGAGCAGTCATAGGAACAATCCTTTCGTTTCAGTCTTTTTACTAGCGCAACGTACCGAGTACGTCTTCAACGCTTGTCTGAGCCGGGGCTTCATATGCAGGTTCCTCATGCGCAGACACAGGAACAACGGCAGGGGTAATGGCAACCTCATCATCTGGTTCGACCACAGGTTTAATCATCTCAGGCACAGTCGCATCCTCTGCCTCATCGGTGTTCTTCGGAGGACGACCACGACGAGGTTGCTGCACGACGGGATAACACGTCGCATCACGGTATCCGTTGCGCTCAATCGACTCTCTAATGAGCGCTCGTACCGAATTGCTCAGATCGCTTTGAGCGCCGATCCATGCCAGGACAGACTCATCGGTTTCTGGAACAGAGACACGGAACCGCTTCGGCGTAGGCCGTGGAACAGACCCCATAAAACGCTTGGGCATAGACACCCCTTTCTGTATGTGGACTACACGGACCAGATGGTTCTTATCTGGTCATCTATAAACCATCATAACACCATTCGGCTCGTGTATCAAGAGAAATGGCGCTTACCCAGTCACATAAAAACCAGATAAGCGCCAGATAAGAGCAAGCATATGTCAGAAAAGATTACACATCTCTCCATATAGATCACCAATAGACCCATCGTTATGGATCACGAACCCAGTGCGTAAAAGTAACTCATACACGTTTCGCTCTGACTCATGCTCGTCTTTCGACACATACCCGTCGTCAAGCACATCTTCAACAAAAGAAAAATAGTCCCCTCGCCAGACCCCGATCACATCGCCACCAAGACGCGCGATAAGATCAAATTCCTCATGGAAACGCACATCGGGGATCACAATGGACTCACCATTACTGAGTGCTTGACGGATCTTACGCTCCATCAGATCAACCCATGCCGTGCCACCAAACGTCCCGCGCACACAGTCCGTTCCAAGGGTTTGGAGCAGACGTCGCACGTCAGGCACGAGATCCTTCGCCGCTTCCATACCCAGAGCATCAACGACGTAATGATACTGTGCAAAACTCCCACCGTGGCCCGATGAATCACGCATCACAGGCACAGACGCGTCCAAATGAACACCTTCGGGCACCTCAACCCATACACCGCGCAGCTCCATAGCCATTTCTTTGAGTGGATCAGCGAACGCCATGCGCGTCCAGCCCTGATCAACAAGTGCCTGAGCAGCAGTATCTTTACCTGAACGTTTCAGACCGACGATACCGAGAACAGGTACATCTGGGTTAAGACTGGGATCGCGATCAAAAACGGTAATGCCGCCAGATAAAACCATAACAAACCTTTCAACTCATGTAGTTGATTCCATTGGTACATCAACCATTCTACACTATTACAGGTACCAGAACCAGTGCAACGCTGGGTATAAAAAGTCACCCCCGCAGCTTTCGCTACAGGGGTGACCAAATCAGTTCACACGGCCTAAGCCATGCTCACCGTATTACTCAGGCAACCTTCTCCTTGCGACGAGCAAGAACGGTTGCACCAGCGCCAGCACCAGCCAGAACCATCAGGGTACCAGCAGCGGCCAGACCAGCGGTGTTTGCACCAGCAGCCTCACCAGTGACAGCGCCACGAGGTGCGGGCTTGTTCACTTTTGCGTGCCAGTCATCGGAGTCCGAGACCTTCTTGCCGTTGTAGATCGACTTACCCTCAGCGGTAGCAGTATCGGAGTGCAGAGTGCCTTCCTCAACGCCGCTCAGGAAGCCGGTGCACGTCACAGACTGACCAACCTTCAAAGTGCCGATCTTGTCCCCAGCGACCGTAATAGTCTTAGAGGTCGAACCGTTCGCCAGAGCAGCCTTTGACTGATCCGCCGTCTTGTCCTTCGACTCAGCCTTGTCAGCCTTGTCAGCCTTATCCTTGTTCGACTGATCGGTCTTAGCCTGATCAGCGGGGATCTCACAGGTGATGTCAGTGACGTTACCAGTGGTACCCTCGTGAGTCTTATCAGTCAAGGTGACATCGACAAGATCAGCATCGCCAATGTTCTTCACGAGGAAGCCAATCTTGGTGACGTCCTTCGCAGACTTCAAGGTCAGAGCGTCCTTAGCCTCGTCACGATCGCCCTTTTCCAGACCCTCATCGAGAGTGTACTTCTCAACGTCGATAGCGACCTTGGGGGTCAGAGTGAAGATCGGAGGCTCGTTGGTGGCCTTCATCTCGTTGTTCCAGGTCACATGACCCTTGTTGATGAGCTGCTTGGTCTCACCCTCGGTCTCGTAATCACGACGGAACTCACCGGAGATGACGAGCTTGACTTCACCCGGCTCAGCCAGGCGGCCAGTCTTGGCGAGGAACTCAGGCTTAGCCTTCGCAGTGGTGACACCCTTTTCAAGATCATTAGTGATCTCGAATTCCTTGGTCACGTCCTTACCCTGGAAGAAGACCTTCGGAGCACCGTCCATCTTGACGTAGGTCAGACCATCAGACCAGTCATCAACGATGGAGTACTCTTCCAGGTTGTACTGCAAGAACGGTGCAATGTGGTCATTGACCACAGCAGAAACCTTATCGCCGGGCAGGAACGTCTTCTGATCCACACCCTTCTGGTTGGTGCGTTCGTGGTCAGCAGTCTGCCGAGCCTCAGCCTCATCAGCAGTCCACACCTTGTCAGGATCCGGGGTGACCTTGCCGGTCTCAGCGGAATTACCCTGCAAGCAGTGATCGCCAGCAGCGGTGTAGCACGCCTTGGAATCGTCCGGGATGCGGTAGTCAGCGCCAGTGGCCTTCGTGTAGGTCGGAACAGACAGGGTGTAAGTCCCCTGCTTCTCCATGTCCTTCACAGTACCAGAGATGATGACCTTGCCCTCGGTAGAGCGGTCGATAGTGATCTCAGACTTGACGCGCTTGCCATCAGGACCAAAGACCTGGACGCGATCAGCGTTATCAGCTTCCTTATCACCGATCGTGACATCAGCGGTGTTCACGGTATCGGTGATGGTCATCTGAGACGAGTAGCCGTTGGAGTGCGCGGTGATGTTCGCGTTGTAGAACATGTTCGCAGCCAGAACGTCCTGATCCTTGAGCTGAGAGCCGTTCTCGCCATTCATCAAGTACTTGACGGGGTTCTTGGGGGTCACAGCCCAGGACTCAGCCTCTTCACGGTCGGCAGTGTCAATGGCCTCTTCCAAGTTACCCTGCTTGGCAACGTGGATATCGAACCAGAACTTCTTACCCTCACCTGTTGCGGGCCACGAGGACCATCCGAAGTCGGCAGGGGTGAACTCAGGCGACTTGGTATCACCGTGGTTGGCGATCTGAGCCTGCTTGGTCACCGACTTGTTTCCCTCGGGACCTTCGTAGTTCAAAATGATATCGGCGTTCAGATTCTCATCCACCCCCTTGTTATCAACGCGAGAGGCATGAATGATGTCGTAGACAGGATCGGTGCTACCGGCCTCGGTGACATGAGAGTCGTGGTTGGTCGTGATGTTCAGCTTGTAGGTAGGCGGAATATCAAGAGTACGAGGCTCGTGGCTATTCACCGCGACACACACGGCTGCCACAGAGTCTTTACCGTTATTAGAAGCCTTCTTAATACCCTCGTCACCCAACCATGCGGCCCATTCCTTGAACCCAGGCGCGTCCCTAGACTGTTCAAAAAAACCGCCATAGTCAATGTTATTACGCCAATAATTCATGAGATCGAAGAAGTGCTGCTGACCACGAGCAGCCTCAACGTTCGGATTCTCCTTGTAGAGTGCATACATGATACCGACAACACGCGACTTAGGATTATTATCGCCATTTGCGCGCGCACGATCACTTGCATCATTCAATGCCTGGTCACATGCGGCCTGAACCTTCGCACCCATCTTGGTACCCGTGAGGTTCCTCTGACCCAAGAACCAATTGATCGAGTCCTGACCCCAACCTTGAGGGGACTCAGGACCATTAGGTCCTACCTTGGGAGCATCGAAGAACTGGAACGTTGCGCTCAGACCATCGACGCTGCCGGAGCTGAAACCGCCACCGCCGACACCACCTGTACCGCCTTCTGCAAAGGCAGCGCTGGCACCGAGCGATCCGGTAAACGCAATCAGAGCCGCAGTTGCGGCAATTCGATTGCGTGTCCGTGACTTTGCTGTCATCATCTCGTCTCACTTTCTGTCAATAAAAGCCATACTCATCAGCGGGCTACGCCCACTTCCTCTCGCGATGAGTCCTTACGATTCAACGGTTGACTACCGATCCAGGCGATGGTAGTTGCGTCCTCTGAGAGGGAGAAGACCACTAAGAACAATAGTAGCACACATACACGAATGTATGCGACGAATATGTTCAATTGCCAAGTGATTTGTCTGTGTATGACCCTAGACACACGAATCGTTAAGTTTTCTCACGACGCTGCACGCAGCGCCGAAATAGAGATTGACATTGTTCCATTGTCTCATCCCCTCGCTCATCTCAGGGGTAACCTACTCCTTATATATAGAGAGAAAGAAGATTGTCATGTTCATTGATTGCACCGAATGCGGAAAGCACGTTTTTGCTCATGTCTCTGATAAGACCCTCGCCTGCATGGACCTCACCGAGGCTGTGTATTGCGATGAGTGCATGGAGGACTGATGTCGCATCAACCAATTAACTCGTTCCGATTCATCATGGAGACTGCTCCGATCTTCGTCACTACAGCTATCATCTTCATGCTTATAGGTGTGGCTCTCAGCCTTTACATCAATAAGCATCCTCTATGGAAGGACAACTGATGGAGCATTACACATTGATGTGGATTCTGAAAGAAGTTCCCTCACTTCTCGTCATCACAGCTTTCTTTTTCTTACTGATGGGTATCATCCTTGGTCAATACATCAGCGATGGTTACATGGAAAAACCCCATACTGAAAAGACACGTGACGAGCAGTTCACGCACATCACAGTGAGTGCTCCAGACGATAAGTCGTGCAGCGTCTCTCGTTCATTCATGAGTGGCACCATTGGAGCTATTACTGTTTTGGTGCTTATGGGCAAGAAGCGCCGCAAATAACAAAACCATTACGAAAGGACACACCCCTATGTACACCTCTACCGAAGTTCTCGCTTGGATCGGCATCGCCGGAGGCATCGGTTTCTTCACTGGCATCTTCGTCACGCTCTCGTACGAGGATCTGCTCGATAAGAAGCGCCGCAAGACCATTAAGAAGCTCAAGACTCGCCTGGCTGAGGCCGAGGCACAGGGTTTTACCACTAAGACCGAGTAATACATACCTTATATATCCGAAAGTAGGCGAATCATGAGCTACCGCGCTCAGATCCTTATCATCACAGACCGTCAGCGCATCATCGGTGACGACACCGACATCGTTACCATGCTCTCATTGACATCTGAATATGGGGGCACACCTGCCCTCATCGAAGCTCTAACAGCCTGCCAAAAATATGGTCTGGAGCAACTGGGTTATTACCCACACTTCATCCGTACCATTGCTCATGCCTTTTTACATGGAGAGTATGCATACGAAGAAGCCGGGTTGGGAATCATGCCGTACACCCAGCAGCTTGAGCGTGGTGTATCCGTGTTTGATGAGCCATACTCAGATCTGCTCAAGTTCTTTTGCTCAGAAGAACATTACCTTCCTGTCATTGACCTCACTGATCGCAACGACGAAGAACCCGTACTGTACCTGATGCCCCGGATCTCTGATCACGTTGACTACCGACAGTACCGTAAGCCAGGCCCAGATGACATCTACCCACTCACCGATGAGGGCCTAACCAAGGCCATCGAACGCATCGTGTGGACAGACTAATACCTTATATACACAGAAAGAAGAACCACTATGGGAGACCGCTCCTCATTCCTCATCATCACAGACCGCCAAGAACTACCTGAGTGCCCTGGCTTCGATCTCGTCACTGGGCTGTCCATGTACTCCCACTGGGGAGGTACTGTGGCAATCCTCGACGCTTTGACCACCTGTCGCGACGTGGGTTTGAACCGCGTGGATGACCCATCCTACTTCACCCGTATCCTCGCCCGTGCTTTCACGCGCGGAGATGACGGGGAACTCGGATCAGGGCTGACGCCTTTCTCCTTCCTTATGGAGCACGGCAAGCCGCTGCTTGATGCGAAGCTGGAGATCCACAGCGAGATCTACTCACACGAACAACCCTATGTTCCCATCATTGACCTCACCGACCGCATCAGCCCCAGGTGCCACACGCTCTACGTATTGCCTTCGGATTTCACGTACCGTGATATCTCGAAGCGCGACGTGGTGTACCCACTCGATAAGGACGGCCTGGACAAGGTCATTTCGCGCCTGAGCGTCATGGGCTGAAACATCGTCCGACCAACCCCATATGCAACCCCCGTGACACCCTATTCACGGGGGTTGCTTCACATCTCTATATAAAGGAGGCCCACACCATGGGACTTGACATGTTCCTCGACTACCGGCGCATCGCAGATAGTATCCCCGGAAAGCCCACGCTGAATGAACACATGTACTGGCGCAAGGCCAACGCGATCCACAAGTTCTTTGTCGATACATGTGCAGATGGTATTGATGAATGCCAACCGATCCAGGTCTCGATCGATGCTCTAACAGATCTCGTCTGGCGTTGCGAGACGATTCTCATTAGCGGGCCTAATGCCGATGGAACGAGCATCGATAAGAACATCGCCCACGATCTTCTGCCGACACACTCAGGATTCTTCTTCGGTAGCACCGATTACGACGAATGGTACATTGAGGATCTCAAGAAAACCGTCAAGGCTCTCAAGCCTATCGTCACCCACCCGGAGCTGTACCCTGATCCGATTATCTACCAAGCATCCTGGTGATGTGACACCCCTCTTTCTTCACGCACCCCTTTACTCAGCACTTCCGCTGGGTGAAGGGGTGTTTTTACAGGCCGTCTTTCGACGCCCCGATAACGGAATTGATAGAACAATTCTCTATCCCCCCGCTCCTATCCAAAAGGAACCCATCATGAACTACTCATCCGCAGATTTCAAAGACAAGCGCACGCCCATTCTCAAAGAGATCGACGAAGCCGCCTGGGAGATCATCAATGATCGACCCGAGGGCATCATCCCGATGGCTGGCGGGCGCTTCACCATCGTCCGTCACGACTACACGGTTAATGACGAACTGATCTGTGAGTACCGCGTGTACTCGTACCGCACTATCGTCGCGTTCGTGACGTTCCACCCCTACTCGGTACGTATCCCCACGATCCGAGTATGCAAAGACGCGTTCGACCACTCGCGCACGACGAGCAAGCACCTGCACCGCTTCATCACGGCGCTGCTTGCACCGTTTGATCTGAGGCCCGACTGGGATGACCCGCGCTCATGGTGTGCTGACTGCATGTGGTCAGTCACAAGCGTCCCTGTCACATCCATCTAAGCCCCACCCTCTCCCACACTCACAGAAAAGAGACCATCATGCCTCGTCGCAACAAGCGCTCGCAGATGCACATCGACGAAGATTCCTACACACTCTCGACCATGGACATCATGATCGGTGACACCTGCCCGTGCGGTCCCGGTGGCCGCGATTGCACCTGTTGCGGTGACGCGCCCGGACACGCAAGGGTTGCAGCTCGCCGTGCAAACAAGCGCCGCAAGCGCCAGGAGTTCAAGCGCTCGCTCCAGGGGTACTACCGTAGTGCGCGAGAGTACTACGAGTACGAGTACGCTTGGTAAGCGGGCGCAGATAGCGCCCCGGTTACAGTACTGGTACAACCTCCCTGCCTTGGCTGTACTATCTCCTGTTGCTGGCAGACAATAACTGAATATGGTAGACACAGTTCACAAACAAGCCCCGCTCATGCTGTTGCATGGGCGGGGTTTTCTTTTCAGTTAACCAAGCCTTGACACAAGGCTCGGAAGATGAACTGTAGACACTGACTGTGTGCTTATGTCTATGTTAGACCCTTCTTTCCTGAGACGTTAGGACAAAGGGTTGCCTCTTACACCGAAAGCCCCTACGGGTCGGTACTGCTCACGCAGTGCTTATCCCGTAGGGGCTTATTTTTTGATCAACCACTCGCGCGTCGCTCGTGATTAAACGATCACCACAGCCACACGGTGATAACCCACTTACGGAAGCCCTGCCAAATGGTAGTAACCCAGTGATAACGCGAGTAGACAATCGTGGTCACTTTCCGATCGGCGCTGGGCTTCTTCGGCTGAGGCTTGACAGGCTGAGCAGACTTTGCGCTCTGCTCAGGCTGGGCGCTCTGGTTTGCCGACTGAGAGGGAGACGGCTGCACAGGGGCGGGAGTGGGGGTAGGTGCTGGTGCCTGCTGAGTCGGCTCTGGCTTGGCAGGAGCTGGCGCAGGCGTCACCGGCTGAGCAGGCTTTGCAGTCGGTGACGGTTCAGGCTTGGGCTGCACAGGAGCAGGATCTGTAGTCGGAGCCGGAGCAGGAGTTACGCTCGGCTCAGGTTGCGCAGGTGTGACAGACGGTGCCGGGGTCGACTGAGATGACTGATCCGCCTCAGTCTTCGGCTCATACACGCGCACATAGTCAACATACATAGTTGCACCAGCGCCATCAGTGCTCTTGTAGTCATCAGCGTACTTGGTTGCATCGACAAAAGTCTTATCAGACCAGTTACTCTGCTTCGCCAAGTAGCTACCTCCCACCATCTGGTTAAGCATCAACACCAGGTTATTGTCCTTATCAAGGAACGGGTTGTCACCCTTGATATCGCTCATCTTCACGGTGTGAGTCTTCTGACCGTCGAAATAGAACTCGATTGCATCAGCAGTCTTACGCACACCGTATGTATGGAACTCGCTCTGCGACGAGGCAGTGTCACCATGCATCATGCCCTGGTGCTGGGTGGTCTTCTTCGGGTCCCCGATCCGAGGAGTGTGCACGTTACTCATCAAGTGAGTTGGATCATAACCCTTGGACTCGAACACGTCGATCTCGCCGTTAGCGGGATATGCACCCTTAGTACCCGTCCCCCAAAATGCTGACCACGACGGACGCGCACTCGGCAGCTTGATACGAGCCTCGGCGTAAAAACCTGTGCCCGGCGCTGCATAGAGCACCTTACCGTCCTTCGTCTTCGTCGTGATCATACCGGACGTAAACGGTGCATCATAGGTCGTATTACCGTGCTTACAGGTGCGCGGGATCTGAGTGCCGTCCCACTTGGTCTTCGTAGGCGAATACCTGGCAGTCAGGTTCAGATACCCATCTCGCACGGAGACGTTATCTGGGCTGTCAGTGTACTGCGCCTGGGAATGCTGCGCGGGATCGAAGCAACCATACTGATAGCCCCACTTGGTGGTATCGAGCTGGGTACCGTCGAACTCATCGTGGAACGTCATCTTATAGCCACGTGCGACAAACGAAGGCAGACCAGCAGTGCTAGTCGCGCTCGCCGTACTCTCAGTATTCGCTGGCGCGGCGGTTGCAGCAGAAGTTGGTAGTACTGCAACAGATGCACCCATCGCGACAGTCATCACTGCCATGAGCGGCAGACTCAGCTTGCTGGATTGACGAGGGATCCTCATAGGAACCACACCTCTCTTTCTGATCTTTCGATCTTTGGTTATTGGCCCCTACAAGTGTATGTGTGATCACCTCGCCGCTCCACCACAAATTCATGCGCTATTGAACGGCGGTACACCTGGCGTTTATCTAGTCACCAAAGCACCATTACATGGTCATTATTGACCCATGATGACGCCATTGTTGACCCACCATTGCAACGCGTTTGTACCTGGTCAATAACGCGCCAATATAAACCCGTTATTAGACCAGATAAGAACCATTCTTTGGTCACCATTGCGCCACCATAATGCATGGTCATAGAAAACCCATTATTAGACCAGCATTAGGCCAATAAAGAACCCGATAAGAACCACGCAGTACTGGTGGTCAATGAAAGCCCATTAAAGAACCATTTATTGGTCTAATAATGACCAGATAACGGTCAATGGTGACCATTTTTAGGCCACCATTGCGCCACGAGATGTGCATCCACAGGCGCAATATGACCATCAATGGGCGGCGCTGACGGTGATGAAACAACCCCATCGCACAGTCGTGCTCAGGCGGCTATTACATACCCGCACAGGCGCGCCAAGAGCGCACATTCCAGGGCGCGCCCCCAGGCGCACCCCGCCCACATACACCCCGCGAGTTGCCAGCCATTTTCTGGCACGCAGCAACTCACTATGCAGGCACATGTGCCTATTTTTTATTCATGCGGAGTGATACATATGCACCTCGCGATGCATCGCGAGGTGACCCAGGCTGATGCAGAAACCTGCATCAGGCCAAGCACATACTGCTGCTGCATAGACAGCAGCAAAATGTGGCACACAGGGGCGCTCGCACCCCTGTTACAGTCACGTGCTTACAGCCCGTGACAGGGCTTATGCAAGCCCCTGGTTCATGTGGCAGTGCACCACCACCAGATGAGTCCAGAGCAAGCTCTGAAAACATGTCACGCCCCATGTGTACTACACATACGTCGCGCCATGCTGATGCCTCATCTGGTGGACCGTTGATGGGGGCTTCGCCGACATGTTCGTCTGTGTACATGAGGACATGCACCCGGGGATGTTCAGACCCGATGGATCCCCACCGGGTACTATCCACAGCCTCATCCACACTGTGGATAAGTCTGTGTATAAAGGGTCGATACACAGACAAATAAACGTCTCTGAAACGGCCCCTGTAAGGCCGCCTCAGAGCCTGACATTATGTCAACGGACCATGGTTACACCCTGGTCCTTTACGGCGTACACGGGCCTGTTCCAGGCCCCACAAGACGGGAACCAGAACAGTGTGCCAAACCTGCGCTCGCTCGGTTCGTCACCCTGTTTCGCGGCTATTGCCGCATGGCGATACCACGGTGCCAAGCACGCTTGTCACGTGGTCACGCCTCAGTCCCGTCTGATCAGGGCAAACAGGCAGGCGTGGTACCACGTCTCGGAGGCGGTACCGCCTCAACGACCCGTGGTACCACCGGGGGTGGTCCCGCCTGTTTTCCCTTTTGTTACGCCACTTTGCCCACCTTACGCTCCCTAGAGGTCGCTGGCGGTGGAGTGGAAATAAAAGGGCATAAGAGGGGCTGGCTCAGTCGTACGCAAAGCGTACTCCTTCGGTCGGCATAGCCGACAGCCCTTCGGTCGTGGTCTCGCTCCGCTTCGACCTCTCCCTCACCTCTCTACGCTATCGCTTCGAGAGGCTCTTACTGCGCCTGTTACGCGTTGCTTCACAGGCTTGCCCTACGCACCCCCACCGGGGCTGCTCCGGGTGCCCTTCTGCGCGTCTGTTCCAGACGCTTGAAACACGACCCAGACTCCCGTCTGTGTCACCGGGTCTCGGCAATGAGACCCGCGTACCACGGCGATGGACCACATGTCGTTGCTTTGCGGGGAACACCCACAAAGCAACACCCCAATCACCGTAGGTACAGATACCCAAGAGGGTCGCAAAGGGCGAAACACCCTCTTCGGTATCAGACAAGTCATGGTCTCATTGCTTCGACCCTGATAGCACCGCCTGTTGACGTAAAAGGAACCCATGTTTTTGAGGTCAGCTCAAAAACACAGGCTCTCGAAAATAGCAAACAGTCGGATCAGACAATGGCACAACCAGAGGTTGCACCGAATGTCACCACAGGTATCACAAAAGTGATGCTCATAAGAAAAGTGGTGGGGCCACTGGTGGTGCATCCTCTGAAAATACAGAGGGTGCGCCACCCATATAAATGCATGTGCCCCGCCAAACACAGTTGGCATAAAACATAGACCAAGACTGTGTACATACCGCGCTCATCGCGCCGACATGACATACGCACACATCTCGCCATGAGGCTCATAGATCGCTCAAAAGAAATGCTCCATTGAATGAAAACCAATGGAGCAAAACCTTTCTTCATCGCATCAAAAATGTCACATAAAGGAAGGAGTCGGGTGTCCCTACCGGAGACACCGGGGTTCTGTTCTGAATCAAAAATGATTCCTGTAATGATTTCATCAGGTGAGAGCAGCTCGCCAGGGGCGAGCCGAGCACGCTCATAGAGACATATCGTGGTTTATAAATGACCAGATAAAAACCACGAAAACACCCGATGAAAAGACAGGAGTCCCGCATGACTCAGGCTCATGATACCGAAATTCAGCAGATGACCGTCATGGTCATCACGGAACCGAGCACCCCAACGTTCCAACTCGGAGAAACGATCGCCGACACTATCGGAGAAACGAAGAAGGCAATCTCTTCAACTGAAAACGAAAAAGACGTCACTATCGTGACAAACAACCTGTACCTCAACGGTTGGGCAAACAAGCGTGGCTACAACGCCACGCTCGTACAAGACGAAGATATGCTCCCGCGCATCACAAACGAAAATATCCCCATCATCATGATGGCTCCATCCGTTAAAAACCTCGTGATCAAAGCCGGAGAACTCGCGCTCCTGCCAAACGAAGAAAACATCCTCGTCACTATCCAAAACGAACTATTACGTACAGATGACGAAGACCAACCCGTTCATGCCGGTACACTGATTACGCTGGTACTTCCACCCGAATGCGGCATGGTACAAGCGGATAGTGATCCTGACACGTACGTCAGAATGACCGGAACACCAAAACTTTCCAACTGAGGCCCACAAAAGATCTCAAAGAACGCCCTTGATGAGGGTGATCCGACAGCCTCACCCCAACACAGACATCATCATCAAGGAGAACACTCATGATTAAGAACATTCACTTCACCAACCCGAAGCTGTGGTCCAAGAAGAACAAGATCATTGCAGCCATCGTTGCAGCAGTTCTGGTTCTGGCTAGTATCGCAGGCGCTGTTATCACCTCGCGCATCCAGCACCAGAAGGAATGCCAGACTCGCTCCGTAGCTTTCGCTGACAAGCTGACCCAGCTGGATCAGTCCACTGCCAAGGCTCACGACGCACTTGCTACCGTCGATGAGTCCGTTAAGGAAGGCGAAGGCGCACGCCTCGCACATACCCAGGGCTTCACTCTTGCTCCCGAAGGACAGAGCGCAACCGCTGATCTCAACGACGCTATCGCCAAGGCTGAGGGGACTAAGACCTCTGAGACTGCAAAGGCACACGCAGAAGAAGGCAAGTGCCTGAGTCAGCAGGATGTCACCGATGCAGAAGCAGCTGTCAAGACTGTTGACAACAAGACTCAGTCGTTCGTGAATGCTCGTGACGCATACCGCCTGACCAAGGCCACCGACGAAGCAAACTCCACCATGGACGCTGCAAAGGCAAACCTTGCCGAGGCCCAGAAGAACGCAGACGAGCAGATCAAGGCCGTTGACGACGACTCGCAGATGGCTTCCGATGGAAACGTCAAGGGTGCATACGACGCTTTGAAGAACATCAACAACGAATCGCACTCCCTTTCGACCACGGTAACCACCTCTTCCTACGATGAGGCTGTTGCATCTATCGCAAAGGCAAAAGACGTTGACCAGAAGGCGAACGACATCAAGAAGGATCTGGAGTCGTTGAGGGGTGCCGTGAACACCTACCAGGAAGCTAAGGCTGCTGAGGCGGCTGCTGCTTCTCGCTCCGCTCAACAGAGCGCATCTAATGGCGGTGGATCGTCCTACAGCTCCGGTTCCTCTAGCTCCGCTCGATCCTACGGCTCGACCGGCGGATCGCAAGCGCGCTCGTACTCTAACGGCGGCGGTGGCTCCACCTCTGGTGGCGGATCGTCCAACTCCGGTGGTAGCTCTAACGCCTCTAGCTCTGCTGGCAACCAAAGCCAAAGCAAAACTGGCGATGAAAGCTGGCGGAAATACGTCAAGAACGGCAGTCAGATCAAACCTGGAATGCATTGCTACAATGTAGGTAAAGATCAATACATTTGCTCCTAACCCACACATACACTAAAGCCCCGTAGCTCGGTTCATCACCGCGCTACGGGGTTTTGGTATCACAACATCAATATCAACGAAAGGAGACACCACCGCATGACTTCACAACAAGGCGCACCCCCGCTTGACATCGATGAGTCAATGTTTGGCGTAAACGGAGAAGACTTGTTCAACCGTGTGCGCGAGCGGATGGGTTGGACCGATCAGTACCTCAAAGAGATCAACGACCCTCACCATCCCCTGCTCAAAGACATCGACCGAATGGTCATGGCCCTAGAGATGATGCGAGCGCAGGACCAAGAGATCACGATCGTTCCAGACTTTGACACAGACGGTATTTGCGCAGGAACCATCCTGTACGCGGGCCTGAGTGAAATGGGCGTGAAAACCAATCTCCACGTCCCGGACTACCACTTGGGTCACGAGATTCAGCCCTCGGTTATTGAAACTGTTATGGGGCAGTTCCCACGCACCGCAGCCATCATCACGTGCGATGCTGGAACCAACAGTCGTGATGCACTCACCTACGCCAACCACATTGGTCTCCTCACCTTCGTGACCGACCACCATGTGGAAGAGGTCAAATCCCTCGCGCATATTCTCATCAACCCCAACCGTGGCGATGAGACATATCCGAACAAAGAGATTTGCGGAGCGCACGTTGCGTACCAGCTTGTTGAACGATACGCGTCCGTGTACCACCCGGATGCTCTCTCATCAATCACGTGGCTGAAAACCTTCGCAGGAATCGGAACAGTAGCCGACGTCATGGGTCTGGTTTATGAAAACCGAGATCTCGTGCGTGAAGCACTCATGTTCACCCGTTTGCTCATTGCAACCCCTGAACCAAGCTACACGCCGAGAAAGAAGTCTAGGTACGAAGAACCCGATGAGTTCGATGGGCTGAGCCTCGACATTGATCGAACACCTACTCTGCTCTCCATGCTCCGCTCTCAAAACCACCACCCGGTGTACATGCGAGCCTTTGAAGGGATGAACCTCTTGCTCCAAGCAATTGGAGCAACGCATGACAGAGTGGATGAACAACTCTATGGGTTCTCGGTAGCTCCAGCGTTCAATGCAACTCGTCGCGTGGACGGAGATTACACGACAGGGTTCGCAGTCTTCACGGCTGACACCCTCGAAGAACAAAAAGAAGCTGCTGAGCGCCTCGTTGAATACAACGAAACACGTAAGCGGCAGGTGCGTGAGATCCTCAGCGACATCATGGATAGCGACCAACCTTGGGCACCGTACGTGTTTGTCACAGATGCCCTACCTGGGATGCTCGGTCTCATTGCACAAAACCTCATGCTCATGCATGGGCATCCTGTGGCGGTTGTTCATATCCATGATGATGGATCATGCTCAGGATCGATGCGCTCCCCCACATGGTTCCCGATCATTGAGCAGCTTGCGTCTGTGGGTAATCCCAAGATGGGTGCTCAGGGCCACGAATTCGCCTGTGGTGTCCACGCGCCCTCTCCATCCGATCTATGTGACGCTCTGGCCTACCTTGTGCCCAAGCAACGCGATGCGGTGATCGCCGAGCAAGGAATTCTCATCCACGATGATCCAGCCGCTCTGACCCTTGGTCTCAGTGCAGACGCAGATGCTCCTCTTGATGAAATCCAAGCGATCACGCAGTACATGGATCATGTCAAGAAACTCGCACCGTTCGGTCACGGCTTCCCAGCCCCGCCCGTTGACATGGTGATCAACCTCGCGATGTGTTCGATCAATACTCTGGGTAGCGATGACCAACATCTCAAGATCGTAACTCCAGAAGGTGTCGCTCTCTTGTGGTGGAACAGGGCAGACGCCGCACCGGATCTCATGGAGCGAAAGAACAGCAAGGATATCAAAGACACCACATGTCGCTTCCGAGTGACTCTGGGTCTGAACACCTTTGCTGGACGCACCACGCTGCAAGGGATCATCGACCACGAGGTCGAAGACACGGAGCAATAACCCCACACCGCATGAGCAAGGGGGGGTGGTGAAATACCCCCCCCCTTGCGCAGCCCCTCAGAAAGGAACCCCATGAACGACAACCTACGGTCGCACACGCAGCCAAACAAGATACGGATCCTACTCACGGCTGGCGGAGCTATCGCGGCATACGTCGTAACCATGACGGTGCTCTACGCTCTCACGCACAAAGTAGTTTTCACACTTGCGTTCATCAACATCGCAGCAGCTACATACGTTGTGATCTGGCGAAAGCGTCACACCAACTCACCACTCATCGCGAAGATCCGTAAATCATGGTGGAGATTATCGTTAGATACCTTAGCCGCAATACTAGAGACCATAGCGATCTATCTGGGTGCATCGACTATCGCTCTATTGGTAAAGAACGCTCTGAATGCGCCCTCACCAATCCAAAGTGTCACAGACGAGGTACCCCTTGCGGCGATTGCAACGCTGAGCATCCTCATCGTGCCAATCGGTGAAGAAGCACTGATGCGTGGGTTTGTCTATCCCGTCATGCGACAGCGATTCTCAGCACCAGTAACGATTACACTTTCGGCATGTCTGTTTGCGCTTCTGCACGGAAACATCGTGCAGATCATCCTCACGCTACCCCTTGGGATCGCGTGTGGATACATGTACGAGCAAACACACAGCCTGATGCAATGCATTGGGATCCACATGCTATTCAACGCCTTCACGTTTATCACGCATACTCCAACCCTCAGCACATTGCTCGTAGTAGAAGCACTAGCGACAGCTCTCATCGTTTCCGTACTGTGGGTACTGTTGATGCATCTGGATGACAGTGATACAGACAGACACAGGGTGTTCTATTCTGAAAAGTAGAACAATGGGAGGTGCGCCGGTAGAGCGATTGCCCTAACCGGCTCACCTCTCGGTCCGTACACAGTACGAACCGGGGTTTAGAGTGAAGAAACAAAAGTTTCTCACGCAGCCTGTATCAAGGCTCTGAAAAGGAGTAGAACATGATCATTCAACAAGGTCTCGTCTACGACGAACGACAAAATGTCATCGTTCCGCCACTGCCAAAGAACCTTGGTCCATGGAACCCACCGTTGCCCGATCAAGGCAACGAAGCCTTCGATGACACACCGAATGCAATCATCAGGCACGTGCTCTACAGCCGAGACCCGAGCGAAACAAAAGAAGATTTGCTCAGCAGTCTGGCGTACTACATGATCAAAGATCGCTTGCGCTACCGCCACGCGATCCTCATCCGTGAACGTGTTGTCTTCCTCAAACGAGCACGCGTCTATGCAGTCGAGTTCGTGTACGCAATGCCAGATGTCACCTCAGTTGAATACAAACTGTGGCGAGAACGGCAAGCGAACAATGGCTTCACGCGAGCTGAACTCCAAGCTCAGCGCCAAGCTGACGACGAACGATGGGCCGACTACCATTCTCTACGATGGAATCCCGCCAAGCATCGCGCCAAGAAGCGCGCACGTGCACAAGCTAAGGCTCAGGCACAAATGCGCAAAACCACACGTTGCGCAGATCGTAGCTCACTGTGGCCGTTACAGACCAGCAGTCTCTAGACCCGAGACCCCAAGGGGCCTCTTTCGCGAAAAGAACAAGGGCCATCCCAAACGGGGTGGCCCTTGTTTTATCATCACGTGGATCATTGCCACTGCATCACACATAAAGAAAAACGAACGGGAGCCGTCCCACCAGCTCCCGTTCGTCTGTGCATGTGCAGTCCCACATCGTCCTGAATCTCGGTGTCCCACGAACCCGAATCAACCTGACATACAAAGCATATACGATCGAGCAACATACTGCAACAACACGTTGCAAACTGACAATAAGGCCGTTTGTGATGTCCGACACAAACAACCCAAAATAGTCCAAAATGACGATGAAGCCTTCTGTGACGTCGAACACATTTCATCACACCGTGCAACATGTTGATGAAACAACAGTTCATACTCATGTGATAACCATCACGCTAAAAACCGATAAAAAGCCTGTTGTAGCAGTTGTTGCAGATATTGGGTGCTACATACAACGCCCGCATTTTCCCTGAGATACCAACGAAAAACAAGAAGCGCTGCACAAGCTGCTACACCCTCAAAGCATAACTGCTACAGCACTTTTCGTTCCAATTGCAACGAAAGATGACATTTGTAGCAGATGTAGCGCCAATTTGGCCTCATTTTTACAAAGCGCGCATGTGCGCGTGTATGCGCGCGTGATACACCACGCCAAACATCTCTGTCAAGTAACCATCTCAGGATATGAGCAACTTCATCCTCAGTATTGACAAGGACGACTCCATCGAGTATCACGCGTGTGTGCGCACGCACACGTGTAGAGACCCTTAAATATCTGCTACATCTGCTACAAAGTGGGTTTACTGGTGATATATCAATAAAAAGTCTTGTAGCAGTTTTTTAATGAGAATTATTATATATAATAACATTTCCTTGAAATACCGCCAAAAAATCCTGTAGCAGATATTTTTATAAAACTGCTACAAATGAAAGAAAAACTGCTACAAACCCTCTCAAAGGCCCGCCTGCCCCCCCCGATATGAGAGTAAAGCTCCGCCGAAGAAGCCCCACATCCACGAGAAGGCACCTGGAAGCCTCTCTACGGCCCGAACAGAGGCAGATAGCTATGTGGGTGCACAAATGAATATTCGTGGCTTTAAACAGCCGTTTAGAGCGTCTTATGCGCATCCGGCTTCATGACCACTGCTGACCGAGTCTCGTCACCATGGAACTCGAACCCCACTGACGAGACCGAGTCTCGTCACCATGGAACTCGAACCCCACTGACGAATCTCCCCACCCACGAGAACACACTCAGGAGCCTCTCTACAGCCCTGAAAGGGACGGGGTACTATGTGGGTACCTAAATGCAATTTCGTGGCTTCTAACGCCCGTTCATACACGTTAATGAACCTATGAGCTATTGCACCTCACGAATACGCGCTATCGCGCGTCGAGAGGTAGTGCCCGAATACAAAAACAGGTAGCATGATTGATGCTTACCGCCGCCCGCATGGACTTGCGAAGCGGCTCGAAATGATATACGATTCCTTTGGTGTATGAGGAAACTCCGATCATCCCACATGATCAAAGTTCCACGATTTATACCCTGACATTGCGAAAGAAGGTCCCACACATGCTGCTTCCCACGTATACTCGTTCCTCTGTCACCTCAACCGTAAAGGTGGGGTGACAATGACGGATAATGCAACACCGCATGACGCCCCGTCACAAACAACTCATCAGGCGATGATTCCACCGATCAATCAACTGATTAGCGATGAGGTTGAACTATTCTTTGCGACCCAACACCAAGAAACATTAAGTGCGCAAGACGTGGAATTCCACCTGCTCAACCGGATTAACAACCGTTTGATCTCTGAGAATACGCAATACGGCCTTAAAGGATCGCGCGCCTACCAGACGCTACGCACACTCACTCCAGCTGTGATCGCTGGCTGTATGCTCAAGCGAAATCGAATTGTTCGCATCATGCTTTCGGAGAAGAACACCGATCCCAACTACGACGTACTCGCCGTGTACATGGACCACGGTCCAAACACTGGCATCTACGTCACCGATGAGGTTTCGATCCGAGTGCTTGCTCGTGAATACAACTTCTCAATCTCACCCAAAGAACTCGATCATGTGATCGACATGTTGGCCGATAACGCACCTCGCGTCATGGTCAGTACCAACCGTGATCTCATTGCTGTCGACAACGGTATTTTCGACTACAAAACCAAGACACTGCTCCCATTTACCCCTGAGATCGTCTTCACGGCAAAATCAGCGGTTAATTACAATGAAAACGCCGTCAATCCCGTTATCCATAACGACGCTGACGGCACCGACTGGGACATCGAATCGTGGATGGCTGACCTGAACGATGACCCTGAGATCGTCACCCTTTTATGGGAAATTCTCTCTGCCATCATCAGACCAAACGTTGCCTGGGATAAGACCGCGTGGTTCTTATCGGAAGTTGGCAACAACGGTAAAGGTACACTCCTGACCCTCATGCGCAACCTATGCGGTGAGCGCGCCTGGACGTCCATTCCGGTCGCCGACTTTGGCAAAGACTTCCACCTCGAACCTCTCATTCGAACGAACGCTGTTCTTGTCGATGAGAACGACGTGGGCGAATACGTTGACAGAGCGGCAAACCTCAAGGCTGTCATTACCAATGATGTCATCTTGATCAACCGCAAGAACAAAACACCTATCGCCTATCAGTTCCGAGGCTTCATGGTTCAGTGTGTCAATGACACGCCTCGTTTCCGTGATAAATCTGGATCTTTGTACCGCAGGCAGCTCATCATCCCCTTTGACAAGAGCTTCACCGGGGCCGAACGCAAGTACATTAAGCAGGACTACATGCATCGCACTGAGGTGCTTGAATACGTCCTTTACCGTGTACTGAGCGGAAACTTCTACGAATTGTCTGAACCGGCAGCTGTCAAAGCAGCTCTGCATCAGTACAAGATCGAGAACGACCCCGTACGAGCTTTTGCCGAGGAGTTCCTCGATCGCGTGGTCTGGGATCTGCTTCCGTGGCGATTCCTTTACGCGCTCTACCGAGCGTGGCTCACTAAGGATCAACCATCCAACCCACCCCTGGGCTACAACAAATTCGTCAAACACCTCACTCTGATTCTCCAAGAAGCTGTCGGTGAGGGCGAAGGCTATGGATGGTTTGTTACCCCAGCAGCTGTACGTACGAAAAACCGTATCCTCGGGGAAGAACCTTTGGCCGTGGAATACAACCTCGATCAATGGTTTGACATCCAGCCTGTGAACGGTTCGATCCGAAAAGTCGGAACCCCGCACAACATGCCGGTCTCAACGCGAGGTCTCTTGCGAGCAAGCGCGTGCAGCGACGATCTCTTAAGCGAGATCGAAGAAGACGATGAATCATCCCATGACATGTTGTCTGCATGATCATCACTTTTCGATGCGACCCCTGTCTCATCCACCGAGCAGGGGTCGCTCCCCTATCACACACCCACATATCCAGAAAGGCTCCCGCCATGACTCTTACTCATACTCAGCAATCAGGCTACATCCGTCTCGATGACGTCTACACCGATGATGACGGCGTGGAATACACCGTTTACCAAGACACCGATGCAGAAGACCCGCGCTCATGGCTCACCCATGAAGAAGCCGCGTTGGTTGTCATCGATGCGGATCGACACACACAAACAGACAACATCAATGACTATGACGATAACCCTGTGATCAATGACCTTTTGAGCGCAATGGAGCAAGACGAGATCGACGACCCGCGCGACATCAATCCCGAGTGGTTGGATGCGTACATCGGTAGCCTCGCCGAGCGTCAACTTCCGTACGACGTTGTGATGACAACGTGTCACACCAGCCAATCCAGCTGGTTCATCGTTATTGCCGCTGTCAAAGACGGTTACGGCTCCGCCATGGGTCACATCGACACCTTTGAGACCTGGGCACGCGGTGATGTGTGGGTCGTCTCCCCCGACCACCCGGACTACGACACCCTCTGTGGTATCTACGCCGATGACCCTGAAAGTGCCGTGGAACAGTACATCGAAAACTACCGACCCACGCAACGTCAGCTCACGCTTTTCTAACATTCGAACGAAAGGAGGCAGCTTCCATGAAGCGGACCACCTACAAACGCGCTCGCTTCCAATTCTGGGATATCGAGTCACTAGCGAACGTTTTCACCATCGCTCTTTTCGACCGAGAAACCCGCGCTCTCGACGTGTTCTATCTCGTTGATCGGGGAACTCCTGTTGGTGACAAACTCCGTCAGCACCCCCTTGACCACAAAGCGGTGCTTTCTGCTATCGCAAAGCGAAACCCAGCGTGGGCGAAGCTGTGGAAGCCTGGTGAAATTCCCACGCTCCGGTTGCACAACCTCAGCACGTGGGAAGCGAACCACCTCTTGGCTTGCACCTTTGGACTCAGCGATGCATCCCCTGTGAGCGACCCCGCGTCTCGCAGTACGTACCTGTCCATGTATCGCCCCGTATGCGATACAGACCCACAGTACGACCCCGAGGTCCACCCGTTCCTGTGCGGGTACAACTCGGCGAACTACGACACGACTATGCTGAGCATCTACTTGGCAAGCGTGATGGAACGAACGCAAGACCCCATCCGCAAAGCTCGTGAACTTGCTATGTTGGCATCGACAGACGAAGAAAAGCGTCGTATCGGTGAGGGTTTGTTAAACACCTGCAAACTCGCTTTTGAGCGCTCAACCATTCCTGTGACAGCCGCTGAGATTCGCAGACACAATGACATGCTGTTCGCCGATGATTACATCCGTCAAATGCCCTCGTATCTGAGGTCAACGGCTGTCTCCAAAGGCAAAGGCAGCAAGGGATCGGCGTATCTCATCAGGCAAGCCATGATCCAATCAGGTCGCCATCTCGATATTGCACGCTTCAATGAGAAGCAGCAACGCGTCGGTCTCAAGCGTTTGCTTGGAATGCTGGGATTTCAGATTCTCGAATCTGACCGACTGAGCAACAAAACCACCATCGAAACGATGGATGATCTGATTGAACTCATCGCATACAACGTCAGCGATGTTGTCAACCTTGCTTACCTGGCTGATCACCCGACCTACTCGGGTGGATTCGACCTCAAGCACGCTCTAATGGTCGATTACCCCGAGACCGTGTACGACGCAGTTCGAGGCTCCAAGTCGAAGCCGGACTGTCAACCCAGCCGTGTGCGATACGACAGGCTCACCCCTGATTCAACGTCGGCGAAGTTCGTTGCGCGTGTTCTTGCTCCGTATGAGCGATTGAAGGACATCAAAACCGTGTCCTTCATGTACCCCTCGAAGCAGCGAGCGCAAGAACTGGGTATTGAGCAGTTCGATGTTCTCGAACTGGCGAAAACCTTCTTCTACGAAAGTATTGAAGACGCCAAGGCTCGCGCAGCTTTCGACGAGGTATATACCTATTACGCAAGCATTCGTGGGAAGAACTTTAACGGATCGGACGCATATGCATCCGACTACAGTTTCGACCCAGAATGCAACAGCGTTGATGATGATGGGGTTATCACTGCATACAAACTCAGTGACATTCCTAAGCGACCGACAAATATCCCGTACTTTAGAAAAGACGGTTCGCCGACATCATGTTTTGCAACCTTTTCGACAGGCGGGATTCACGGAGCCGAAGCAAACCTGGCCCTTTTCGAGGACCACAATGCTGAGGCTCGTGCGCTGCAAGATCTTATTGACACCCTCATTGATACTCTGGGTGTCCGTGATTTACCCGAGCCTGAGCAGGCTTTGGCGATCCGCAAGCAGATTCGCGTCACCCTGCCGAACGATCAGGTGATCCCATGGCAGCAGGTCTTGATGACCAAGTCTTCGCCCAACCCTGAGCGAGGCGCGTTCTTCAAGCCTGTACGCAATAAAGATCTCTTCGTCATGCGCAGCGACGGGTCAAACAAACTTGATCCCGCCTATGCAATGACGTCGATTGCCAAGGCTGTCCACGAGGACTTCTCGTCCTACTACCCGCTCCTGCTCACCAACTTGTCCGCGTTCTATAACGAAGCCCTTGGCGAGGACCGCTACGGTAAGCTCTACCAGGACAAGGAACGTTTCGGTCGGTTGATGAAGGATCCCTCGATCACGGCTGAGGAACGAGAAATGTTCGCGTCCAAGCGAAGCGGCGTCAAACTCTTGCTCAACAGTGCATCGGGCGCAGGTGATACCGAGTTCGAAGGTTCTCCCATCCGCATGAACAACATGATCATCTCTATGCGATTGATCGGACAATTGTTCTCGTGGATGATCGGACAGGCTCAAACCCTTGAGGGTGCGCGCATCATCTCGACGAACACCGATGGTTTGTACTCGGCAGACATTGATCTGGAGACAAACAATCGCGTTCTCGATGAGCAATCTCAGCGTATCCACGTCTTGATCGAACCCGAAGAGCTTCTTCTCGTCTCAAAGGACTCGAATAACCGAATCGAATTGTCCCTGCCACCCGCGCAGGCAGACGGAACGATTCGGCCCCAGGATGCGAAGATTCTCAGTGCATCGGGATCCTCACTGGCGTGCTGGCGCAAGCCGTCTCCGACGAACTCACTGGCACATCCAGCTGCCCTTGATCGAGCGATGGCTGTGTACTTGCGCTCTATTGCTGTCTCTGACCCAGATGCGATTAACCGCCCGGTTGATCCATCTGTGGCCTATGAGATTATGAAGACAATTGCGCATCAGAAGGACTCGGTGGAAGCCCTGCTCTTGTTCCAAAACGTGATTGCAGCCTCTCCGAGTATGCTGACGTTCCACTACGCCTGTGATCCGATCCCCGAGGGAACTGATGACAGTGCACAGACTATTCGGGGCCTCAAGGCACTCCAGCACTACAATCGTGTGTTCGTGGTGAAACCAGGTACACCCGGAGCTGTCTCCTTGGGAGCAGCAGGGGCGTGGAAAGTCAGTGCGACAACCGCTGAATCTCGCCAGAAGCGAGGTGATGCCTCTGTCGTGCGCACCGATGCGGTAGCCAACGCGATCATGATCGCAAACGGCTATGCTCCTGATGCTATGACGGCTCACCGCCACGGCATTCAGTTGGCTCCATCGGATCAAGACATCACCACGCGTAAGATCACGGGTATTGAACCCTCGTGGCACATGCTGATCGTCAACCACGATCTCATGTGCCTGAGCGAGGATCAACGCCGCGCTCTCATCGATCAACTTGATCTTAAGACCTACGCGCAGATGTTCGCCCAATCCTTCGAGTCCAATTGGATGAACAAGATTCCAGAAGCCGAGACCATCGATACCGATACACAAGAATCGGACAACACAGAAAGGAGCGACTCATGACCGCCCACAAACAGATGCGCGTGAAGGGTCACACCCTCATCGCAGAAGGGAAGCCTTTCACCAAGTGGGCAGATCGGATCTACCCCGAGGTCGGACCAGACGACCAGACAACCATCACCGGACGAGCCATGTGCTCGTGCGGAGCGATGTCTGATCCTCTGCCATCTGACCGTGCTCGCATCCGTTGGCACACTGCCCATAAACAGGAAGTGATCGCCAATGGGACGCCCTGAGCACTACGTTGAGGGCTACCTTGTCGACGAATGTCGACGCCGGGGGTGGTGGACCGCAAAGTTCACTTCCCCCGGTATGCGAGGGGTTCCCGATCAGATCATCGTCACTCCAGCGAGAACCTGTTTCGTCGAAACAAAAAGCGACGTCGGCTCCGTGCGGCGTCAACAAATCAGAGTCATCACACTGATGCGCCGCGCCGGAGCACACGTCTACGTCGCTCATACCAGAGAAGATGTAGACGCTATTATCGAAGAATTATCTACATACAACCAGATTTGAAGTTTTATATGACTACCGAAACAACTCATGAATCAATCATTGATCACGATGTGATCGTCTTTTCCAAGCCCAATTGCGTGCAATGTGATCAAACCAAGCGATTGCTGACGCGTGGTGGCATCTCGTTTCACGAGGTGAACATTGAAGACATGTCAATCCGGCTCACCGACCAGGACTACAAGACTCCGTACGAGTTTTGCACAACCGTTCTCGAAGCTCAGGCTGCACCCGTCGTCATGGCTCGCGTAAACGCCGTTTCCGACGATGATCCTGAGCCGCGCTATTGCGACTACACGTTCTGGACGGGCTTTAGGCCCGATCGCATCAAGACGATTTCGCACTGACTGATCGGACACGCATATGCAGACACGTGGCCCGCTGTCATACCAAGATGTGATCAGCCGTAAAAAGCGCTTATCCCGGTACAGCATGTTCGCAACAACCATCGACCAAGATCATAAGAACCTCTCATTCTTTTGGCCAAATGACCCTCTTGGCCGGGCGAACTTTGCGTTTGAATGTCACCTTGCGCCAACGTCTGTCACTGTGTATGGCGACCGCATCCAGACGGTGACTTTTCAATCGCAAACCGTAGACATCATGAACAGCGTCCTTATCCAGCCGAAGGTCTCCTACAGTGAATGTGCGCAGTTCCTTGATATATCTGAGCGCGAAAAGTTTGCACTGATCTACCGATGGAACATGAAACAGTTCCTTCTCGATATCAGGCCAGCCGTGATGCGATGGGTACGTCTTAACGTCCCTAATAACATGTGGGAACCCACCATCAAAGGGATGTTGACCCAAATTGCACACACGGTTTCTCCAGACAGAGAACAGCCACCGTTCACGCAACTGTTGGACATGTTCTTTGTTATCGGAGACATGGCCGTTCAAGGTTCGACAATTGTTTGTCCCGGGGATCAGCCGCCTTTGAACATCTCACCTGAGTGGATGTGGACCTGCACAGTTCTTCGCCACGCCGCGAAGATGTACGTTCGTCACAACAATTCGCTGACCAAACAGGAGAAACGAGAGCTGAGACGTCCTCGGAAGTGATGCAAACAGGCGATCCAAAAAAATATCACCCCGGCGCTCTCCGCAGGTACGCCGGGGTGATATCAGAAAGGAAAGAAACCGACCAACCCAGCTCCCACTACCGAGAATAAATAAAACCCGTTAGAAAGAGTGAGATGGTTAATCTCGATAACACTCATATTAGCACACCGCGATACATCGGACAAGGAGAAAAGAATGCCATGAATACAACCACATACATCACCGATACCAACCATGATCCCCATACTCACTACATCCTTGATGAGCACAATCAGAGTGACGATACCTACTTGAGGTTCTGGTTCGAGGGTGAAGACGTACTTCCCGGGGATGAGATCACTGATTTCCGCGAAGCTCTGATCCGAGCCACCGTTCGTTTAAACGGTGAAGATCGTGAGTTCCTTGCCAGCAACGGCTTCGTCTTAACGACCATCCCTATGGTCTGGAACGAAAATAACCTGACGTTCCCGCCTTCGATCATGCTTGTTGATGTTTTGCGTGAAATGAACAAAGCGTGCCTAAAGTACAAAGTCACCCACAACAACAGACCCTACGACGTACTCTCCGTCCTTGAGCATATGGGCAGCGACATCATCTCTGTCATTAAACCCCTTGGATGCAAAATTAAGGACAAGCAACGTTACTAAGCGTACACAAAGATACTCGCTAACACCCTCAGCGAAAGGAGGTCCCCATTCATGGCTTTCCCCACTCTCATGGATCAGCAAGCCGCCGCCTCTCAGTTCATCCAGACTCGGCCCTTCGCAGGCGTCTTTCTTGACATGTCAGGTGGCAAATCACTTGCAACGCTCCATGCTCTCACCCAGATTGGACCACGTGGTCACACACTGATCATTGCACCGATCAAAATCGCGAGATTGTCGTGGATCTCTGAGATCGAAAAGTGGGACGTTCCCGTTCGAGCACGCTCGTTGATCGTCGATGAGAAAGACCGTCAATTCTCTCGTGGGCAACGCTTAGAGCGTTACGCTGAGGTCTTGGATCCCGCCACTCCACCAACGTTGTGGTTCATTAACCAAGAACTCGTCTATGATCTTGTCACCTGGCTCCCGCCTCTTGACCCACGTGATCGCAAGAAGATTCCGACTCCGATCTGGCCCTTCCCAACGGTCATTATCGATGAATCCCAGGGCTTTAAAAACCCCACGTCGCGGCGTTTTAAGGCGATTCGCGCAGTGCGCTCTCAGATCTCACGGATGATCCTTCTCTCGGGCACTCCTGCTCCCAACGGTCTTGAAGACCTGTGGTCGCAGGTCTATCTGCTCGACCAAGGTCTCTCTCTTGGCTCATCGCTCACTAACTACCGTGAAGCGTTCTTCCAATCGAACCGGCGTTTAGCAAACGGAACTCCGGTCGATTGGCAACCGCGCCCTGGTGCAAAGGAAGCGATCTACTCGCGTATCGACCATCTGGTGATGAGTGCGCCGACCGTGGCGCGTAAGCCCATTCCGCCCATGAAGATTCACAATCTCATGGTTGACATGGATGCTGACGCGCGCGAGGCATACAAGACCTTGGCTCGAACCCTTGTTCTTGACATCGCTCAGGTATCAGGCGTTGATCCACACGATGATCCAACGCTGAGTTCCATCTCGGCAACCAATAAAGCAGTTCTGAGAACAAAACTTGTTCAGCTTGCCTCTGGAACCATTTACCTCGATGAAAACGAGGACATGGAAACCGAGGAAGAGCTAGACGAATTCGGCATCCATTTGGACGTGTCCATGCTTCCTGCTGCATCACAATCGCTCACCGCCTATAACGGGCGGCAATACGCGATTGTTCACAGCGCAAAGCTCTTTGCCTTGCTCGATGTCATCAATCAGCAAACAAGTCCCGTCTTGGTGGCGTACTACTTCACGTGCGATCGTGACATCATCTGGGCTTACCTGAGCGCTCATGGCTACGATACTCGCGTCTTTGATGGCACCCGTGACATGTATGAGGCATGGAACCGGGGAGAAATCCCCGTCATGCTCATCCACCCAGCATCCGCTGGGCACGGACTCAACCTTCAAGACGGCGGGCATACCTTGATCTGGTACACGCTCCCCTCGTCATTGGAACACTACATGCAAACGAACAAACGCTTGCATCGAGTAGGACAAAAGCATCCGGTGAACATCTACCAGATTCTCACACGCAAAACTATTGATGAGAAACTACCGACAGCTCTTGGAAAGAAGGAACAATTACAACAGTCTCTCATCGACGCCGTGGAGAAAACTGTCGATGACATCGTATCGAACGATGATTAACCATACCGCTGCCACGGCCTATATCTCTCATATGGGCCGTGCGCAGCAACACCGACTGAAAGGTGATACTCATGACTCACCCACCTGAGCCACTCGCCGTACGTGTAAGACCCACAACCTTTGATGAGGTTATTGGTCAAGACGACGTTGTGGGCGAAGGTTCTCTGATCCGCCACATGCTCGACCCATTGGCTCCGCCCCTCAGCCTCATCATGTACGCTCCGCCAGCGAGTGGGAAAACCACAATCGCTCGCATCATGGCTCGTACACAAGGGATCCATTTCGTCGAACTATCAGCAACCTCTGCCAAAGTTGCTGATATCCGTAAAACGCTTACTACAGCGCAGATCCATCTGCAAGCAGACAAAACGCCTACTGTTGTCTTCATTGACGAGATCCACCGCTTCTCCAAATCGCAGCAGGATGTCTTGCTACCAAGCGTAGAAGACGGCACTATTCGTCTCGTAGGTGCAACAACGGAGAATCCGAGCTTCTCGGTTAACAGCGCATTGCTTTCCCGTTGTGCCATCGTTTCGCTGGGTACCTTGACCAATGATGATATCTATGCAATTTTACAACGAGCAATAAATCATCCAGATGGACTTCCTCGCTGCACACCGGGCGTTGATATCCCCGATGGCGTTCTCCGCGTCATCGCTCTAAACGCCTCTGGTGATGCTCGCCAGGCCCTCACCCTACTTGAAGCCCTCAATACAGCCCGAGGTGACAAGCCCGCAACGCTGGACATGCTCACCTCTTTGGCACCTCACGCGATCCAACGCTATGACCGCGATGGCGACCAACACTACAACATCGTCTCGGCCTTCATTAAGTCTATGAGGGGATCCGACCCCGATGCAACGCTCTATTGGCTCGCCAGACTCATTGAAGGCGGCGAAGACCCGCGCTTCATCGCACGGCGTATCGTCATCCACGCAGCTGAGGACGTAGGTCTTGCTGACCCCTCTGTGCTCCCTCTGGCTGTCGCAGCACAACAATGCGTTGCACTGATTGGTATGCCAGAAGCGCGTATCCCGCTTGCTGAGGCAGCCCTCGCTGTCGCAACCGCCCCTAAGTCAAACGCGACATACGTCGCTATTGACCGAGCTATCGACCTTGTGAGACATACAGGATCACTACCTGTACCCAAACACTTGGCCGATGCTCATTACAAAGGAGCAAATACGCTCTACGGCAACGGCGTGGGATACAAGTATCCGCACGACTACCCCTACCACGTGGTGGAACAAACGTATCTACCCGATGATCTGCTCGATCACCCGGACGCTCACGTGTTCCAACTCGATGGTTCTGGAATCGGACATGAGCAGATCATCGCTAAACGGCTTCAAGCTATTGATGACCTCATCAATGCAACCGATGATGCCCTGTAAATAGCAATCAGCACCCGGCTTCTTGCCAGGTGCTGATCGTGCTGTCCAAAGTGTTTATGACTGAGGAATTACGAGCGCAGAGCCTCGATAAATGAGGTGAACGTTACGAATACCATTAGCCTCAGCAAGACGGTCAACGCTCACTCCTGTTGCAGCGGAGATACTCGACAGAGTTTCTCCGTCTTGCACAACATATACCTGCTGGCCCGGCGTGGGTGTAGCAGAGGGAGTTGGGGTTGGTTCTGGCTCCGTCACATGTGTCTCCCCATGTGACGGAGCAGAACTAGATTCTTTCGACGGTGATACCACCGTCTGTCCATTTCCGGGGGCGCTGTCGCGTCCCGAGGGTGACCCAGAAGAAACCTGGTGCCCCACCTCGCTGACGTGAGGTGGCGACGTTGATGCATAATGGGGTGCGAAATAACCCCACAGCATCAACGAGACAATAAAGACACATGAACCGATAGCCCCTAATAGTGCAAAAATGCTATTAGGGTTGTCTTCAAAGTCTTTGTCTGTTTTCTTCTCTTGTCCACCTAGCATCGTCGCCTTCCTTTCTTCCCAAAGCGTATATGAAATTCCACCACATATTAGTATACACATACCGGAAGAAAGGGAGGTGGATTATACTGATAACACAGGATAATCCATATCCGTACCCACATATAACATACGAAAAGGAGGCCACTATTATGGCTCACACTCCACGTCAAATTTCCGCATCTCAGATCCGTCCCGGAGCAACCATCATTCTCCGAGGCCAGATCGAGTATGCGCGTGTCCGCTCCCTCTTGGGACCTGCCGACATCGAAAAGCTCAACCGGGCACGTACCAAGTCCGAACCTCTTGATACCAACAAGCCGATCACCCGTCTTGCACTCCATCACGCTGAGGTCGTTCCCCAGGATCCGAGTGGTCAGATGACCCCCGAAGAATACTACGTCTGGGAGCGCATGTTCGAGACCGAGAATAAGCCCGAGCTTGGTCGTCGCTGGAACATCGACAACAAGGGAACCGTTCTCCCGGTTCTGCTCAAGACTGTCGATGGTACTGCACGACAGATCACCGATGACGAGATCCCGGCTTCACCGACGTCGCTGCCCACCGAACCTGAACGTGATCAGCTGGTCACCGTTGTCCTCAACGTCTATGACACCAAGCGAGTCAACAAGGGTATTGGTATCCAGGCGATCATCTTCAATGAAGAGCCTCGCTGGTACACCGGATCGTCCTCGGTCAATAACACAGCTCTTGCGGCTTTGGGTATTACCCTGTCTGGCCCCATCGTCGCTCACAGCGGCGTTGTCGCAAACGAGCCTGAAACCGCTGCTCCTGCTCAGGTCGCAGCTCCGGTTGCCCCCGTTGCACCGGCTGTTCCTGCTGTCCCGGCTGTGCCGCAGGCAGCACCTCAGAACACCGTGGTTGACGCAGCCTCTGGCTTGGCAATGCCCGCGCCTGTCACCCAGCCCGTTGCACCTGCTCCTGCCGCTCAGATTGCAGCGCTTGATCCCCAGGCGCTCCAGGCTCTGAATCCGCAGGCTCTCCAGATCCTGAACGCGATTGCTCAGCAGCAGTCTGGTTCGGCTTTCACCGCACCTGCTGCCCCGGCTGCTCCTGCTGAGGAAGCGGCTTCTTCCCCCTGGTCTATTGACTGACATTAGTCAATAACCCCTGACCCATAAACGAGACGGACGTTGTCACCGCACTGAACGCATCAGTGGATGCAGCGTCCGTCTCGTTTTTATGCTTAAACACCACCACGAAAGGATCCCCATATGACGATCTCTTTTGATCCACGGTTAGCCTTTCCGCACTTTTACACCAATGAGATCATCACCAATGTTCTTGGCCCGATGCCGATTTGGACCGTCTCAAACCCCACGTCAAAAATGCCCATTGACATCCGTCATTTATTGGATGGTTGCAACGGGTGTACCCACCCCGAGCCTGTTCGTGGTGCATGGGCACGCGATGAGCGCGTTCTTGTGACTCTCGACGAGTTAACGAACGGTCTACCAACAGCAGCCAACTGTGCCATGTTCATCGACGCACCTTCGCAAGGATGCGTCGTTCTCGATATCGAGAAAACATGCCCACCCGAAGAGCGCGATCGCCTTCTTGCTATCGGCGCTCTCTATGCTGAGACTTCACTATCGGGCAAAGGTTATCACCTGGTGCTGCCTCTCCCCTCATCGTTCCCTGAGCTATCAATTGCCGCAAACAAGGCCGTTCTTAAAGGCCCGCATGGGTGGTGGGAGATCCTGCAAAGTAACCACTTTGTGACGTACACACGTAATCCTACTCCTGTGCCCGTCTCGTCTACCGTTAATACCGAATTATGGGATCAAGTCTGGCGCAGCGTCGCTGAACCGGCCAATAACAAACCTGTGGCCGCTCGCGCTGCAAACCTTGACGAAAACACTCGTCCGGGTCACGAATGGTACGACGTTGTTTTGCTCATGCTCATTCAACGTTGCCGCTTCTTTGGGCGCACCCCTGAACGCTTCGATAATGACCATTCCCGTTACGAATGGGCTTATGCGCAATACATCTACGATAAGCTCAATCAGCTTCGTCTGAGTCCAGATTCCATCGACGTGTCTCCTGACAAATCTCTTGCCATGAACACTATTATCATTGACGAGACAGCGGCGACGTGGTTGGTCTACGACACATTGACACACTATCTCGATCACCGCGCCAAACACGATGAAACCCGCGAGGGTATGCCCTTGCTCTTAAACCTTGCCTCTCGTGTGGTGCTCACCCGAGAAGTGGGCGAATAATCCCACCGATACAACAGAAAACGATACAACAGAAAAGAGACTCGCAATGACCCTACAAACACCGCGTTCATACGTCATTGACGTAGACGGCATCACGTCATGCTACCCGATTATTTTCACTGAGGATACCCCGCTGTTCGCCTCATTTGGCACCGTCATCACCGTTGACGAGGTTGAGCATATGCGCACCCAAGATGGATGGATTGATGCATGGGGCGGAAGACTTACGAACGAAGAAATGAAGGAATACCTCATCGACCAACTCTCTGAGAACCGTGTCCGTGTCGTTTATAACCCCTATCGCACGCGCGTTTGACCCACACAGAAAGGACATCCCATGCTACTCTCCGAGCGACCCAATAAGACGTACATCGTTGTTGTCGAACGATACAACTCAAAGTTAGGAATTGACGAAACCAGCAGCTACACCATCGAAGCACCAACACTAGCCGAAGCTGTCATTTACAGCGAGCCGGTTCTCCAAGGCGAGCGTATGCGAGGTAAAAACCCCGCGCGCATTCTCTCTATTCATGAGACCAAGCCTTACCCGAAGAGCTTCATGAGAGCTACCCAGGCCACCATGATTGACGTACTCAAAGACCTTGCGATCACTCGCCCCGAAGTTATCAATGAGATCGACGAAATGTGCGAAACATTCGAATCATACAATGACGGTCTCAGTTTTGACGAGCAAGTGCGAGACGCAGGCCATCTTCTCCTGCTCATCCCTGGGTTGGATGACGTGTACATCGACGTTTTCAGCGATGAAGATTATGTAGAGGTACTCCACGACGTTCGCTCCCTTGGGAGCGATGTTGCGCTTTCCACCACATGTGGTCTTCGAAACATCACATACGATCGAAACGCAAGCGGAGCCGAGGGTCTCGCCGCACTCATGTGCGGTATTCGAGACAAGATGGAAGAAATCGCCTAACGCACTTGCGTAAAAGGAAACCCCGGTACCAGAAATCCCAAATGGTACCGGGGTGATTCACATGAACGAAAAGTAAGCGCTAGTTCCCAATGACTAACATAACAAAAACGAAAGAACATACAACCATGTCTACCCCTACTACCCTCGTTACCCCTGCTGTTCTCACTACCGAAGAAGCAGCAATCTATCTCGGCTTGTCTCCTCAGACGCTTGCGAACTGGAGAGTTCGTGGTC
>ERZ773074.16-NODE-16-length-105374-cov-11.565463_pt1 | contig 105374 bp, 84 predicted proteins | sample MGYA00580615_ERZ773074 | MGnify/ENA primary metagenome ERZ773074 (study PRJEB29015, sample SAMEA2738126) | human oral metagenome | biome: human oral; feature: human-associated habitat; material: saliva | place: China | collected 2160 ...
TTGCGCAAATCCGCCATTCGTTGCAAACACACAAGGTTACAACTTGCGACCCAGCGCTCCCCAGCACGCGACAACTTGCAATCGAGCACTCGACACGCAAGCGTTGTTAACAATCGTTAACCCGTTCGTCTCCCAAGAACAGACCGACCCGCTCTCACGTACCAACTTGCGGCACACGACAGCCCGCCCTAAAAAACTTTCAAAAAATACGCACCCGACGCCCCCAAGCCATTTCCTAACCGCTGGAATTATGAAACGCAAGAGTATGACCCATATGGTGTACCCGACGATTGGAACGTCAAAAGCTACTCAGATGATATGGACGAGATTGTCAACTGTCCACATTGCGGAAAAGAAGTGACTTATGGCTCCTGCTACACAAGCCGTGAAATCCACACACCTCACGGGTTCGGCTACGCTGTTTGCGAAAAATGCTACGACATGGAACGAGCCATAGAAAACAAATGGAGAAATAAGTAACAAAAAGACCTGGTAACTTATATGACTAGGTCTTTTTTTTTTATAAATTATTTCACCGCTATTTTTAACAGAATCCCACTGTTACTATATATTATAACATAAGTCAAGACATTTGTCAAGTCTTTTTAACAATTTTTTTTTCAAACATTATAAAAAAATATTTGTGACAATATAATCAGATACTGTTCTCTTTCTATATCGAACAGTATCGAGAGATACTAGAACATATATCATGACATACTATGGAAGGATACTTATGTCACAACTAAATCTCACTATGTTTAATAATCTCTGTGTCAAACAAGACAAATCAGAGAACCTTTATGTGTATCAAATTGATGATAACACATTTATTCTTTCTAAAAAGCTTGATGACAGCTATCGTCAAGCCACTATTATCACACGCTCTACCTATACTGCTCTTGACTCATTATCTCCAAAAATGATTTCAAGAATCCTCGCATTAGCTCCTAAATATTATAGCGTCTCAGATATGTGGAAGGCTCTCAAAGATACCCACAACACACCTAGAGATGATATCTTCAGCGACAAAGAAAGTCCAAGCTTTATCATCTATCAGCTAGATTATCTGCTTTTTGGGTCGCATATCAATGTTCAAGCTTATGATATGATTTATGGATATATGATTGTCAAAGCTCACGATAATATTTATCGCATCAGTGTTGTCAACAATGACCTCACGAACAACAAAACATGTCTTTTTATTGACAATATCACAGCACAAGAACGTACCAATAATCATGAAGATTATACTGCTCTGATACCAATGCCAAACAGCAAAGAGTTGTTATTTGACATGATTAGCCTGTGTATCAATGAACTTAAGATTTAACCCTATCATCTATGATAATACTTCTCAAAACCAACACGCACCTCGGCTCTGTCTTGGTGCGTGCGGGAGAAATATTGAAGCTATAATGGAACAAAACATACCCATTATAGTAATTTTTTCATTCATTCATACCAACGAACAAAGGAGAACAAAGAATGAAATTTGACAAGACACTCATGACCTGCGTTAGTGCTAACGTCCATGACAACCTAGTACCAATGCTCCTCGGAGAGCCTGGTATTGGTAAGTCATCTTGGGTTGAGGCGCTCGCCACTAAGCTCAAGACTAAGTGCTTCACCCTTGCCTGCAACCAGCTTGCCGATAAGGCAGACCTTACTGGTGCTCGCCTTGTCCCTGTTACTGACAAGGACGGCAACGTCCACGACTACAAGCAGGTCTTCTATCCTCACGCCGTCATCCATGACGCCATTGAGTACGCTATTGCTCACCCAGATGAGACACCTATCCTCTTTATGGACGAGCTGAACCGTACCACCCCTGATGTTACCTCTGAGGCACTATCTATCCCAACACTTCGCTCCATTGGCTCAAAACAGTTGCCGCCTAACCTTCGCGTTATCACCGCAGGTAACGATAAGGGTAACATCACCACCCTTGATGAGGCATCCATTTCCCGCTTCGTCTTGTACCACGTTACTCCTGACGTTGACACTTTCATCGCTGTAAACCCAGACCTTAATAAGTGGGTCGAGGCAGTACTCAAGCAGCACAAGGAAGACCTCTTCTGCAAGTCAACTACTTCTATCTCCGACAGCGATACCGAAGAGTTCATTGACGATATGCTCGATGATGGTGACGCTATGCTCCAGATTACCACACCTCGAAGCATTACCGCAGTATCCAGGTTCTTGAACACAGTCTCTCACGACGAACTTCTCGACCTTTCTCGCGAGATGATTACCGTTGACGGCGACTCTATCCCTGTCCTTCAGGAGGTCCTTGAAGGATATGTTGGCAACACCGCCTTCCTCGCACACCTTATGGTTGAGGTCACTGAGGCTCTTCTCAAAGCAGAGCAGGACGTCGCTGAAATTGAAAAGCCAGATTGCTTTGACTATATCAAGACATCCAGCACCATTGATGAACTCAATGACCGACTCGATTCCCTTGACGACAAGCAGAAGAGTGAGTCACTTCTCTATGCATTTGCCGAGCGTGACGACAACACAAACATTATTCCTTATATCGCTGATAGCATCGACACGCTCGACCCTGCAGCATCAAAGGCTATTGTCAAGCTCATCACTAACGGCAACTACTCTCGTGACAATGTTGTCTCCGTCACCAAGAGTTCCAGCCCAACTGCAAAGATGTTGGCTGCACTCATCAATGCACTTTAATCCAAATCAATCTATCACGAAAGGGCATAAAACGCCATGAATGTAACAAATCAGAAACCTCAGGTGCTCTCACCTATTTACATCTCAAGCATCACTGGTGACTTTGCCCCTGATGATGATGTTATGAACTCAATCACACTTCCTTTGTTCACGCCTATCGCCTCTGGGCAGGTCTCCATCAACGATGGTACCAACGACCTGTCCGAGGTAGAGGTGAACAACCTCATTCTTGACTGCATGGGTGACGCGATTAACCCACTTACCGAGCCTGTTGTCAAAGACTTGTTCTCTAAGACCATGGTCTACTTCGACAAGACATTCAATGCCTCAACACAGGAAATCTTCCTCACACAGGCAGCAGTCAAAGAAAAGATGCCAGAGGCAACACCAACAACCATCTACACACCTCTCACCGATGTCATTCCATCTGCTAAAGAGGTCCTTGCGGGTCTTGCTAATCACGACAAGTTCTTTGTCTCTCTGGGCTACTTTGCACGTCCCCGTACACTTGGATTCTCTTGCACAAACGCAACTGAGTTCGCTAAATTCTTAACGTGGCTGCAAAATAATACTGCTCCGTTGTTGCCGTCACTTCCATCGGACACAACGTCTCTTCTCAGTGACTTCCAAAATCTCACACTGCAAGGACTTACTGAGTCAATTGTTATCAGAAATGATGACGACGACAATACCGATGAGTACAGCTTTGCTCGACTTATCGTAAACATGGCTATGCAGTATGCACAGGCAAATCCAAACTCATTCAACGTGCTGCCGTTCCATGTTGGTGAGCTGTTCTGTCCAAAGACACTTGTATTCGTTAACATTGAAGCGCATGCTCATTCCTCAGCTAAGAAAATCACTGATGAGTGGACAATCATTAACAAGTCAATCAAGGGCAAGCCTCGCGTTGTTAACCCAAAGGCACTCAATCAGCTAACCGCCACAACTCGCGCTTTGCAGAAAATCCAATCTGCTGCTGCAGCTGCGACTAATCGCAAGCCAAACGGAGTGGCACGTGGTTCCAGAGTAAAATTCCGTGCAAAGCAACCGTCAACTCTTGACCTTGGAAAGCTCATCAAGAGAGTTCTAGCGAAAATGACTAACGTCAATCGCTCTGAGAACTCCTACAAGAACATCAAAATGTCTTTTGCTCGCCCTAACAGACGAGACCCTGATGACTTCAACAAACAAGGCAAGGTTGTCTCAACCAAGTATAAGCCTGATATCCATCTCTACATCGATACCTCTGGCTCCATCTCAGAGGACAATTATCAAGACACAGTCTTGATGCTTATCAAGATGGCTAAAAAGCTTAACGTGAATTTCTACTTCAACAGCTTCTCCCATTGCTTAAGTGCATCCACGCACTTAACCGTCAAAGACCGCTCCGTCAATGCAATCTATAAGTCATTTGAAAAGGTTCCTAAGGTAACTGGCGGAACAGACTATAGACAAATTTGGGATTACATTGAAGCATCGCCAAAGCGCAAAAAGGAACTATCAATCATCATCACAGACTTCGAGTATTCAGCTCCTTCTGATTACGTCAAGCATCCTCGCAACCTCTATTATGTCCCTATCAGCAATACTGACTGGAACTACATCCTAAGCGATGCTAAGAACTTCTGTGCCACTATGACACACATCGAGCCGAATATTCGACTAAGGCTACTATTCTAATAAGAAAGGACACCCGATTATGGGACTTCAAGATTTCACAGGTAACTCCAACATTGGAAATCCTCCAAATGGCGGCTCATCTTCGGGTGGACCTTCTACACCTTCGCTTCCAAATTTAGGAGCATCATCTGACATTGAAGATATGCTCATTAACTACAACAACCAGTTCGCATTAGCAGACCCAGCGCTGTTCCGCGATGGTTGTATCGACCAAACACTGGCAACCCTCATTAGCAAGAACAAACCTAATGCGTTGCTTGTTGGTCCAGCGGGAACGGGTAAAACGAAAATCGTTGAAGAAATTGCTCGCCGCATCGCAATCGGCGATGACTCTGTTCCAGACGCATTAGCCGACAGCGTTATCTGTGAGATTCCACTATCCACCATCGTTGCTGGCACATCTCTTGTCGGTCAGCTTGAAGAAAGAATGGTTGACCTCATCAACTATGTTGAGGACCCACAAAACCACATCATCCTCTTCATCGACGAAATTCACCAGCTCGTAAACGGCGGAGATAAATCTTATGAAAAGATTGCTCAAATCTTAAAACCAGCTATGGCTCGTGGCCGCATGCGTCTTATTGGTGCAACAACCACCCAAGAAGCAAAGCACTTCATGGATGACCCTGCGTTCAACCGTCGCTGGTCTACCATTTATGTTGATGAGCTTACTCGTGACCAAACCGAAGTCATTCTTGAGAAAGCATCCAAGGGATTCACCTCACACTATAAGCGAGTAACCATTGACCAAGATGTCATTCATCTCACTGCACTCATTGCTGACCAATACTCAGCTGCAGGCAACCATCGTCCTGACACAGCTCTTACCCTTCTGGATAGAGCATGTGCCGATGCTGTTATTCAGCGCAAAAAGCAAGAGATTGCTCTCGCGTCTAACCCAACACTCGCAAGTGCGCTGCCTTATAACATCAATATCACTGAGAACGCCCTGAAAAAGACCGCAATGAAAATTGCAACAGGTCAGTCGCAAAAGATTACCTTTGACAAACAGGACACACTTGATAAGCTCTCCTCCATCAAAGGTCAAGATGAGGTCATTGATGAGCTAACAACAGTTCTTGCTCATGACTCTCGAGGACTCTTCCCTCGCACCAAACCCCTAACCTTCCTTTTCGCAGGTAAAAGCGGTGTTGGCAAGACTCAGGTTACCAAGATTCTTGCTCATGAAATCACAGGACAAAAACCCATTGTCCTAAATATGACAGAGTACAATGACCCAGCAAGTATTAACCGAATCATCGGCTCCGCCGCTGGTTATGTTGGTTATGATGACAACAACGAACTTCCTTTCGATGCTCTCGAGTCAAATCCTTATCAAATCATTCTGCTCGATGAGTTTGAAAAAGCGCATCGCTCCGTTCAGCGCCTGTTCATGCGTGCATTTGATGAAGGTACCATTACCACATCTCGTGGCTCAACTATTGACTTCACAAAAGCCATCATCATTGCCACCACCAATGCATCGCACTCTGCTGGCTCTTCCAAGCAAATTGGATTTGGTAACGCATCAGAAACCAAAGCTACAGACCTAGCAGTTATCGACCAGCTAAAGCAGTTCTTTGACGCTGAGCTTATCAACCGATTTACTCACATTTACACCTTTAACGCAATTTCTAAAGACGTTTACAAGAACATTCTTGCTGAAACATACGCCAAGGAAATCGCAAGAATTATTGAGGAACATCCATCAATTAAGGCTCCAACTGAGCTTGATGATGACACACTCAACACTCTTGCTAACGACACATATGTCCCAGACTTTGGTGCTCGTCCTGCCGAGAAAACCATTCGTGAGTACATCGAAACCCACGTTTAAGGGCTTCACTCTACATACATACAAACCAAAGGGCGTCTATATCTAACACATATAGGCGTCCTTTCATAAAACAACAATGAAAGGACAAAAATGCCAATCAAATTAGATGACGCCTCTTCAATCCAAAACTTTAAAGCTTTCGACCCTAAGTTCTTTAGCAAGAAACTGACAGGTTCAGGAAAATCAACAGGAATTCTTTGCGCCAACGCAAACCCAGCCAAACAAAAGAAATTCCCACAAACTCTTCGTGACGACCTCCGCTGCAAGCGCAGCCAATTCTTCAACGGTCAAGCAACCGTATCTCATATCCCATTTTACATTATTCCCGCACACCTCATCTATACCACAGGAGATATAACTATCCCAGACACTATTGAGATGACTCATATCTTGAATGAAAATGGTCATGATATCTATATCAAAATGGTGCCGTACTCAGCAACTCTTGAGGAAACAACCTCCAAAACAGCTAAAGCTTCAAAGAAGTTCCACGTATGCTACGAGATTGCTGTCTTCAATATTGCTGACCCAGCTTGCAACACAGCAGAAGCTGCTTCGATTGACGCAATTGTCAAGACCAAAAGTCACGCGAACAAAGTATTTGGCGCACACACTTGCAATCCAAAAGAATTCGTCGAAGACCTCGTGTATACACGCATGGTAAATACATCACCAAGTTCCTCAAGCACCTTTGACACAAACCTAAAGGCTTTCTACAACAACTATGACCTCTATGACGCTATTTGTCACAAATCCGAAGAGTGGCAAGCCAACGCCGCAAAGACTGTCTCTGACTATTTGGACGCATTCGCACCAAGCCAACACAAAGCGAACATTTATTCGGTCATTGAAATTGTACAGCAGCTTGAAACCTACAATATTCCGCTAAACCTCTATCGCGATATCTACCATCGCCTTGCAGCAGAATATAATGACACCGAGCTTACAGAAATCTGTAAGCACAACCTCAACCTGTTGATGTCTAACACGCTTGACCATCTCAACACAGTCAAGAACACGCTCACATCACTTCCTGTGCCACAGGTCGAGCCTACTATTGACCCAATGTACTCAAAAGAGCAAGCAGCAGCTATCACCACAAAAGAGCCGCTTGCTCTAGTACAATCTGTCGCTGGCTCTGGCAAGAGTTCGGTCATTCTAGCTCGCATCAAGTACATGGTTGAGTCTGGTATCGACCCTAACGATATTACAGTCTTGTCGTTCACCAACGCTGCGGCAAACCACATTAGCGACCTCAACCCTGATGTTCACTCAATGACCATTGCTAAGATGATTCACACCATCTATACCAATAACTTTGACAAGCATCAGCTCTCAAGCATTGACACTATTATCAACTCACTTGATATTTATATGCCTGATGACCAGTTCGCTTATGAGTTCAAAAAGCGCCTTCGCAGCACAGCAAAAGCTGACCGTGATGCCTTCACAACCCTCAATAACTTTATTGAGGAAAACTATGACGAGGTCATGAACACCCTCGACATTATTGGCCAGACATCACTTGAGCTTGAGATTATCATATGCTATCAGAAGATTGATGTCCTTGCTGAACCACCAGAGGTCAAAAGCAAATATCTCATCATCGATGAGGTTCAAGACAACTCAATCTTTGAGTTCATTTATACTCTCAAATATGTTGATAAAAACAAAGAATCCCTGTTCATTGTCGGTGACGCTTCGCAGACGCTCTATGAGTTCCGTGCGTCCAACCCTCGTGCATTAAATGTTCTTGAGTCTTCTAACGTCTTCACGAACTACAAAATGCAGACAAACTACCGTTCTAACCAGGAGATTCTTGACTTTGCTAACAAAGTCCTGTCTAACATCGAAGCAAATCAATATGCAAATCTTCGACTTCGTGCTAACAGTCTTGCTGCTACCACCGCTGACTCTTTCAAGACTAAGGTAAACCTTCACTATGAACGAGTCAACAAGATTTCCGATATTGATTCAAAGCTGCCACACATTATCGCAGCGAACGCCGCACCTTATCTTGACGAAAAGTACAAGAATAAGGAAAAGGTAGCCTTCCTCGCCTACACAAGGCGCGATGTTGACCGATTCAAGAGTATTCTTACCAACATGTACCCAGGAGCTAATATTGTCAGCCTTGTTCCTGACAAAATCTATAACTCCACAATCTTCTCAGAGTTCATCAAACGTTATTGGCAAGATGTAACTTACATGACTGTTCAAAACATTATCCCAGCCATCCAGACTGAGATTATCAACAAGCTTGACAGTATTACCCACAATGGCTCTAAAGCTATCAACCTCATTCAAATCATGCTTGCTGATTGGGCAAGAGAAGATGGTGGCTACATTGCCGAACAAGTACGCCAGTACATGAACTCAAGCATCACCAGAGACCAATTCTTTGATGAGCTAAAGAAGTCCATGCTGAGCTTTGAGATTCGCCGCAACGCCATTCAGCAGTCCATGCAGGCTGACAAGAATGCCGAAGAAAAGCGTGCAGAAGAAATTGAAAAGGCAGACTTTGTCGTCTCGACAATTCACTCTGCAAAGGGACTAGAATTTGAGAATGTCGTTGTTCTGTATCGAGAGAGCTACGACACTTCCGAGGAGATGAAGCGCATGTACTATGTCGCTCTCACTCGTGCCATGCAGTCAGAGTACGTTATCGCCTACGATATTAGGGCTAATCCTAAGATTGTCGATGACTATAACTCCATTGTAGAGCAGCTCGAAAATGGTCAACCAGTGACCGCCTAAACAACCCAACATAAGGGGCGGTATTACACCGTCCCTTATTTCTTCTTGAAAAGGAGGAAACACCAATGCCTTTAGCCGACACATTACGCCCAACATCTTTTGACACCATGGTTGGTCAAGACCATCTCGTTGGAACCCATGGTATTCTCCGCAAAATGGTTGAGAATAACACTGTATCATCGTGTATCTTCTATGGTCCACCAGGAACAGGGAAGACCACAGCAGCACTCATTCTTGCAGCATCAACTTCACGCAATATGGTCAAACTGAACGCAGTCTCAGCATCATCTGCTGACATCAAAGCTACAACGTCTAAGCCCAACACGCTGCTTTATCTTGATGAGATTCAATACTTTAACAAAAAACAGCAACAACTGCTCCTACCATCAGTTGAATCAGGAGACGTAATCTTAATTGCATCTACAACTGAAAACCCATATTTCAGCGTCTATGATGCCCTACTCTCACGCTGCACCGTACTTGAGTTCAAAAGACCATCCGCTGATGACATCGCAAAACTTATCACAACCGAAGCCGCCATCACCACATCACCCATTCACGGTCTAAAAAATACTATTATCGACCAAATCGCAGCGATATCCTCTGGAGATGTCAGACGAGCCTTAACATGTGCTGAAACGCTTTGCATGACGCATGACCCGCACGACATCACCAAAGAAACGCTCAAAGAGTACACCCCATCTGCTTCCATGGCTGGCTTTGATGCTCACGGAGACAACCATTACGCCTACATCTCTGCGCTCCAAAAGTCAATCAGAGGCTCAGACCCAGACGCTGCAGTCTTTTGGCTTGTTAAACTCCTTGAGGGCGGCGACATGATAAGCCCAATCAGACGCCTTCAAGTCATCGCAGCAGAAGACATTGGTCTAGCCTACCCTGACGCTATGGTCCACACCTTAGCCTGCTGTCAAGTAGCAGAACGACTGGGATTGCCTGAAGCGTATAAACCACTCACTCAAGCAGCACTGCTCCTAGCTTTAGCACCTAAGTCTAACTCTAACGAGCCTGCCTATATGACAGCCCAAAAAGACATTGCTGAGGGCAAAGGAGCAACCGTGCCATCTCACCTTGCCGCTGAGCACGCCCCAGGCTACATCTACCCGCACAATTATCCTAACCACTGGGTAGCTCAACAATATCTACCATCTGATATCCCAAACCATTATTACCAACCAGGCAATAATCCACAAGAACAACAAGCTATTGCCTATTGGAAACGAATCAAAGGAGAGCGATAATGCGTCCTGATAAACTTTATGCACCTGACGCACCTGATATTCATGATACAAAATTGTATGTCATGACAGTAAAAGATACTGCCTACATGCACAATATTGTCACATGTAAAAATGGGCGACGCGTGCGCAAAGAATGGCAAGACTTGGTAAATAACTTACGAAACGGCAAAACAGCAATTTTATATGAAAGCATCTATAAAATTGATTTGCTCAAACTAAATAAAGCAGTTATCAAGCAATTATGCTATGATAATTTTTGCTCAACCCCAGATAAAATAATTGAAACCATGAACTACTTCGCAAATGCAAACTCGCGTTGTAAAGACGACGAATCTTGGTCTATGCCCATATTCACATTAGATGAAAACAAAATGATTGAAATCCAAACAAAAATCATCAAATATGTTAATTGCAACGATTTCAAAATCCATCAAATACCTGATGGCTATCAAATCGTATTCAAAAATGAGGACCATAACTACGAGATTATGAAAATTCTAAAACAATATCAAGAAACACGTAGTCGCGAAGTGATGCTTCCTATTGCCTGGCAAACCAAGCAATAAAATCACAAGATATAGTGTTCATATAAAATTCATAAAACTATATCTTGACAAATCAATTCAACTGTGCTATAATAATATATCTAACGTACCTTGATAATTGTATAGCACATTACAGCAAAGGAACCAACAATGCACAATTACAAATCTATTGCTCCTTGGCGTGGATGCCCAGACATTATGTTTGGCTACTACAACGACTATGCTGACCCAGACCTTCTCTACAAAGGATATGTATTCAATTATTGGGACATCGAGGCTGCTCTATGGGAAAACTTCACAGAAGAGTTCCCTAATTCAACCGATGACGCATTCTCGGCATATGTAAGAAACGTCGCTCCTACATATCTCGATGAGTGCATTGCCAATAACTACTTCCGAGAAGGCTCGAAGAGTTGGCACGACAAGTACGCAACCAAGGAGTAATTGTCCAAACAAAGAAAGGAAAATTATGGACAATGAACTCGAACTATACGTTGTAAAACGCGACGGAAAAAAGGTCCCCTTTGACCGTCAAAAAATTTACAACGCTATTAAAGGAGCTGCTCGCGAGTGCGGCCCCACAACTACTGACGAGCTAAAAAACCTCACAGACCAAGTGGTCAATAAATGCCTTGCACGCATTATGCAATTTGACCTTTCTGTCGAGGCTATTCAAGACATGGTAGAAGACACTCTCATGGAAAATAACTACCATGACATTGCTCGTCATTATATTAAATACCGCCAGAACAAAGAAATCGTCCGCGCAAGTCAAAAGACGGACGATGAAATTCTGGCACTTGTTGACTGTCGCAATGAGGAAGCTAATGAGGAAAACTCTAATAAGAACCCAACTCTCGTGAGTACCCAGCGCGACTATATCGCTGGTATCGTGAGTAAGGATATCGCTCGTAGACGACTTCTCCCAGAAGACGTCGTTAAAGCCCATGACGCTGGCCTTATTCACGTTCACGATATGGACTATACGCTACAGCGACTTACTAACTGCTGCTTAGTCAACTTGGATGATATGCTACAAAATGGCACTATGATTGGTGGAGCTGTGATTGAGAAACCGCACAGTTTTTCAACTGCTTGTAACATCGCCGCACAGGTGTCACTGGCAGTAAGTGCAGTCCAGTATGGAGGTCAGACCTGGTCTTATACACCTCTCGCGAAATTTGTTGATGTCTCAAGACAAGCAATTCGCAAAGAAGTTTATGAGGAACTTGAAGGAACTGGAATCTCCATTGACAAGCTTGAGGAAATTGTCGAGAGTCGACTCAAGAAAGAAATCACTCGTGGCGTTCAAACAATTCAGTACCAAATCATTACTATGTCGAGCTGCAATGGTCAATCGCCATTTGTATCCACCTTTATGTATCTCAATGAAGCTGGCGACGATGACCAACTAAGGCATGACCTCGCAATGGTTATCGAGGAAGTTATCCGTCAACGTTACCAAGGTATTAAAAACGAAAAGGGTGTCTGGATTTCACCTGCATTTCCTAAACTCTTGTACGTCTTAGAGGACGATAACGTTCACGAGAACTCAAAGTATTTCTACCTCACTCAAATGGCAGCTAAGTGTTCCGCTAAGCGACTTGTTCCAGATTACATTTCTGAGAAGAAGATGAAAGAATATAAGACACCAAAAAACCAGTTCCCTAGCGAAAATAATGGCGACGTATTTGGCTGCATGGGCTGTAGAAGCTTCTTATCCGTGGACGAAACACGAAACGGTTGGAACAACATCGCTCGTGCCAAAAATTATGACGGTAAACCAAAATACTACGGGCGTCTAAATAAAGGCGTCTGTACCATCAACTTACCCGACGTCGGATTATCCGCGCACAAAGACATGGACGCGTTCTGGCGCATCCTCGATGAGCGTCTTGAGCTTTGCCATAAAGCATTGCTCTGGCGTCATAAGCACCTTCTGGGTACTAAATCAGATGCAGCACCTATTCTATGGCAATATGGTGCTCTTGCCCGTCTAAACAAAGGTGAAACCATTGACGCTTTACTAAAATATGGCTATTCAACCATTTCACTTGGATATGCAGGCATCTATGAGTGTGTTATGGCAATGCTTGGCGTCTCACACACGACGCCAGAAGGTAAAAAATTTGCCATTGAGATTCTCAAACACATGAACGACAAGTGTGATGAATGGAACGCTGAGAATAATATTGGATTCTCACTGTACTCAACGCCTTTGGAGTCTACAACTTATAAATTCGCCACTGCACTCCAAAAACGTTTCGGAATTATCGAAGGCATCACCGACCACGAATATATCACGAACTCTTACCATTGATTACACAAGAGTATAAATAAAGACGGTGGCATCGCATAGTAATATGCGATTGAAAATGTGGTGAACCCGTAAATACGGGGTGTCCCCCACGGGGCTAACGGTCAACTAGACTGAAAAGTCAAGGTGGTAAGAGAACCTAAGTCCAGCGATGGATATGGTAATACCGTGTGAAGTTTAGGCGTATAATAAAATTATGATTGGGTGAATAGCGATATACAAAACTAAGAATCGAGGTGAACACTAGATAATGAAAGAAATAAATCCATTAAAAGTTGGAGATGCAGTTGACGACCTAATTTGCGAAGGGAAAGTCAAAAGAAAAAATAATACATATAAATACGTCATGCGTTGTAAAGAGTGTGGCAGAGTAAAAGAGATGCTATCTTCAACAATCAGAAGGCGTAGCGGGACGACGCATAAAGCATGTGGCAAAGACATCAAAACAAAAGAACCGATATTCTATTTACGATGGCAAACTATGCGAACACGAACTACAAATAAAAATTATTGGGGAGCCAAATATTATTCACAAAAAGGAATCAATAGCGATGAATTTGCGAACTTTATTGACTTCTATGACAAAATGTATCCATCGTTTAAGCAATTAGCTGATAAAATCGGTGCAGAAAATACCTCACTGGAGCGGATAGATAACGATGAATCATATACCTCTGAAAATTGCATTTGGATTGACAAGCATTCACAGCCACAAAACAATTCAAGGATTGTCAAATTCAAAGCTATTTTTCCAGACGGACATTACGAAATATGCAAAAATGTACGAGAATTTGCTCGGGTTCATAATTTAGACAATTCAACCATTTTCGACTGTTTAAGTGAAAACAGGTCAACAACCAATCATAAAGGATATAAATTTGTACGCCTATAAACATGTAACGACTAATTTTGTACTGAATGGATGAAATGCCATTCGGGAAGCGCCACACGCCCGACAACACAAAATCGGGCGATGAGATAGTCTATTCCCTATTAAATACTCGGAAACGAGGGGTTAAAAAGGTTAACGTTCGTGAACCCATCGATGCTTTCAGCAAACTCTCTATCGAGGGCGAATTTCAAAAATACTCACTAGGTGGTTTCTAAATACTTATCAAGCCACCTTGAAATCTTGTGAACCGCATGGCAAAGCGGGTGTGCAACAATCGTTGCGCTAACGGTGAACGGCAATCGAGCTAATACCGTGCTAAGCCTAATAAATGTTAGGAAAGTGTACAGACTAACGCGTACTATGGATATTGCCCCATAGGAAGCGCAAGAAGTGTAAAGGCAGGTCTAACCGCCTACTCTAAGATATAGTCGAAAGGAAAATAAATGTATCATTGTGATATATGTAACAGAGAAGTTAAGAAAAAAATTAGACTTGGTGGCTATACACTGTGTTCAAAACACATGCACCAGCTACACAAATATGGTAAATTTCTTGACAATATCCCAAGAACAACCAATGATTTGAACGATTACAAAATAGATTACCGCCAAAAAACGGTAACGTTCAACATGTACAATCAAAAGAATGTATACACAGCATCGTTCATAGCTGATTTAGAGGATATTGAAAAACTAAAATACCATAAATGGCGTCTAGGAACATTCGGATACGCTTTGACTGGTCGACCATCAAAAGGTACTTCAAGAAATGCCAGTCACGTTGTTCTTGGAATTGATAGTCGAAAAACAAATCTCGTTGTTGACCACATAAACGGAAACACTCTCGATAACCGAAAGCGTAATCTAAGAGTTATCACTCAACAACAAAATTTGTTAAACAGACAGCAAACCAAATCAGCCAACGCTCCATCTAAAGGAGTATATTTTGACAAAGCTCGAAACAAATGGGCGTCTGAAATAACATTTAATGGAATAAAGATTCATTTTACGCGACAAAAAAATCTCGACGCAGCTGCGTTCCAAAGATATGTTGCGGAAAGAATTTTATTCAAAGAATTTTCTCGAAACGACGAAATAGAGAAGTTAAAACAGCTATCAAAATCTTTGAACAGACAAGAAAAATTAAAAATTTCTCTGTATGTAATTCACAAATTACATAAATACAACCTTTGTTGATTAGTTATGTAGAACTACCGTCTATGATGGACAACATCGAAGCCATTATCAAAGTAATCCAGCATATTTACGACAATTGTATGTACGCTGAATTGAACACCAAGTCAGACTACTGCCAGGCTTGCGGATTTGATGGCGAAATTCAAATCGTTGAGGACGAACACGGTCATCTTGACTGGAAGTGTCCTCGCTGCGGAAACCGCGACCACAACACGCTTACGGTCACACGCCGCACGTGTGGTGAAAGTAGCCAATATTGCCACACTATAAATCAATAGAAACTCAAAGAAACCTAAACGATATAATCGCATGGCAACTTTGAACCAAGACGATTTACAAACAAACTGCTTTCATATATACTACTGAATTGAGGTGAAACTAAATGCAAATCTTAAACCGAGTCAAAACTCAAACTCACGACATTGAGCATCACGATGGCAAAACATACTATCGCTGCTCTGTCTGCGGTAGACAACTGTTCCGAAAGATTAAATCACACGGAAAAGTCTACTGTAACAAGCACTACAACCAAATCAAGAAATATGGCATGACACAAGACACGAACCCACGAACCACATATGATAAAAACGAGATTATCGTTGACGGCAAAGTAGCTCGTGTGAAACTCTACGATGCTCATTGCAACCATATCGCCACAGCTATCATTGATGCGGAAGACGTCAACAAAATTCGTTACACCAAATGGAAACTGTCAGCAAGCGGATATGCCGCAAATACACCAAAGTTTTCTGGTTCAAACAAGCATATGCACCGAGAAATTCTCGGTACTGACCAATTTGTTGACCATATTAACCATAACACGCTTGACAATCGCAAGAGCAATCTACGCATTGTTACAAAAGCGCAGAATATGATGAATAGCAACTTCAAGGGTGTATCTCCTAACGGCTGCAAATGGTATGCTCACATCAAGATTAACCAGAAAATGCTCAATCTTGGCAATTACCTCGATGAAGAAGAAGCACTCTATGCTCGTTGGTACGCCGAGCAAGTGTTGTTCAAAGAATTTGCGTACCCAAAACCAGAACCAGAGATTTTAGAAAGCAGGAAATCTCAGATTCAAGAATATGTAGGTCGTAAGGTGCAGAGACTGTAATTATTGGTGTTGCTCAACCAAACATAATGGAGAGAACATAAGGCACAGTCCACTCCCCTCATAAATATCGGGAAACCGAGGGTTTTAAGGTATATTGGCACTCAGTTCTGGAACCAAGGTCGAACTGAGGAAATCAGAGACAGGGTTCTTCACCTGTAATATAAAGGCACACTCCAGCAATTTTGCTGCGGGTGTGCTTTTTTTTTTGTTGTGAAAAATTGTAACACATATTATTATAACTAACGTTATAACGAGAGTATCACGATATGAAACAATAAAACGAAGGAGATTCTTACTATGAAAAAACTCTTATTGCTTCGCGGTGCTCCAGCATCAGGCAAATCCACCTTCATTAAAGATAACAACCTTGAACCTTACGTCATCTCCTCTGATAACCTGCGCCTCATGGTTGCAGGTCTTTCTATGGACCTTGACGGGAACATAAAAACCTCTCAAGACCTCGACCGCAAGGTATGGTTCTCGTGGACGACCGAGGCTATATGTGCAAAGAAAAGTTCCTATATTATGTGAAGATTAAACAGCTACGTGGATATCTCCGCAACTACAGCAACTCACTCTTCAAAGGAACTCCAGAACCAAAAACTAACCAAGCTTGGATGGAAGATGTCGCCTTCAAAGTGTTTCACTATGGTCCGTTCGACGCAGAAGACTTGCAAAGTCTTCATGTCATCGATGCTGTTTATTGGTACGAAACATATTGTCTGCCTATCGTATTTTAACAAAAATACTTCTTGACAAGCCACAACACATCATGTTACAATACTGGTAGCTAAAAAAGCTGCCAGTATTTTTTTGTTAGGACATGGAGTGTAGCGACATGGACTAACCGCGTAGCGTTTAGCCATAAAACATAGTTAAGATGAATAAACCGCGAAGCAGAAAGCAATGACTTATGGACTTCACAGAAAAATGGAAATCTACGTTCCAACCCTGTACTCTAGGTGTTCTCAAAAGCATTGAATCAGAAATCACAATGCAACGTCAACACGGTAAAACCATTTACCCAGCTAACAATCAGATTTTCAATGCTTTAAAATACGTTGACCCAGACAACTGCAAAGTTGTTATTCTCGGACAAGACCCCTATCATGAGCCTAACCAAGCTAATGGATTAGCCTTCTCGGTCAACGATGGAACACAACTCCCACCATCACTGCGCAATATCTATAAAGAACTCTCAAGCGACTTATCTGTACCAGCGCCCACAACAGGTGACTTAACGCCATGGGCAAAGCAAGGAGTCCTTCTTCTAAACACCACGCTCACCGTTGAGCGAGGCAAGGCGAACAGCCACGCTGACCTTGGCTGGGACGAGATTATAAAACCAATACTCACCCACATTATGATGAGCCACAACTTCACTGTCTTTCTTTGCTGGGGCAAATATGCTCATAACACTGTAACAGATATCTTACAAACACTTCCATCATCTGTATATAAATATAACAGAGTTCTGTCATCAACGCACCCATCGCCATTGTCGGCACTAAGACCAACAAAGGACTTCTGTGCCTTCATTGGCTCTAAGCCTTTCTCGCAAACTAACAAAGCTCTTATTGAGCATAACGAGGCACCTATTGACTGGCAACTACCTTAAACGACTAAGTGTTCGTTTTGACATAAAAGTACCCCTCAGATTAGCTCCCAGAGCCTCACAGAGGTATCTCAACAACAAAAGGTCTGTGCTATACCAACACAGACCTTTTTATTATTTATAAGTTATGAATTCATACAACAACAATTATACATCAAAATCAAATTCAGAGTTTTCAATTTCATCGTCATAATTATCTTGTACAAACAAAACTCGTCTCTTTCCTTGCTGGTTCGACTTTTGCTGTTCCTCTTCTGCTCGCAGCGCATCATATGCTAATAAACGAACTTTAGGCTCTTCGTCATGAATGAGCTTATCTAATCCATAACCTTGATTTGCAATCTCAGCTCTTACACCCCAATAATCATCATTGATAAGTTTATCTAAACCATAACCCTAATGAGCAACAGCTTCACGAACACCAACGTATTCATCATTAATAAGTTTGTCAAGACCGAAACCTTGTCGTGCTACCTCGGCTCGAACAGAATCGCAATCGTCATTAACAAAAACATCTAAGCCAAAACCCAACTTAGCAAAATGCTCATCATAATATCGCTCACATAACATACCAAGAAGTAATGCATCATCGTCTCGTTTGGTTACATAACCATCTTTATGCGAACCAGTCATATCTAAGCCAATCATATCAACCTCTTGACGAAGCGTACCAAGCTCCTCTTCAAACCAATCGGCTAACATATGAGGCTTAATTTTATTAACTTTGCCAGCAACGCTAACAAATGTCTCATCCATCTTATACGATAGACGAGAATACAAAGAATCTAAACTCTTATCATACTTGTTCGCCAAAATCTCATCACGAATAGGATGAAAAGCCTCACTTAGACGAGAGTATACGCAAGACAAATCTTGCATGGAAAAATTACCATAGCCAGCAATACTTCTTAGACCATCAAGATAGTCACCAAGATTAAAATACTTATCAAAATCCTTCTTATTGTGCTTTGCATCAAGCAAACAATACGCAACAACACTCATCATATCAAAATCAATAGACATAATTACATCACATCACTTAACAATCAAAATCGAACGACAGCTGCTCACCAGGACCAGCAGATGGAACAAATAACTGATGACGACGCTTCACGTCAGCCCCATCAAGCTCCCCTTTGACCCACTTCTCAAAAGAAGCATTATCCCAAGCTCTAAGCTCGGACGTATCAAAACCAGGATTTGAGACACGCTCATGGTCAATATTGTCCCAATCAAGATGCGCAATACTTGCAGCATAGTCAAACAACTGCGACTTGCACTCATCAATAGTTAGAGTTGAACCATCTTCCATCTCAATTAAATCAGCACTCAAAGCTTCCCAATCCTCAATATCGACCATGCGCTCACGCACAGCGCGACCGAAATAACGTTGAATCTCTGGAGTCCACTCAAACTTAGCATCTTGAGTGCGCTTTAACGTATCAATAGGAGACTCTTTATCAAAATTAAACAAGCCAAAAATGCGTGTCTCGTTCTCTTTAATAAAATCATCAACCAGCGTCAATCCTGCTTGAGAAAATTTCTCATTCAAAACACCAAGGTCAAGATGGTCACGAGCGCCAAGTCCTGCATCATCAAGCATATCGTTGACATCAAGCACGTCAGCCATTAATGTTTTCATGGCTTGCTCGGAATCTTTGCTATTATAATACTGCATATTATAAAGATGGTTTGCACCAGCAAGCTCAATAACATCTTGCATATGGTCAGTAGGAACATCGCCAAAACGCTTAATGCACGTCTTAGCAGCAACCTTAGGCGCAAGCATTTCAACAAGCTCTTTAGCTGTCGCCTCAGAGCCTAGTGACTTTTTGTTAACAAGTGCATCATACAAACGCTCGCCAAAAAGACCACGAACAGCTTGCCAACTTGAGCCAAACGTCAAATCACTATTACGATATTTAAAGCCAAGTCGACCCAAAGTCTTCTTGAAATCAATATCATCCATAAGCAGGTCTTCCGCTTGGACCTTATAATCATTGGTAATAGAACCAAGGTTATCGGTATCATAATAGTCAGACTCATAAGCAGCGTTCGCATAATTATCACGAAGCTCTTTGAGGCTATCAACAAGATTCAACGTCTGCTCATAACCATCAACAGGTCTAAACGTAACAGTCTCGTCGCTATTAAACTTATCATACCACTTATAATAATCAGTCATGATATATCCTTTCAATGTTTCAAATTACTGATATTATAACATATTTGCAAAACAATGTCAAGTATTATTTAGAAAAATTTAAGAAAAAAAAAAATACAGCGAAAATGTCACCAAAGACCAGGCGCTCAGGACGCGCCGAGTGACGTTTTCGAAAAATAACACTTGACAAACAAACCATTATATGCTATACTACATACAGTATACATATTACAATTACAAAGGAGCGACATATGAACCACATTATTGTCTGCCATAACAAAATAGGTCACCTCAAAAAAGCCATTGTTGATGCTGGCTATCAAGTCGCAAAAACTTGGTACCCTAAAGATTTAATCGACAAAACTTCAACAATGACCTATGAGAACGTGACTGCTGACTGCAACAAAATCTATGATGCTATACTTCCCTATCACTCAGAGCCAGTCGTGATTCTCACCGACATGCCTGAGGCAGAAGTATATAAGACCTATATCGCCCTATGTAAAGACGACTCTGTTCCAAACAACAGTCGCGTTGCTTATGTATAGGGTGATGCGCTATGATTTCAGAATACATTAAAACACTCAGACGAGCTGTCGCTGATGAGAACAAACTCTTAGACCTTCTTGCAACAAGCGCAACGCATGTCTTCTCTGAACATATCAATCAGTCTAATGAGAAGATGCTCACACGACTCATTCAAAAAAACACTGGTGCAGTATCAACCTTCACCAGCAAGTCCGACATGTGCTTTGCCCTTCGCTCAGCTATCATGAGCCAAACTCAAGCCATTGAGAAAGCAGTCTATAGCAACAAAACCTTTGAGAAAATCCCTATCACCTTCGACTATGATGAGGATGAGGATGAATCCTTCAACGGCTTTATCATGAATGATAAAGGTCATATTGAGCATCTTAAAACTCGCTCAATCACCGCAGTGCTGAGAACCAACAGCAACGCTCCTCTGGGCATAGAACTGCTCACAATCTATCCTAATATGTATTCAGAAACAGCAACGAAAACCAATCAAAATATCGTTGCCAAAACCATCAAAGAATCAAAGATGTATGCCGAAGCGCCTACTATTCAAAAAGCGTATTTTGATTTCATGCTAGAAAACCCAAACACAAAAGTATTCTTTGACAACAAAGAAACAATCCATTCACAACCACATATCACGCTTGAGTATAAAGCTCAAAATAAGCTCTATCAAATATATGTTGAAGACAACAATATATCTGTCCAAGCGATGAATTTCAAAAAAGAACCTATCTACGATAAACTCAATCACATAAAAGAATCAATAGGCTCAAATTCACGCATACGAACAGAAAACAATGATTTGAAATCTCTGATGTACGCAAACATCAATATCAAAAAAGACCTCAATGCCATCAACACATACATTATGAAACATAATGAGAACAAAAAACGTAAAACATTAAATGTATGTGATGACATGTCTAAAGACAAAGAAACAGAATGCACTTATGAGTAACACAAGCGCAAACGCTTGTCGGGAGACAAACTGCACTTGTTACTCCTTTGTTACAACAAAAACCCCTGTGATAACTCACAGGGGTTTCGTTTTTGTTTGGACGTCTAGCAAAGCGTGGACGAACAAACCGTGGTATCACGAGGACATCGAGTATAACGAGATGGACTAAGAGAGAAAAAGATATCTAATACTCTAAATCTTTATCGTCTTCAGCTACTTCAGGAACATGTAACATTTTACGAGAAACGGTTGTCTCAGATTCCTTACTTTCGTAATCGCAAAACTCTCTCATATCCTTAGCGGCCTGCCTATCAAAGTCATAATCCCTATCGTCAAAAGAAATCTCATATCCAATAAAATGTGGAGCACCCATAGTACCATGGTCAAAGTTATCAAATAGCAAAGAAGAATCAGTATATTTTTCAGACAGTCTAAATGACTTAATAGGAGATAGTACCTCAGTAAGATATGCAGTCAATTTTCCTGAATCATCACTGCTTAACAAACCAACCTCAAAACACCCAGCAAAACACTCAGATAGCTTAACGCAAGGGTCACCACAATAACCAATAGGATGCCCAACCTCTACATCGCCATATAAATCATTAATGTTATCATCCATAGCCATAACATCTTTACGGATATCTTCGGTCATCTCATAAAAATCTTGGACACTAATATCTTTAATATCTTTACCACTATAAGCTATTTTAGTTGCTACATCTTGAGCAACCTCACAACCCTTATCGTAATAATAGTCAGCCAAGATGTTACCAACAACACTACGAGACACATCAGTACAATCCTTAACCCAAGAATTATCATCAAAACTACCACCAGCATAATCTAATGCTAAACGATAATAGTCTTCTTTGGGCACACCAGTTTGTTTAGAAAGCTTAGAAGTAACCTTAACACCATTATTGAAAAACGGGTACAAAAGAGCATAATCATCCTTATCGTATCCGTATTTATTCTTAAAATAAGCATCAAAATAAGATGACAAAGGAACGTGAACAGTCATACCGTTCATCTCAGTTTCAAAACCAATTTGTCGCGTATTATGACGCCAGCCATAATATTGAGTATCAGTTTCAAACTCTCGACCAGCTCTATATGAACAACTTTGACTATCAATAAACAAAGCAGCTAATGCGCTACGAATATCTTTGCATGACTTATCGCGCTCATATAGTTCTTTAGCAAACTCGTTATAATCAAAGAGATTGTCGCAATCTTTAAATGCGCCCCTGCTATTGTAACAATCATCAGTGATTTGCTCAAAAGTTGCAAGAACATCCTTATAACTATACGAATCAGGGAACTGATACTTATCAAAATAAGACATTACGGCATCAACCATATCAAATTTACTCATAATTAATCTCCTAACTCGATATCTGTGCCATCAGAATATTTATTCTCGCCATAAAACTGACTAAGGTCTAAACGTTTCTTTTGAGGAACATCAAATTGCTTACCACCAATACGTTCCCACGCTTTATCAGAAAGCATGAAACCTTCAGTTTTTTCCTTAAGATACTGAATACAATCATCAAAGTGTTTTGGTGCGCCCACATCATAAGATAAATCTTCTGCAACCTGTTTTGCCTCATGAATATGGTCAGCTAGGTTGCCAAACGCACTACTCAAAATATCAAACCCATAACGCCTACTCTTATACAAATCACACAAAGTATCCACAGTAGACTTCAGCATCAACTTTGAAAACGCTTTTGGATAATATGGTTCGTCCAAACGAGCACAATATTTCACACCCTCAGAAGGTGATAATAACTGCACTGCAACCTCAGGGTCCATAGGCTTTGGAAGAATTACATCTGTCTGAAAAAAGTCATCAAAAACCTGCGGGCCAACGATATCTCGCACAGCCTCAACATTAGCGCCACTAATACTCTTAGTATAATTATCAATCCAATTATAACTATCTAAAACAGTACGCAAAACCTTGTTTTCTGCAGCTAAATGTAAATCCCTCTCCAAAAGACGAGAAAACACGCTATCATCGTCCAGAGAAAGATTCGACCTATCACGAAGATATGCGTCTATATCACTCATAACCGACTCCGCACATAGATATGTAGACATTTCAGTATCGCGGCTATACGTATCATAATCATAAATATGCGTATCAATCATGCTAAAACTCCATCTCCTGACCATCGTTCTCAAACTCAGGTACATCGATATTCTTACGACCATCTTGTTCAGCAGCCTTATAACGTTCAAAATTCTCACAAACTTCATCAATAAATGCTCTCTCGTCACCCCATGGCATACTAACAGCCGCAGAAGCCCTCACATAATTCGCACACTCTTTAAAGTGGTCAAGAAGTTCAGGAGCCAGGTCTTCGCAATAACCACGAGCAAAATTAATACCATCAGCCAACTCAACAAAACCTTGTTCAACTTTATGATACTCCTCTTCGGTATCGACTGCTCCCAATAACGATTGAAGAGTTCCTGCTGCTGACTTCAACACAACGCCAGAAAACTCTTTAGGATACTCATAACCATGTCTACGACAATAATTCACGCTATCAACAGGGTCCATAAGCTGGACGGCATCCTCTGGTGATAAATCGTCTCTAAAGTACATACTTTTACCAAAGAACGTATCAAAATCAGACTGACCAATAACACAGCGTAATGCCTCAACGTCAACGCCTTTAATTACTTTATTCTTAGTATCAATATTATACAATCTGTCTTTGACAGCATCAACAATATTTTTAGTAACAACCATATCTAACTTTTCACGTTCGTCACGACCCTCATAAGGATTATAATCCAAATCAATCTCGTGAATCCTTTTTGCCCATCCATCAATAGTCCTACGAACATCTCTCATTACATAAAGAGTATCTTTAGTGACATCTTCAAACCGATATTCATCAATAGAAACACTCATTATCTACTCCATTTCCATTCCATTATCTTCCATCTCATCAATCGACGGCAAGTCCTTACGAATTTTACCTTTATCTACAAGCATAATATCAACATCATGCTCATAATAATCATGACACGACTGTACTTCCACAGCAGAGATACCAAAAACAGGAAGAGTACCTTCGTAATACATATAACTAGGATGATAATTAAAAACCTCATCCAAATCATCCAAAACCTCACGACCAAACTCGATATAGGTATCAATAAGTTTCTCATCACGAGTCTTATCGTAATCATCTTTTATCTTATCTAACGAATTAAACTTATGAATAAAATGTTCCTCTAACGTAGCTTGGTCTGAAGGTTTCCAAAAAGAATGCTCGTCCATAATACGCTCATTGATAATGTCCATACCGCGCTCATATTTTGGATATGTGTAGCGTGACTGAAGTATCTCATATTGAAACTTCTCAGCCTTAGCCGCCCTAGCATTAGCTCTGCCCCTATCCTTAGTTACTTGAGCATACGTACCTTCTTCAAGCTTTGGCTCACGAGCTGACGCATCATCCCTCAAACGCAACCATGCATCATACTGAGCTGGGAATTGCTCTCTAATTTTATCCATGTCAATGCCTGGGTTTTCAACATCATCAACATTGATATCATCAAAATTAACATTCTCGTAAGCATCGCTGACCATGTCGAAAAACTTCATCCAGCAAGAGCGTTTTAGCTCTTCGCCATTTCGCCAAGAGACCATAGAACAATTATACATATCTTGAGCATACTCAGCACCACCATCATCACCTTCAGACTCATATTTCACTAAATCGGCTTGCTTTTCATCAGCATACTCTTTCCAACCAGAAGCGTATGTATCAATAAGCTTCATATCTTGCAGACACAAATCAATCTCTTTATCAAGTGCATCCTGAGATTCCTGTGTCCACTCAATTCCTTCGTCTCGGTATACAAGAAGAGTGTTGAGCAATGTCTTATGTCTTGTATCAAATTTTGCATCAGACGAATAAACAGCATCTGGTGTAACTTCGTTGATGTATTCTTGCGGCATAAGCTTATCGTAACGAGTAATATTCAATGCCATATCAGAAGTAATATCATCCATGCTATATGCACAATCCCATGGGAAATCCATAGTCTTGACTAATGACTCAAGAAATGCAATACATCTATCATGCTTAGACGCACCAACCTCGTACCAAGCTGTACCAATCTCTTCATCACTTGCCGCAGAAACCGCAGCAGCGTCTGCTTGATTGATAAGCCAAATTTGGTCCTCGGCTGTCCAACGACCTTGATTTTTCTGAATACGTTGCATCATTTGCTTATGCAAACTATCAACATCTAAAACATATGCCATAACTATAGTCCAATCTAAAATTAGATGGTTATATCAAATTACCTATATTATAACATATTTACAAATTGTTGTCAAGTGTTATTTTGAAAAAAGTTTGGACATCGAGCAAGCTCGATGGACTAACCGTGGTAGCGTGCAAACATTGTCACACATTTGTCAACCCAAACAATGTTAAGACAACAATAGAAAATCTTTAAAAATACTTACTTAAACATGAATATATGCTCACATGAGAATATAATAATATGTAGAGATTGTGGAGAACGTTCATAAATATCATATCGACGAGCTACTACATTTAACAAAATTGTAACAATTCATTTTACAAAAACACTAAAATAGTTAAACTTTTTATATATTTTTAATAAAATCTTGCGCGCGCGACGATGTTGAAAACGTGTTGAAAACTCAAATGTGGAGAAATTGTGAATTTTGTCAACTGGACAAATACAAAAATGTCCATATGGCTTAAAACGCAACTACCTGCGAAAATAGAGTATGGAACAGGTAAAAATCACGTGTTCCAAAAACAAAAAACCACAACATACGTGCAGTGATGCGTTACTATATATATTTCGTGGAACAGGTATGGAACAGGTAAAAAATATACATGTTCCATAAAAATAATAATATAATACCAGTTAAATATATATATTTATATTGATGGAACAGGTGGAACACGTAAATCCAAGTCTTACGTATGCGCGAATTTTAATGCCCACCTATTCTCTACAACATGTAAGTTAATACAATTTTATAATCAGAAATTTTTTACTATAAATTTTTTTGTTATATATATAAAAGTTGGCTGAGCCTGTTCCACCTGTTCCATAGGTGTTATGTTCCCAGGTAAATGCCCAAAAAAGTATGGAACAGGTGCTGTTCCAAGGTGTTCCAAGCCTGTTCCATAAACACTATATTCCCAGCTAAATAGCTTGTGCAGCCTGTTCCATGCCTAACATAACACTTTTTGGAGCATATTTTTAAAACATAACACTAAAAACTTCGTTATTTTTTTTTTTTCTCGCCTTCATAGAACTTGTGTTAAGGTGAGCCACGTGAGCCATGGATGTTATGTTCCCAGGTAAAACATCAAAAAAGTACGGCTCAGCTACACAAATTACGTGAGCCAAGCCTTAGCCAAAACACCTATATACGCAGGTAGATTAAAAACTGCACGTGAGCCAAGCGTAACATAACATAATCTCAAATACATTATGTATCTTCATAGAACTTGAGTTGAGGTGTTGCCACTGTTGCCAAGCTACGATACCACCAGATAAATAGCCAAAAAAGTTGGCAACATCGCCTATGCTAAGGTGTTACCATAACACTTTCCAATGACCATCACACCAACCCACAACCTGTAAATCACACTCAGACTTTCCTATTGCCTATCGTGAGAACAAAATTAGAGTCTCTCTTTAATGTAGAAATACCTCTGAGAGCCTATGAGAACCATTCTAAGGGGTACTTTTGATAGATAAAGTCTAATTGTCCATTCTACATATATGTGAGGCTTAAAACGCCTTAATTATTAAAAAAACCGCCCCAAAAATTGAAGCGGTTTTCTCTTTAACTTACTTTCTTGGCAAACCCTCTAAATTTTTGTTTCTTATCAACTGATAACGTACACAAACGATTCACATCGTTACCATGATAAGACGGGTCTTGCAACTCTTTGACACCATACTCATATAAAAGCAACTCTGGTGAATCTAATTTATCACCAACAAACACAGGACTGTTTGTCGATTGCCAATCAGTATACTCATCATCAATCAGTTGCTTCACGTCTTTAGTAAACGAATCGCGAGACACAATCTTTCCAGATGGGACATTCTTCTCAAACCAGCCTTTATAGAACAAGTACAAATAGCTCGTTGGAATAAACGTCCAAGTAAGTCTATCAAGCGTCTCATCCAAGAACTGCCTGATTGGGTCATTGCTTTCCTTAATCTGACCAAGTAACTGTTCAGAAACATCAGGAATAGTAAACTCATAATAATTAGTGTTTAGCACCTTCCATAAAACATACTCAAGCACTTCTTTGCGATAAATATAATCTGTCTTGATATACTTTCGCTCGCGACCCTCAAACCTCTTGTCGAACGGAATAGGCAAAAGTCGCCTATACATTGACTGCGATTTGTCTTGGAACTTTGGCATTTCGTTGACACACTCAATGATGAGACCATTAAAACGAATATCAACAGGCTCTTTCATCTTAATATTGACATGCAACACATCATGCGTAATTGCTGACTTAAATGCTTCACCAGACGTCAAGAACGTTCCCGTATCATTCTCGTCAGTAATAACAGCCGACACGTACATTAAAGGTCTCAGCATAAAATCTTTGCCGAATTCCTTAATCGAGATAGACGTGTAAGAACCTTTGCCGCACAGATTGCGAATCAACTGACAAAGAGTACCCTTGCCGTTATTACCAACGACGTTATACCACAAATGGGCTTTATTCCAAGCAACATTAGGACGAATAGCTGCGCCAATCGCCTGCCATAATAATTCTCTTACTTGCTCATCACCTGTAAGGTCGTCAACCCAGCTCTCAACATCCCACTCCTCGCCATCAGGCATAGTGATAACAGGATTCTCAGCACCTTCAACATAAGCCACATGCGACTTTACGGTAAACACATAATCAGGGTCAAAGTCAAAAAGTGTCTTTGTCTTATAGTCAAAAACACCATTATCGACTGCAATTAAGTCTGGGTCTTGATTGCGCATTTTAGCTGGTGCTGATGAGTTCAAAAAATTCAAACAGTTTGACAATTCAGCCCATGCAATAGAGGGATTATATCTATAAATCAACTCGTTGATAGCAGAACTCGAAATATCATAGATACCACGGTTCACACCATCGTTTTGATATAAAGCCAGCGTTGAGTTAACTGTGTCGCCTTCCTCAAGCCAGCAAACACGAATCACATTCTGAAAATGAATCATGCAATTAGCAATTTGCCAACCAGACAAACTTGACTTATGTTTAAGCCTTGCATCGGCCTTTTTCTGATAAGGAAAACGCAACTTAAAGTCATCACTCGGCTCAGAATCAGGGTTCTCTGGTCCAAGATTATAAGCATCAATATTCTTATTGTATAACTCTAGCAACGGTGCGGCCACATCCTCTGGCTTAATATCGCTATCAACTTGCTCAAAAAACAGAGCAAGTGTGCTTCTCAAGATGTCATCTTGACAAGTATAAATCTCAGCCACTCATATCACCCCTTATCTAGGCAACAATAACTATTAACTAACATTAAACACTAGTCTATCACGAGCAAATTGCTCTGTCAAGTCAGAATCACAAAATTTTCTAAAAAAATCTCCACCATCCAAAACATATAAGCCATAACTCATACCTTTTTCATGATATCAACTAAATTTATCTATCTCACACAAAAACACCCCTCAAATTAGCTCTCAGAGCCTCTCAGGGGCATTCAAACAATAAAAGGTCTGCGCTATAAACACAGACCTTTTATTATTATTTATAAATATTTAAAACAATGCTATTTACTCGAACCAAAATCAAAATCATTACTATCACTATCCTCTTCATCAGGAACATTCAGCCTCTTACGCTTCGACTGAGTTTTCAATAGCACGCCACATATTAAAATCGATTGACATATCGCATCTCATTCACAAACATAAAAACCTATTAACCAATAAGATGTATTATATCACAAACGAATTATATTGTCAAGTCAAAACTGCAAAATAAAAAAAAAAATAGAGCGGCTTCGTATTTGCTCTATTTTTAATATAAATGAAAACTAAAACGATTGCTTGTCATCGAAATTATTGCAAACCTTAAATATCTGCTCAAAATCTTGTTGAACAACAAAAACTTTCATATCTTCTGGATTGACCAGTGGCACATACCCATCATTATGATTCTTAAGCCAATTAGCACCAATCATCCAACCTTCATCTAAAATAAAATCATTAGACGTCATAATAGTATATCACCTCAAATAACATTATTGCTGATAGGTATCGTATCCTGAGTTGGCATCCATGCTATTCAAAGCATTATAAAACTCTTCTTGCGATGGAGTAAACTCTGTTTGACTACCGCTAATTTTTTCTTTCAGAAAAGTTTCAACATCTTTTTGTTTCATATCGACAAGACTATCACCGAAAACAGCAACACAAGCTTTACCAATATTCACATACATGCGAATCTCTTGCTGAGCCTTCTGCTCCTCAAGTTTTTTCAAACGCTCTTTTGCTTTCCTAATATCTTCGTCATAATTTCGCATACTATAAAACCTTTCTCAAAGAATGGTTCTGAGGACAGACCTACGCACCAAAGACCAAAAAATTCACTTTAGCCTAAGTGATATAAGAGCTAACTCTTATATAAATGCCATATATTTTGTGCAGTGCTCAGACCCCAGAACCTTCTACAATATAAACTAAAGACTTTTGTTACTTAACAGCAGCCTTGAGTTTCTGTGATGCAGTAAACTTAACTGCGCGGGTTGCAGGAACCTCAATAATCTCGCCATTCTGAACATTGCGAGCACGGCGAGCTGCACGGTCCTTAACAACAAAGGAACCAAAATCAGAAATACCGACACGCTCACCAGCCTCAAGCTGCTCAGAAATAACATCAAAAACAGCGTTAACTGCCTCGGTTGCCGCTACCTTAGAAGGGAACTTATGGCCCTCTGCGCAACACTCGATTACTGCCTCTACGAGTTCTGCCTTATTCATACTAAAACCACCTTTTCGTGTGTCAAACCCGACTTCTTCCGTCGGCTTACTATTATAATAACATGCCACTTTTTATTTGTCAAGTCTTTTTTCAAACTTTTTTGAAAAAACTTTACTTTTCCATCACACGCTCTAACTTGCGTGTAACATCTTCCTCATACACCTGCTCATTCTCCGTATTCCTCACGTCTACTATCTCATGGGAATCAAGCAGCTTCACAAAAGTCTTCAGCTTAATCTTTGAACCAAGACCGATAATGCCATATGTACCACTTTTTGTCTTATAACAAATACGATTTTTGTCCAAGACAATATAGCTATCGAAATCAACCCACTTTAAGTTCGTACATTTAAGAAAATGGCTACCAGAAATATCACATAAAGAAATGCAATCACTGTAAATATCTGCAAATCCACCAGATTTCTTAGTATCAGCATGAGCATACCCTTCTAGCTTATAAGTTTTAATAAATTCTCCGCGATTATACTCTGGGACCTTTTTCTTTGTTTTTATGCCCAAAATCAAACACACAAACACAATAACAGTGCTTGCGAACGTTGCGTATGCATACAACTCAAAGCCAGAAGTCAGCAAAAACACACCAACCATACCTAAAAAGATGCATCCAACGAACCACAAAAAATAAAAAATAATCTCAAGAGCTGTCAAAAACCGTTTCATTACTACATCCTTAGAACTCACGTACTAATACTATATTAATGCCTATAATACTATTATATTTTCGGTTTGTCAAGTATTATTTCAAAAAAAAAAAATACCGTCTTCATAAAAGAAAACGGTATTCTAATCAACATTTTAGCTTAGCTCTAAATCATCATCTTTCCAACGGTCAGAATCGAACTCTGGAAATCCTAATCTCAGACCAGCGCATCCTAAATTTTGTGCTTTGGACAACACAGGTCCAACTTTCTTATAGCCATCACCTTTGCGATTAATCTGGGACTTCTTACTGAAAAGATGACTATGAGCACGAGTTACAATTTTCTTATGTTTCATAACTAATACTCCATATTTCGCCATTTATCAATAAACTTCTGACGAGCATCACTCATAGCTTGACGTCTTGCAATATCTTCTTGCTTCGCTCGCTCAGCCGCTTCTGTTGCTGCTTGTTTCTTCTCAATCCTATCGCGAACCATGCTCCTCGTTTTCAAAAAAGCTTCTTCGTTCCAAACAGGAGTTTTAGCTCCGAAAAACGGACACTTATCGCGCAAATCTTCATCCTTGTATACACCAAGTTCAAACTCAGCCTTGCCATCAGGTCGCCAATGCATCTGATGAATCGCATAATCAGAAGGAACGAACTTTGTATCGCTCTCCCAATGGCCGTACTCATTACCTTCGTATAAAGGCAGATTTACAAAATACTTTCGGTACTCTGAGTCTTGATAGCCTTTATTCTCAAATTGAAAATCAGACCAAAGCATTGTCGTCCTCCTCATCGTCAAACTCATTCAGATGAGGTCTATCGTCCAGAACACTTTGCATCAGGCGTTGAATATCTGCCTCAAGACGTTCTTGCGAAACTGTCTCAGCACCAACTTGTTCAACCTCTGCCATCTGCTCTTTATCAGCATCAAGCTCGTTGTTATTCATGTTAATCATAGCAGCTGTCTCGCGTGCTTGCTGCATTTGAGTAAGCATACCAAACGCAGTTCTCATAATCATATTCAAAGGAGACCTCTCTTTTCTTTGTTGCTCTTCTTGGGCAACAATATTCGGGTCACGATATTCGTTTAGCTCATCAATAAATCCCATGTTCATCAACCCCATTAAAGATACTTATTCAATGTCTTAGAACCTGGATAAAAATCATCCTCTGTAATACCTTCGTTGTATACATCGTTCTCTAAAACATTAGGCAGAACACGTCTGACCTTTTCATCATCATCGGTCTCTATTGTTTTCTCTGCCTCTTCACGAGCATTCTCTTCAATTTTTGACACATACAAACTCTTACGAATTTGATGGGACACATTACGCTGTGTATCGGTAAGGCGACCTTTTCCGATATTTGCATCTGCACGAAGCATATCTTCCCTAAGGTTCTCAACACCCTCGTCATAGGCATCTCGCTCAGTTGTCTCGAATCTATCCTCGGTCTTTGGGCGAAAGCCCGCATCAGCAAGCTTATCTTTTTCTTGCTCATGCTCATCCATGCCTTTTAGGTCACGCAGACGCTCACGATACTCACTCGAACCCATTTCAAGTGAAGCACCATCTGCTTTTGCACTTGCATATTTCTTACCATTTACCTCAACATATGTTATATCACGACGTAATTTCATAACGTATCACCTTATCTCTCAAATTCATCGCTGTCTTCACGATTACTAAACACTGACGCAAACTTATCAAAAGTTGATTGAACTCGCTTATTATAATCATCGTTCTCACGTTGCTCAATAACTTTATCACTAGCTTTCACAATATGAGCATCCTTTGGCTCGACATCATAACTAAAAGTTTTAATCTTTTCAGCATTCACAAGTCTCTTCAATGACTGAGTAACTTCGGTTTGTGCAATGTCATCCCTTTTACCGATTCGCCTATCGTTAATATTGTTCTCACCACGGTCTTCGTATTGTGCATACTGAACGCCAAGCATAGTTGTTTGTACCTCTAAAATCTTATCTTCAATTTCCTTTTTAGACATACCAGCTTTTCTAAACATAGCAGCAGCACTATGTGTAACTTTCAAGATACCTTCGGTGTCATAAGCAATGTTACTATGCTGAATATCAACACCAAAGTAAGTTTCTGCATCATCAGTTAATTGCTGAGAAAGTCGTTCATAAATACCAGCCTTCTCAACATCTTCTGGCCCATAATCACACAGTTCTCGAGCAAGAACCATAGCACTATGTGAGAAGAACATACCAATTTCTGACTTTCGACCTTTACCGTCTTCAGGCTCTGGTTCCGCCTCAGCTTCTTTATCGGGCATCATATAATTTGCACCAATAAGTTTAGTAGCAACAGCAAGCTCGGTAGTCGCACCACCAAGCACAGCGGTTCTAAACATCTGATTGCCGCTCATACCATCTGCTTTGCCACAGTCAAATAGCTGCTTATACTTGTTATACTCTGTGTCATACAGCTCTGTTGGGTTCTTCACCTCAACACCACAATCAAGTCCACAGGAATCAGACAAAGCGTTAAGCATTGAGCTATAAGTTGTTTTAGAAGTTTCGCCAATACCATCAAGCTCATTGGCACATCTATGTGCAAAATTATGAACCATATCAACACCGATACGATTCGCAAGCTCGTCCTCGCTCATTGGCTCACGTAAGCTCATAGTGCCTGTATAATTCTTTCCTTTTGCGTCAACAAACTCACCGTTCCAGACCTCATGATAATAGCCCTCTGGCTTTAAATTACCATCTTCGTCTTTGACATATACTGTCTCACGAACTTTCTTGGCTTTAGCTGGTGCGACACCATCATATGAAATCTCATTATAACGCTGAGCCACACTAATATCTTTCATAGCCATGCGACCAATAAAGTTCTTCTCATATGCTCGCATATCTTCCATAGAAACTTCGTCTTGAGCCATCAGCGTATGAAGTGTATTCTCTGCAGCCTCATACTTGAGCTTAACATCCTCAGGAACATGCTTTCCATCACGCATTTCAACATATGCTTCACGAGTTAAAGCCATATGAGCCAGCGCAGCTGTCTCAGCAGTAAAAGGTAGGCGACCATTATTGGCACTGCGCAGATACTTATCGCCATGCTTTTTCAAAAACTTAGAAATACCACTCTCGCCAAGCTTTCCACCTCGAGACTCAATCTCAGAAGCAGCGGTGTTGAGCACCGTACCAACACTTGTTTTCATAGTCTTTAACATGTCAGGGTTACCTAAAGATAACCCAATAAACATAGAAGCTGCGGTAAGCAAACTCGATGGTGTGATACCATCCTGCAAAGGGCTAACGCACATCATCAAAAGGCGTCGCTGATACACCCTATTCATACGGCTCATACTGCGTTGCTGCTCATCGCCTTGCGCGTCAAGCCATGCGTTACCTTCATTGGTGAAATTAACCATATCAAACTGGAGATTCTCAATACTATTATTGAGTTCATCCAATGTCTTTTGAACAGCGTCGCCTTCATCATAATCATGACGCTTATTTTTCTCAACCTGCTTCATTTGTTTCGCACGTTGCTTCTGCTCACGACTTGGAAACTTTAGAACAGGCATTGTTTTCTTGAGTCTCATATAAAACCTCACTTCTTAAAGTGTGATATAATTATTTCAATTGTCGATATTATATCATATAACAATACTTTTGTCAAGAGTTATTTATAAAAATATTAAAAAAAAATGGAGCCGAATATATCAGCTCCATTTTATATCACTCAAATAACACTTATTTAGTACTCGATAATATCCTGTTTATCATCAACAATAGTATCAATCTCTAAAACTTTTTTCTCATCAGAAGCCTCAGCAACAACACTCTTATCACGACCTGTAGCCTTCACTAAGGTATCGAACGCATCAAGCCCTTCGTCAACATTCTGACGACTATAGTCAACACCAAAGCCTAAAGATTGACTTGCAGATTTCTCAGCTTGATACTCCTTCAACCATGCAATATAATCTTTAGAAATCATTGCATAAGTCTTTTCATCCAAAGCAGGCTTGCCGCCAAGAACACTATCAGTGACATCGCCTTTTACAACACGTACGTCAGAGCCATCCAATGAATTATGTACACGCTCGCTAAATTGAGAAACAAAATCAGCCCTTGCGGCCTCAAGCTCTTCCTTTGTAAAAGGACCCCATATACCATTATCGATTGAGTACATATCATACTCAATGCTATCAATAGGAACCGAATATTCGCATTGAATAAGAGTATTATAAACAGCATTATCCTCAGTAGACCACTTTTTGTCAAAATCTTTCACATCTTGTGGCATGCGTGAAAAATCAAGGAATGAAGACCTAAAATCAGATGATGCGCTTCCAGGTACATACTTATCTAAATCAAGCTCTTGTGTTGCTTCCTTCCAAGCTTGCCAATCTTCTACCATTGCATATTTGCCAACACCGAAACTAGCAATCTGCGAACTAAAAGAAACATTGTTATCTAGCTCACAACCGCACGTATCAACATAAAACTTCTTCAACTTATTCTCATAAGCCAAAGTAAAATCTGGATTCTTGTCTAATGCAATAATCCTCATATCTTTCAACGTGCTATAGATATCAACCCAATCGTCAAATTTAAACTCATCTAACTGGCTTTTCTCATCAATCACGGCGTCAATATGCATAGCACATAAATCAGCATCACTCATAAAATCACTATCAACCATTTCCTCTGGGTCAATGGTATAATCATCTGTGTTATCAAACATGGAACAATTCCTTTCTATCAAAATGTTCGTATTTCATACTATAACATATATAAAACTATTTGTCAAGTACTTTTTTGAGGCTCTTAACAGGTGACCCGATACAACACGAGCCACCTGCTAATCAACACTTAGTTTTGATACTCTCCATCGCTCACAACAGGATGTGCTTTGTCAGCAACGTTCAAAGAAATAGATTTCTGTGTACCAAGCTTGCGCTCACGACCATCTTCAACGCTATCTTTTTTAACAAACGCTTTCATCTTGTCGACATGGCTCATAACCTCTTCGTCGTTCTCAAGACCGTTGAACGCAATAACATCTTTAACCTCTTGGACCTTCATGTTATTACGAACAACATAAGGTGCAAACTGAGAATTATACTTACCTTCAAACAAATTAGCCTTTTTATCAGCAAGCTCAACCAATGTCCCAAACGTACCGCCATAAGCGAGTTGGTCCATAGGAGTCCTAAAGCCATTCTCCTTGTCCTCAATGTTCAGCATCTTGCCATCCTCATCAACAAGATTCTGAGCAACAATATCAACCCATTCTTTGTTGATATCAACATTAAGTCCACCAGCTGCTGTACTGGTTGTGTACATATCGCTGAACGTTTGAACCCATGCGTCTTTATCAGCCTGGACAACGTTACCCTCATTATCACGCTCAGTCTTCCAACGACCCTTCTCGTCCTGTACAACACTTGCACCACGCCAGAGGTCGCGCACAGGACCCATAAGCATTTCATACTTATGTTTTGCCTCAGCTGCGTCATGCTTGGACTGTAACAATGACTGCGTTACTGGGTACGTTAGCTCAAGCACTGCTGTCTGACACTTATTGCGAAGTGCTGCAACACCTCTCTGAGAGAACGAGCCACCGATACCAGTACCATGCGATTTAACAGCGGTTGCGTCCATAACTTGCTGATGGTCAAAGCGCGTAGCTCTTGTAACGCCATTATCAACAATCTCATCAAAGTCAATGTCGCCACTGTCTTTTCCATCAGTGCAGCCAAGCCAGTTCATATAGCCTCTGACCTTGGCAGTATTACCCTTAGCGCCAGTCTCAACACAAGACTTATAAACAGACTCAACATGTGTTGCGACATCTTTGAAGCTCAAAGTCTCAGTGCCACACTCGCCATAGAATGCATCGCGGTATAATGCTGTCAAGTCCTCAACAGCACGCTCACGTTTCTCAGCCAACTCATCCTGAGAAATAAGACTAATCTTTGCGTCAGCCTCAAAGCCATTGATTTCCTCACACATCTTAGCGAAACGCTCAGCAATTTCAGGTCTATGGTGCTCAGCCAGCTTAATATCAAGAGACTCTTGCATAGCAAGACCGTAATTACCAGCCTCGCCACTACCATAATCAAGCAGATTAGCCTGTACAGAGAAAAGTCTCTCAGCCTCACGCTTAGCTGCCTCACTCTTCAGAGCAATTAAGCCGTAAGTATCGCCATCGAAGTCACCATCAAATGACTTATCCATAACTGGATTCAATGACAACCCTGTAAGGTTCTCATCAATCGTGACCTTCATATAGCGAACACCACTATCACGAAGAACTGGGTCACGCCAAAGCAAAATACTCTCGCCGTCTTTAACCCCGATTGCATCAGCCATTGCTCGACCAATACCGACAGTATCAATCTTCAGCCTTGGGTCTTCAGTAACAATCGCAGTAGCTGAGTTAGGCATACGACGGCTCATAATGCCATCACGGAAAATATTATGCTTACCTGCGAAATTACGAGCCTCAATATCACGAGCAATCTTATCATAGCGAGCCTGTGCGCGCGCGGGCTTCTCCTCAATAATCTTCTCGTATTTTACCCTATCTTTCTCGCTTAAATTCTTATCTTTAAGCTTTTCAACCGCGTCACGATACTCGCAAGCATCCATGAAAATGCCCTCATACTGATGAGTATAGTCATGAGAAGAAGTGGTGCCATCATCAAAAGACTGGCCACTGCGAAGGTACGAAGACAGAACAGGCATACCCCAGGTAATATTGTCCGTCTGACGCTGACCAACAGCCACCTTACGATGAACTATGGTTGGCTTGACATACACGCCATCTTTACGAGTATAACCCTTACGCTCCCACTCCTGCTCAGTATAAATAACGTCGGTCTTACCGTCGTTCAAAGGGGGCATAGCATCTCCTGTTGAGTACGTAAGCTCAAAAGGAAGCTCCATAATACCACCGCTGCGAGCAATTAACTGAGCAAACTCCGCACTCATACCCTTTCTATCAAGCACACCGTTATCCTTATACTGAAGCTCTGGCATCTCAATAACACGTCTCGTCTCACCCTCATGTGGCTGGTACCCACGTCTAAATTCACCTGTCTCAGAAATGTCTAAGCCGCACGCAATAAGCATTTCACGCATATTAGAAATAACTGTTGAGTTATTGCCATAGCACTCACGCATAATCGCAGAAGCACCTTTTGAGTTAAATGCCCATGCTAATTGAGCAGATGCTTTACGGCCATGTCCTTGGGCTAATTCCTCATCATCGTAGATGTGAGTCTTAGTGTCAGCGGACTTGTCCGTGATAATAATTTGCATCTGACCAATAGCGTCTTCGTGAACATCACCGTTCACATCAACAAAATCATGACGCTCACCGCTCATCATATCTCTTGCCGTACCAGCATTGAAACGCGATGGTCCTGAGAACAAAGGCATCATAATGTCCAAATCAGGATTCTCACGAACCATGCGGACAATATTAAGAAGACCTTTTTCCTCAGCTTCGGCGTCTGACATATCAGGGTCAACAATAAGAGAAATAACCCCCTTATTACCATGACCATCGCTCAGCTTATCACCAACAACCAAAGACCTCATATAGCCATCACGGTTGCGCATCTTATACCCATCAGCAAACTTCTTAGTGACGACAAAACCGTCGTCCATGTTCCAACCCTCAACCTGGGTCTGAACAATATTAACTGGGTCAGTTAATGCAGAAGCTTGCATAATGTTTGAAATGGTCATATTGATACGGTCAAATGGGTCATACTTTGAGTTAGCCATAAATGGGTGATTCATCAAAGCGCAACGAGCATCTTTATTCTCAGAAGGAATAATATGACCGTCTGCATCAACCTTAGAACCCTCAACAAGATAGCGCAAGCAGCCTTGGTTCGTTGATGTTGCTGTGGTGGCAATAGGGTCGAAATAGCCATCGGCTTCACTCGTGAGCCTTGCCATATTCCTTCCACCAGTCAACACAAAAGCGTCTCCTGTATTGTCGTTAGCCATATCGACATCATAAGTGTTCGCCATGTACTCCGCATGCGTAGTAGAACCATCACGCACGCTATTGCTATAGCGAACACGAGAACCTGCTGTCTCAATAATTGCATTCAAAAAATCCTCAGGCATGCCTTGCTCAAGATATTGCTCCACAAAATCAACATCATATCTTTCGTCATAAAGATGACGATAGACATCATTGACGCTAACTGGTGAGCCTACGCCAACACCTTCTTTTGCATTCAGCAAATCCTGACGAATTTGATAACGAATACCCTCACGCATTGTCTGCTCATAACCACGAAGCAGCGTGCGCTCCTCAACGCTCTTATTCTCTCCATCTTTATCTGGGACAATCGTTGCTGTATATCCTGGAACAAAAGCGTAATTGTCATCAGCATTAAAATTAGTGCGAACAACACCATGCTCATCAGGAACAAAAATCTGTCCGATTTCGCCCTCAACAGCAATAACGTTTTTGTTATCAGCAGCCTCGCGCGTAGCTACCTTACCAGTGTAGCGTACAATACCATTACTATCCATACGGATGTCGTTCTCATCAAACGAGACACCATTAGTTTTGAGACCAGTGACAATTTCGTCATACATCTTCTTGACAAACTCATTGTCAATAGATGACATAGGCTGAGCGCTTGCAAAATCAAATTTGACAAGCTGGTGCTTCACGGCATCAACATAAAAGCCCTCGCCACGGACCTCATCTGCGCCAATATTCAGCATGCGCATTGCTTTCACAATATCTGCTGTATTTCTTGAAACGTTATATGCCGAATCCTGATACTGAGCAACGCCAACAGGATTAAACCTCTTGCCATCGCTATCAATCTCATAATCGCCAATAGTATCATACATAAAATCAGAAGCATGAAGTCTCACAATATCCTCTGGGTTATCGTCAACAGAATAAGCATACTTCTCCATTTTATTTTTGTATTCAACATAACTTGCTGCATCGTTTGTTTCAAACTCTCCAGCCTCAGCAAGCATTTCTTTATACTCATCCTCATTAACATCAGGACGAAGCAAAGTGTTCTTCTTGCCACTCAAAACATCAATATAGCTTTGCTGAATAACTGCTAAGTCAGGATTGCCTGAATACTTAGGTTCCCAACCTTCCTCGTCATGATGCTCATTCCAATCGGCAATCAGCTCTTCGACTCCAAGCTCACGCTCGAAGTTCTCACGAGCAGATGCAACCGCATCACGCAGATACTTATCAGCATCGTCAACGCTCGCCATCTGCGATGTCTCAGCAGAACGATGAGATGAATCCATAACAATGCGAAGTCTGTTATGATAACGATTATCAGGCTTGCCATCATAACCATCAGCCAAACCAACAGTCGCGACAAACTTATTGCCACTCACATGATAAGCTGCGTTAACATCGGTCTTCGTGCCACGAGTAACGCGGTCAATCGTCTGATACTCACCAACAGATTCTATGCCATCCTTGCCAACAATAGGTTCACCGAGCGCAAACTTGACTAAATCAAGAGCTTGCTTATTTGTTGGCTCAACAACAACTTTACTATTGCTATTCTTATTGAACAATGTGCTTGAGTACAATACCGTTTCTCCGTTATCATATACTTTACCAATATATGACTCATTACCAGGTCTATCAAGAATACGAATATCAATCTTCGTATCAAGAATATGAGCTTTAAGCTGACCAGTATTAATATCAGGCTGAATCTCAAACTCTCGCCCCATACTTGCAAGACCGTCTAAAATATAAGCCGCCTTCTCAACACTTTTCCTATTAGCTGCAATCTGCTCATCGGTCATCTTGTCGGTATTAAAACCAGCAGCGACCCATGGCGCAACACCATAAAAAGTGTTTTCAGGCATATATTTTTTAAGCATTGAAAGACCAGTAAGGTCAATAGCGTTAGCTAATGTTGTACCTTCAACATCACGACCAACCCACTCAACCTCTTGTCCATCACGCATACGAACATTGCCTGTGTAAGCAACACCCAATGCCTTGTGAATATCCGTGCAATCACTAAAATTCTCGCACGCAGAACCACGGATACCACCAAGTCGACTACCATTAGCCATAACAGAGTCAAGTCGTGAGAACCTATCATCATACGGAGATACTGGGTAGAAGCCATTGTCATCTACCACATTTTTATCTCCTGAGTTCATGGTCATCATTGCCTTATAGTTCTCAAGACAACGACGATAGTCCTCTTGCTCACGAGGCTCTTGACCATCTTTCAACAGTAATGGGTCCTCACCCATGCGCTCGTGTAATACTTTATTACAAGACTCAATAAAAAGCTTTGGTCCAATATTAGAAAGCGTTGCGACGGTATCAGTACCGTTAATACGATGACGACCAATCTCAGCAACAAGAGCATCGTGTAACACACGGCCCTCACTCACCTTAATAAGGTCACCATCTAAAGCTTTCTGTGTCTCATTATAGTTATTAATGATATCCCAAAAAGTATACTCGTACAAGCCTCTAATTCTATCGGGCTGTTCTACGTTCATAAGTTATAGCTCCTCTCACAAAAAAAGACCAAGGCGTCAGGAAACCTAAAACCATCTCGTCCTCACACCTTAGTCTTTTTCTCAAAAACTGGCGCAACCAATGACGACCTCATTAGCTCTTATACAAGAGGGTTACCTAATGCCATTACATTGCTTATATTATAACATATTTATATCTCTTTGTCAAGAGTTATTAGCAAAATTTTTCAAAAAAAATTGTTAGAACGTTTAGCGTAGCGTGAACGGACTAACCCTCGATAGAGGAAAAAAACACCCGCCAAGTTTGCCACCGTGGAAAACAGTTAAAACCACAGTAGGCCTGGCGGGTACACTAAAAAATGACTTGAAAACAGCGGCTTCATGCAAGACACTTTACAAGCTGAGAAAAAAGCTTTTGAAAAAAAAAAGCGAAAAAGATGACCAGGGCATCGTATGCTTCCTGACCTAGTCCTATGCATTAACTAATACAACCAATAACAGGTTCGTTTTTTAAGCTCGAGTTAATCCTTGGAGGTGAAAATTATGTCTAATATTCTGTTTTCAAGTCGCTTACTATTATACCCACTCTAAAACAAAAAATCAACCCAAATTCTCATCTTCACAAAATCTCCACAATTATGCTAAAACATCGAACGAAGTGAAGATGAATTAACTATGAAGTGTAACGTAACAATGAAACAAAAAAAAGAAGGGGCATGAAACATCACACCCCTTCTCATACTGTATACCTTATAAGAATTGCTTAGATATAGAATCTCAATTCATAACAAAAGTACGTCTTAGAATGGCTCTCAGCGGCTCTAAGACCTATTTCTTCTTCACACCAGGCAAGTGACCAGCACCCCAAGTCCTCATACTATTGACTTGGTTATTACTTTTAGTGCTGCCTTTTGCTGCATTACAACGCCAACACAGGCATTGCAAATTAGACTCATCACTTTTACCACCCTGTGCAATGGGAATAATATGGTCAACCTCAAGTCTTAGATAGTCTCCAAGACCAGGGACCTTCTCATCAAGATATTCCCTTGAGATACCACAAATTTGACACTTATAGCCATCACGTCTAAGCACAGCATCTTTTTGAGCTGGTGAAACTCTACGACGTTGTGCTAACTCTTTGGCTTCAACATCCTTTTGCTTAAACTGCTCTAACTCTTCCCTGTCGCGTTGAGCTAATACTTGTTCTTCTCGATGAGCGTCTTCTATTGCTTTCTGCATGTTATTAAACACTCTAAAGCGTTCATCTCGATTATTTCTATCTGTCCATCTCAACTCTTGCCAAGCAAACATATTAGAAATAAAAAGGACAACACAAACAATAAATAATACTAACACTTCAGTACTACCAAACATATTATCTCTCTCCATCTGCTAAAATACGACGCATTACATTATCAAATCTTCCACGAGCAAAAGACCATCTATCTTGTGCAGCCAAGAAGAATAAGAAGTCATCAGTGACTTCATAAGAGCCTAGTGAACTAAGCTCATCTTTTCTGATACTTCCATCAGAGAAGATAGGAGAATCTTCTTTCTTAGCTTCACGGTTCATGGTCTTTAACATCAAAGATTCATCTAATGCGCGAATATAAACTTTCCTACCATCGCGAGACATCAGGTTTCCATCGACAACAGAGAAATTATCCCTGTCGTTCCACATATCACCCTTGACCTCGACATAAGCTTCAATCAGCTCTTTATCAATACTGTGAACTGGATGACCCATAGTGCCAATCAAATCAGCACGGCTCAAAACACGTCCTGCATAACGAGGCTCGTTCAAAGAACGGCTATCCTCTTGACGACGATTATACTCTGAAGTGACTTCCTTGTTTTCCTCGGACTTATTGTAATAAGAATCATCGGCATCGTCTAAACCGTCTGCGAACTCACTTTCATCATAATCATCATCAACTGGTGCATCTTGTGCACGAAGTGACACGTCAATGAACTCCATAATATCGTTTGAATACAAATCAGGGTCAAGAAGACCAATCTGATAATCAGTATAACCATAAATATTTGCATAAGCCTCTTTAGCATCGTCAGCGGCAAGCGCTTGACGAAGACGCTTATCAAACATTTTCTGGAAATCAGGCTGATTCTTACGAACATCAAAATCCTTAGCAGACGAAAGAGTTGGAATAGTCTGGAATGAATAAGTATGACCTGGATGTTTAATATCATCACGCATTAAACGCCAGCTCATTGGCAAAATTGTCTCATTACGGTTCCAAATTGGTGCGTCACCAGCACGGAACACGATAGAGTTACGCTCGTTAATAAATGCCATATCATTGTAAGAAATGACAGGCACCTCTTGCGAACTCATAGTATAAGAAATCTTGCCCTCATTCTGAAGAACAATTCGCTCCAAATCTTTCGTAACAGTCTTAGAATTAGTGAACACTCGGTGAGTTGTACCACTCATTTTTTGCAAGGTATCAATCATGGCATCATCAGTAGACTTCAAGAAAATAATGTTGGAAACATTACCTTGGATAATCTTATCTGAGTCGTCACCATACACTTTGCGAAGTTGTTGTAGGGTCTGAAGGATTAACGATAGCAATAGGTAAACCTTTGATATTATCTCTAGCTTTTCCCCTGCTCCACACCGTGCATGCGACTTTCATCGCACACGGCGTTCCATCAAGAAGTCAATCTTGACTTGTGCCCATTACTCCGTTACTCATTACAAATAACATCATCGCTTCGAACACTACTTTTCAGCACTTATTAGACTGCTTATTATTCTTCGACAGTCGATATAAAATTAGTTTACAATTTTATACTAAATACCTTTCCTAGTTGCGTTATACATATCTATACATATTTACCCTTAGGTGTTTGCTCTAACCCTGATAAGTATACGTGCGAAAACTTTCCTAAGTCCAATTCGTACTTGCTTCCACTTATCAATAACCAAATTACTTTGGCGAACAGCTAAAGAGTTTTTAATTCGCAAATTCGTCAGTTGATAACAACATACTCACCATAGGTAATTTATAGAGACCCGACATATCATATATCCAATAAAATTTTTATGGGATAACTTCTGCCGACTTTAACGAGCTTCACACAAAAATCGTTTCCAATAAATGCATGTCGTAGCTTAGTCCACATCTTTCGATTGTGTCTGTATAACACTTTAAGTTATAACATTATAACTTAGTATATCTTTTCAATATACAACTAGTCGCACTGAACTGCTGTTCCTGTCCCAATCCAATTGACAGCATAGTTTCCAAATTAGCAATGCCATGGCCTTCCGACTGTAAGTTCAATTTTGAATTTTATGCGTTCGCAACTCGCATATCGCGGCTTCACACCGCAACTCTCACCATTACAGCAAGAGACTGACTATATGTTAAGGTCTACTGTGTCTCCACAGCGATTCCCCCAGATATTTTTCGCGCGCACCATAAACTTGTGCCGCTAACGAGGACGTCATCCTCTAGTCGATGAAGGTTACTCGGCAACTTAATGCTACGAGCATTCCTAACCAAACAAACCCTTACCTTTGATGTCTTAGCGAACGAAAACGAGCTAATAATTTACAAAGCAAATAAATTCCAGCTCTATCACGGATAGTCATAGTATGACTAATAATATTTCTATTTGCATCCATACTAAAATTCTCAATATAATAAGAATCCGACTTAGCGTTATACTTCAAATGGCGAACCCACTCTTTATAATCAAGCATTGAATTCTTATTAAATAAAAACATAATCATACTATCCCTCCCTTTCGTTCTTTTTATTTCAGCATAACATCATCCTGTAACTTTTTTCTGCTTTCGCTCCATCACGCTTAACCTTTCGGTTTACGTTGTGGCATACAGGCTCTTCAGGTTCTTCAAGGTATTTAACTTCTGTTATGATATTCACACATTACATATGAACAGGCAACTTTCTGCCCAACTCATCAAGCATAAATCTTGTGCGATACAACTTAAAAAAACCCCAGCTTTCGCTGTACTTTAACACCAATTCAATGGTGGGAATAGACTATCTCTTCAGGAAATAATTCCTGTCACACTATTCCAACGGTAACTCATCTTCCGCTGTACTTCCCTCACGGGAATAGTCGTTACACCTTCTTCTTTATCAAGAAGAGTGGCACGGTATTAGCTGCTATCCTTTCCAGGACCGTAGCGTCTCTTAGTCAGTTGCTTCGTCTTTATTTTACATCGCATATCCCGTTGCAACGCCTCATGCGATAGTCTTATCCAACTGATACCGTTAGCCTGCACAATGCAGACACCTCTGAGTAATAGAGTTAACAGTGAATGCCCCATGTATATATTTTAATTTAATATGAATTTTTGATTTGGCAACCTTTTTTAATCCATTGATAAAAATCAGATAAATCTTGATTCCAAAACACCATATACTTCAAATGATTTTTCTTTGCCGTTTCTCTTTTCAAAACATCCCGTTTTGTCCAAACATCGATAGCAGATTGATAAAACATTTTGCCCATTTTAACTTTATCGACATATACGTTTAAACGATTAATATCACCCTTATCATTTGGATTAAACCAATGCTTTCCATGTAACCATGTTGCATTTAATTCAATAAACAAGTCTAACGATTTGATATAAAAATCAACATGAAACGGATAACGAACATCTTTATTATACCATCTATCAATATCTGATTTTCCAAACACATTACATAATTCTTGATACATAATTTCTTCCGGTTTAGATGTAGAAAATGTATGATTCTTTCGTTTTGAATCACTAACTTTCTGCAATGTAGCGTCTAATTTCATTGCACTACTAACACCATATTTTGCAAAATTAGTTGCTTTTGTCTTACTTTGTACTTCATCTGATGAAATAATCTTTCGCATTTTTTTCTTAAATTCAGGCATAGACCTAATTTTAATACTCTTTGCACGACCCTCATCACTATCAAGATATCTTTCAGCACCATATCGCTCCAAACAAGTCTGTCTTATCTTCTCTCTTTGTTCAGGCGACCAATCATGCGGAAAATTATGATTTTCTGATTCTAAACCACATAGTCTACAACCATTTCCACGAATATGTGAATCTGCTTTTTGTTCAAAAACACCGTGAATTGGACAAATAATTTTTACATTTGTTCGCTGATTCACATAATCAGTCAAACTGTAATCATATTTATCACCATGAACTTGTTTTGCTCTGTCAATCCATTCTTTGGTGGTCATACCTCGTGATTGTCGAGATGAAATACAATGATTTAACCTATGCTCATCTGTCCATTCGTGTGCACATTTAGGACAGCCATTGCCTTGCAAATGACTGCGAGGAACTTGTTCAAACAATCCATGTTTAGGACAAATTATATTTACCTTTGTACGAGAATTAATGTAATCAACGTTTGAATAATCATACTTACCATTATGTAATTGTGTTCCTTTTTCAATAAATTCTTTTAAAAATTGTTGTCTTTTTTCCAATCTATTCATATTTGTATATCCTATCATATTAAATTAAAACCCAGAAGGCTTCTGTGACTCTTTGGTCATGTATGACTGCTCAAAATTAAGGTTTACCAGCTGCGTTATGAGAATCAACAACAGCTTCGCATATTTCATAAGATGCGGCGGAGTAACCAGGAAGACGATTTTAGGTTTCTCTGAATATCGCAGCAAATACTGCTCAATAACGTTAACCTTTGTCGTCTCCTTATGGGCCGCACCCATCAAATCAGCCATCTTATCAACCTTAAAGCCAACATGACCAGGTTTATACTTGACAATTTTACCATCGGCATTCTTAAATGGTCTAAGTTCTGTCAATAATCCATTCTTTACAACTTTTTGTTGCAGTATTGGGTCCTTAACGTAAGTTCTACCGTCCAGCGAAGTCTGATACGACTTTGTGAACTTAAAATAGAACGTACGTACAAGCTGACGTGTCTGAGGATTTCGAATCTCGCACTTTAAATAAGCATAATCTTTCGGGAAAATTCCCTTAAAATAATACTTGCACCAAACGGTGCGGTCGATAATACCCTGATGTGTGAAGTCTTTACCAAGCGACTTGGTAAACATATCATCCTCAAACGCTTCCCAAAAACACTGCAAACCCACCAAGTGATAGTGTTCGGCAAAGTCAGAACGCAACTTAAAGCCAAGACGTCTTGGGAAAGACAGTCCAGCCAAGTCAACGTTTTGAGACGGTGTTCCTGACGTTAATGTCGAAATAGTTGGGTCGGTAAAAAACGAATAGCAATAGGTAAACATTTGATACTATCTCCAGCTTTTCCCCTGCTCCACACCGTGCATGAGACTTTCACCTCACACGGCGTTCCATCAATGTTGAAATACTCGAACACCTTTTGCTCAAACACTATACTCTATATCTTTATGCAATTCTCAAAGTACACAAGTATTACTATAACATATCAACAAAACACTGTCAAGCATTATTACAAAAAAAATATTAAAAAATTTCAACATAGTTTCTTATAAAAAATTGGTAATACATACATCATTTCTTTAAATATATGAGTATAAACAAACAAAAAAATTCCCTTGCACTCATAAGAGCACAAGGGAATTCATAAAATCTATTTGTATTCCAACATTGACTTGTGTCCATTACTCCGTTACTCATTACAAGTAACATCATCGCTTCGAACACTACTTTTCAATATCAATTAACATGCTTATTATTCTTCGTCATGACAGCAGGCTCACCACTTCCTGCCTTGATACCTTTCTCCGTTCCGATACAGCTATCATAAAGCTTACTTAGGTGCTTTCTTTGCCTCTCACTCCCATCCAGTGCCTATAACACTGCAAGGTATCTCGCCAGCTACGCAACTACGCATACCTCAGAAAATAAAAGACTTTCATTCAAAAGTTCGTCAGTCGTGGCGCCCACCACAACATTCTCACCATATAAGCTCGACACCCGATGCACTCACGCACCGACTTCACTGGGCTTCGCACCCTACAACTTAACGTTGTAACGCACGCCAGAGCTTAGTGCAATAGTTTCGAGGCGTTACCCTCTCATTCCTATTGTCGCCGTATCAGTTACGACATTTACCACAATAATTAGCGAGGCATAAAAGTAATTAACGATAAATCAATTAAACTTTTTATATAACCACTATATTATTTCAGCAGGTAAATGCCTACGAATCGCACCATAGCCGTTACAGCAATGCCGTACACCGAAGATAGCATCTTCTCAGCTCCCCCGATAGACCTCAACGCATTGTCTGCGTTCATAACAAGGTTTCGGCACAAACTCTGAGGCAACTTCGCCGTTGCATTGAAGTATAATGTCATGAGGTCTGCTTCAGGTTTGTCTTGCCACAATTCGGCTTCTTTCTCGCACTTCTCAATCATTTCATTATACTCATCAACTGGCATTTTCTTATACTTATCTTCGTTTTGCTTTAATTCTTGGCTCATAACATTGAGTGGATTCTTCAACTTCTTTGACGTCAGTTGAACAAAGAACTGATAACAGTTGTAAAGCGTCACTTTACCCCACAGTTCATCCAGCTTAGTCTCTAGCGTCTTATTATCCATATTAGTCTCAGCTGCATGTCGCCTCAAATCAGCTTCTTCTTCCATGTAAAAATCAATCATACCATATACTGCTCGCTTAAATGCATTATTTGCTGCATTTGGCCAAACAGGGTCATCGCCCCCATCTACAGGGAAAAATATCTCGGCAATGTTTTCTACATATTGCGCTGCTTTATTTCTATCGCCCTCTCTAGCAGCCTCCACTGCGAAAACCAGTGGATTATAAATGTCGGTATTAAGAGGGTTAATGAGATTAAATTGTACTGGTTGATACCCACGATAAGTGGCTTGAACATAAAACTTCTGCAATAATTCCCCCTTGGGGTCATTAATTACAATGTTAGAAGGAATTTTCTCCCTCAGCCACATAGAAATCGTTGGTTCAATATATGTCTGACAAAATCTTCAGAACGGACGCAACGCCGTCCTCGGTCGTAAAGACCACGCTTGCATATTACATGCAAAGTTGAGAGTACTTCTTCATCCTATATTACCATTTAAAACTTAATAAGTATTCTCCGAATGCCAATTCTTTGCATCAGGACAACCATCAGCAATCCATGCACGAGCGTCTAACAATCGTGGAAAATCAGAACCATTTATTTTACACACAGTTGCATCCCAAAACACCAAATAATTTAATTGATTCCGCCTAGCTGTATTACGCTTCTGTACATCAGTCTCTGTCCAAACAAGTAGCATACGAGCGTATCTAGGCTTTGTGGTTGAATTTTGTTGCCATGAAACAACCCTCTGTTGGTCACACTTAGCATTTGCATCAAACCAATGACCCCCATGAGAAACATCACCATTCAACTCAATAAACAGATTTCGTGACGGAATATAAAAATCCACATGCCATGGATAACGAGCATCCACAACAACATTACGCTGCACATCACTAAATTGGTCACATAAAATTTCATACAATGCATCTTCTGCCCGCGAGGCAGAACATGTGCCATTTCGCTTTCGTGCTGCGAATATTTTATCACGAATAGATTTAATCTCAACACTATTTCCAGCCCCGTACTTAGCGAGCATAGTTTGTTGACGATGCTGTGTTGCCACTTGTGCAATTGCAGCCACCTTCATAGGATGGTCAACACCATACTTGTCACGGAACGTTTGCTTACTGGACTCTATCATACGAGATGCAATCTCTGCATTCTGGTTCGGGTGTTCACATCCGTATCGTTCTAACAACGTCTGCGTACGTGCTTCCCTACCCTTACGAATAGCCTCATCCGATGCCACAGTATGAAACACAGCCTTATCAAATACGTTATCCACGCCATAGCGCTTACGCACTGTATTTACTTGCTTAATTTTCCAGCATTCATCTCGCAATGACTTATAAACATCATCACCAAGCAATTTGCGAAACACAGCTGGATAATTGCCAAATCCACAGCCTAAATAATGTAAATGCCGACCACGGCGCAATTTGTCAGGATTATCATTTTCGCGCATCATCCGACGATACGCGTCGCAAATATTATCCTTCGTATAATTCTCACAAATATATCGTATCTGATAATCTACAATATCAGCCTTAGACAGAACCTCACCTTTAGTTCGTAACCGCTTTAACAATGATTGCATTGAAATACCAGTGTGTTGCTTAATATACTTACTTCCAAATCCACGTAAATATAATTTACGTGCTTGTTCTAATTTTTCCATATCTCATTTCTCCTTAAACATTATCTTTCAACATATTATATCAAAAATAATGCATGAGGTCAAGAAACGTACACAATTACTAAATTTTAATGATAATATAAGAGCCAGATTTTTCTTCCGCCCTTAGCTTGCGGTTTTACTCCCCCACAAGGGGATACTCGTTGAACCTTTCGCATAGCGTCGCACGCCTTAGCGAAATGGCTGCTAAACGCCTATTGTCACGCTGAAACAGGATTTAACCATATCAGCATCTCTACACTTTTTTCCGCTTTCGCTACCATTCAGCACGCACTTTCGTGCCACTGTTTAGGCTGTAGAGCTTTAAGGCTTCCTAAGCAATTAACCTGAAGAACTTACTGATTACTCAATAAGCTGGGTTGTGACTCCCTTGCCTGCGCGAGTTATTGCGAGGACTAAAGTATTAACTGGCGCAGTATCAACAATGTATGCACCCGCAGGTCTCTGGGTTTCATACGACGGAATGTCCCAATCGCCATTGATAAGGTCTGCAACAGTGTCATAGCCTTTCAGCTTGTCTCTGTTCTTATCACCCTTATTATAGTCGATTTTATTTGGGTCATACCATTTACGAATGCTTATCAATGCTCCAGACGCCTCATAAAGTTCATCCATGAACTTCTTATCGAACATTGGCTTTTTCTCTGTCAGCAGATTTCCTTCCTCATCACGAAGAATCTCGCCTTTCAGATAGACGACATCGCCGTCTGCATCCACAATATCTTTATCTGCACGTTTCGAGACGTCAACCGACTTAACGCCTTTATTACTCAACGCAACGTGCGAAATCATACTGGCAACCTGTACACTTGAATGTGCGCCAGCATCGGGGAAGTAATCAAACTTTCTCATTACTTCCTCTGGTAAAGCAATATGTTGGTCATTCTGATACTGATTAATATCAGACGTATCCCTCATAGCGTTTTGAGCTGCAAGATTACGCATCAGTACTTCGTACAATAATGCGAACACAATAGCGGCAATACCAAACGTCACCAAGAACTTAATGACAGTAATATGGAAGAACCAATACCAATACGTCTTCTTTTCTTTAGCAACACGGGCCTCTTGCTGCTTTGCCTCAATCTCTGCTTTACCTTCTGGAGTTGCAGCCTTTTCCTCGTAAGACTGCTTGGAAGCTGCGTACCAATCTGGTTCGGGGACATCACTTAATGAATCATAAATTGGTCCATAAACGTCACCATTTTCATCAACAGCTTGATACCGTGTCTTATAGACAGAGTTACCACTAGAGTCTGTTACAATACCACCAACTTCTTTAATGTAATTATAAGGGTTATCCTCATTATACGACAAAGTCTTTGATGCATTAGAACTACTGTCTGCGGCAGCACTCGAAGACTGACTTGCACCCGCACTCACATAAGACGCACCCATTTCAATGGCACTATACACTGTCCATGTAAGGACAAGCGCAAGCAGCGAAACAACTGCTGCGATAATAATACGTGATACTGGGGATTGCTTTTCCTCAATCTTCGAACGGTCTAACTGCTGGTCTTCATAGACATCCCTATAACGTGTGTCCTCACTAGGGTCTCTGTCTTGAAGTTTTTCCCAGTTAGTTTTAGCCATAGCTTCACCATCCTTTCAAAACTTTTCTACAATACAATATGCAACTATCAAGGTACGTAAACTTTATATACTTCCTGTGATAATAAATACAAAAGGACAAACTTGAGACGTCTTTGAGGAACCCTTTGTATCGAACGCACACACGCCATATATAAAGGTGAAGCAGAGCCTGTGAAAACTCCACAAACTCTGCTTCTAGTATAACAACAACAATAGTAAATGTCAAGTCAGAATTTAAAAAATTTCGCCAAAAGGGGTGTTCTAACTATTTACTGACCAGACTTATTGTTGGTGTTATTCTGAGGTGCCTGATTGTTGCTATTCTCAATCTTATCCATGCGAGACTGATAATCCTGAGTAATAGCGGTGCTTGTCTGCGCCTGCTGTGCTCCAAGGTTCATGTTGGTACCAACAAGAACACCAATAGCAAGTGCAGCAATTACGCCAACAGCTGCAAGAGCAACAATGAAGATATTATTCTTCTTATGTGCTGCAGCGAGATAGTCATACTTATCGCTCCAAGCCTCAGCCTCATCCTTAGCCTGTGCTAGGCGAGCCTCATACTCACGACCCTTGCGCTCATCAATCTGGGCATACTGTTCCATCAGCTCATCAAGCTTAGCCTGAACCTCATCCTTCTGCTTCTTAACGTCCTCGACCTTGGAAGCACACTCTGCCTTGTACTCAGCAATCTGCTTCTGCATATCTTTCTTGTCGTTAGCAACCTCCTGCTCGAGCATACGAGTATGTGCCTCAAACTCAGCATCCTTTGCACGAAGTTTCTCAGTGTACTCAGCAAGAACCTTGTCTGCCTTCTCTTGCTGTGCAAGCTCCTCAGCCAATGCTTTTGTACGAGCAATATCGTCTTTACGATTATTATCAAGGAACGTATTGATGCGCTCACGCCACTCATGGCACAGAGCAGACTCATCTGCAAGACGCTTCTGATACTCGCGTGAGATATCCTGAAGAATGAGAGAAACACCAAGGTCCATCTGACGTGCAGCCTTAGCCTTGCGGTCCTTCATGAACTCACGCTTACCAGACTCACGACTTGCCTCAATCTCAGACTTAATAGCAGCAGGAATAGCGTTAATATCAGCCTCATGCTGACGACCATGACGCTCACGATACTGCTTCTCAGCAGCAGCACGTGCGTCCGCGACAAATGCTTCTTTTGCCTCATTGTAAGCACGCTTCAGCTCGTCGGTCTTCTCAGCAACCTTTGCCTCAACACCATCAAGAGCCTGTGCATATGACATATCCATATCACGCATAATCTGACCAAACTCAGTCTCAGGATTAGTGATATCAAAGTCTTTCTGGATATGCTCGGCATGCAGAGAAAGAAGATTATAGAACTTAGAACGAAGCTCGAAAAGATTAGCCTCGTGGAGACGCTTCATATCAATATTAGCATCACGAGACATCTCGTTAAGCTGATTATTCAGCCAACCCTCAGAGCGATTCTCATCAAATGGAATATAAGGGTTGCCATGAAGGAACTGGGAATCAAATGCCTCAGTAGAAACCTCAAGACCAAGCTCATCAGAGAAGAATCGACGGATAATAGTCTCATCAAACTTATCCTCGACCTCTGGTGTTAACTCTTCATCCTCTGGCTCCTGCTCAACTTCTGGCTCAGCCTCAGACTCTTGAGCATCCTCTTGCTCTGACTCAGGCTCGTCATTCTCTACAGAACCATCGTCTTCATTACCATCGAAGTCGTCCTCATCCTCATCTGGAAGGAAAGGAACCTCTTGCTCATCATAATCAAGGTCTTCTGGCTCAAAATAGTCATCCTCAGATTCACCAGCGACCTCTTCGTCACCCTCGTCCTCATGCTCATCCTCAGATTCATCATCCTCAGAAGACTCCTCATCAGGCTCATCTAAATCAGACATATCATCTTGCTGCTCCTCTTCACCGTCAACAAAATCGGTAATGTAGGCATCACCAGTTGAAATCTCACAAGCCTCATCGTAAGTGATAACAGTCTCTGTTGTCTCAAAAGAGCCATCTGCAGCAACAAGTACAACACTATACTGAGCGCCAGTGAGAATGCCATACTCTTCCATATTAGCAAGAGTATCATCAGTTGGGATAATAATGAATTTCTCTTCTGCGAGAAGCTCAGGGGTTGCATAAATGCTGAGCTGATTATTACGAATCATCTCGAGAATGCTACCCTTATCCTCATCCTTAACTGCTTTACGACCAAAGCCGCCAATAGTCTCGGTATCAAGAAGAAGTCCTGCGTACTTATCCTCTCCATCAACTTCAACAACAAAAGCGTCATCAGTCTTAAAAAGCTCAAGAGCACGCTCTGGAACTGACTCATCTACAACAGATGCAAGTCCGTCACGCTTACCCTTCTTTGAAGTAGAAACAGGAGCATCAGCCGCTGCTTCTTTCTTCTTACCAAATAGTCCCATGTTTCTGTCCTTTCGACGAAATCAAATAACTGTGTTATACACGATATAATAACACACTAAATATAACTTGTCAAGAGTAAATTACAAAAAATTTAAAAAAAAAATTCGTAAATTTTCCCAACAGCAAACCCTATCGAACGCCTTTCACTACAATATAAGCATCAGATTTAAGCTTATCTTTATTGTCAATCTGCAGGTCACCCTCAACACCGACAAAAAGCTTTGTTTCATAAGGATGCTCGTTAATATACTTAGCAACTGCAACGACTACCTCAGTATCAATGCAAGAGTTAATCGCACGAGCACCACCAGCATCAGAGTCTGTAGTTGATTTATCAAATACAATATATCTCACAAGCTTATCCATATCGTACTTGACGTCAACTCGATGCTTCTTTAAAACCTCACTCCTCAAATTCTTGAGCTTATATTCAGCAATCTTCTTCATAGTATCTCTTGACAATGGATTGAAAGGTACAATAGTATCAATACGACCAAGAAGCTCTGGTGGGAACCTATTGTCGCCCGTGGTTGACCTAATAGAGCGACGAATTAGCTTGCCATACTCACGAAGCGCTGCGCCAGTACCCTCATCATCCTCACCGTAATCAGCAACGGTCTTGTAAATCTCCGATGCCGCATTGGTAGTCATGATGATATAACAATTCTGGAATGATGTCTCTCGACCATTACGGTCGGAAAGGCGACCATCATCCAAGACCTGCAGCAAAATACGAGTAACTGGAGCACAAGCTTTCTCAATCTCGTCCAAAAGGACAATAGAGTGTGGCTTCTCCCAAATACGTGTCGTCAATTCGTCACGGAAACGCTCCAAGGATTGAGGCAAAGCATACTCAGTCATATCGAAACGAATCATTGACTTTTCGGAACCAAAAATTTTCTCGGCTAGTGATTTAGTAATTTGAGTCTTACCCGAGCCTGAACTGCCAGAAAACAGCATAGTAGCTAACGGTTTTGACTTATCATTCAAATCAGCAGCACAAATATTCAAACGCTGCTCAATCGCAGACGTTGCAAACTTCTGAGCAAATACTTTAGAGTCCAAATACTCTTTAACCTCATGAGCAGCAATATGAATATCAATATGAACACCCTCGCTCTGTTCAATAACATCTGTGAGCAATTTCTTATCCATAGGTGAACCATCAAAGCGATGCCAACCAACCATTGCATCAAGAATCAAAATAGACTTTCGAGGTTGGGCGTTTGCTGGAATATAACGATTCGTATATTCATAAATAAGCTCGAACAAACTATCATTGTAAAACTGAGAAGACACGTTATAGGTCTTAGCCATATCCTTCAAAATAGCAACAGTCATAGCTTTATCTGCCTCAGGAAGAACAATTCTCTGAAGACGCTCGACAAGTGCTTGATTTGGAGAAATAAATTTCCTAAACTCCTCAAAGGTTGACGCAACCATAACACGGATATCACGAGTACCAGAATCTGCAAGCAATGGCTTTAATGCCTCGACAGCCGCATCGGAAAGCTGGACAACCTGATGGAACTCATCCATAAAAAGAACAATAGGCTTATCCTCAGCATTACTATATTTTGCAACTTGCTCAAACAACGCCTTTAGAATAGCAGCCATCTCATTAGGGTCATTAAGATTAGAAATCATCTTAGACAAGTCAACCTCGAGATAAATATGCTTACTATCTCTTTGAGCAAGACCTTGAACAAAAGCGGTTTTGCCAGAGCCTGCGGGCGCAATAAGAAGCACATTACAAAGCTCTGGTCGAACAAATGCAGCAAGCGCCTGTTTCATCTGCAAATCACGACCAACAATAGGACGCACGGGCTTCTTAACTGGCGTGGTATACTGGACTAAAAGAGGATATACCTCAGCGTCAATTTCAAACATAAACATAAAACCTTTCGACGAAATTTTATACCATAATAACACACGCCTAAGATATTGTCAAGTATTATTTTGAAAAAATTTTGTTTAGACGTCTAGCGAAGCAACGCGTAGCGTGGACGGATAAACCGCGTAGCGTTAAAACATCAATCTTGTTCAATCAAAAAATTGCGAAGCAAAAAAAAAATTAGGGGCTGACAAGCAACCCCTAATTTCACATTGGATGAACAAATGGTCCGATTAGACCTCTGGAGTATCCTTAGTGGTCTCAGCCTGAGCCTCAACCTCTGCACCCTCAGACTGAATCTGAGCATCGCGGAACTCACGAGCTGCAGTGGTAACAGCAGCCTGACGCTCAAGAATAGTCTTGGTGAACTTAGGATTCTTAGAATGAGTCATTTCCTTAGAGGTATCAATCAGAAGCTCGCCCTTAGCATTCTTAAGAAGGCTTGCGCGAACGCCATAAACAGTACCTGGCTTCTCACCCTTAATCTCACGAGTATAGTTCTTACCAGCAGCATTAGCAATTGCCTCGAGCTGAGACTGCTTATAGAAGACACGGTGAGATACATACTCGCCACCAGATGGATGCTGGACCTTACGAGAAGTCAGATGTGGGTTGGTGTCAGCCTGAGCCTCACCAGTCAGAACCTTATCTGGGTTCTTTAGAGACTGGTCAACCTGTACATCAAGATACTTACCATTGGTCTTACCATCCTTGCTCTTACCAGAGCCATTTGTTGGTGCAAAGACAATGAGATTAACGTCTTTAAATGCACCCTGTCCACGTAGAATAGCCATAATAACTACCTACCTTTCTGTGAAAAAAAAAAATAATATAACGGTCATGGCTGCTCATTTCAACCAATCATACGTATTATAACATATTCAGATTCGCTTGTCAAGTCAAAATTCAAAAATTCTTAAAAATTTTTTACCCATTAAACTCAACAGAATTAATGACTGCACGGATTGCTTGCTTCATGTCCTCGTCAAAGCTCATGTCTAAAGAAACAGTATCTCGCTTCTTGCCTTTACCACCATTGCCAGTCTTTTTGCTCTCAATAACCTTATTGCCTCGTGACAACATGTCGGCGTACTCAACCATTGAGGTAACGTCTTGCACAGGTAACTGTGAGACAATATAGCCCTGACGTGACGAACGCAGATACTTTACTGCAGCATTAAGCTTCGCCTCACGCTCGTGAGCCTTCGCAACGAACGCATCAACATTTGGCTTCGATATAGGCGCATCATAAGGAAAATCATAACCCAAATGGTGTAAATCAAGAGCCTTTACATCGTCAAACTCATAAGGTGGCGTTGTACGAACAACTTGTTTATCGCCATCCTCAATCATGCTCATGCCCATATCAGCAAGCTTATCTTGGAACTCACTAACATGAGTCTCATATAAGCTCTCAAAGGCATCACGACGCTGTTCAAGACGCCTTGGATTATCAACCATCCAATGTCCGCCTGCAGTATCATAAACTTTTAAACCATAATCTTCTGCTGACTCTGCGCTGCGACGTTTCATGCCTTTATCAGCCATCATTTGCTTTAACTTAACAAGTTTATCGCGCTCTTCCATCAATCGCTCAAAATCGCTCTCATACTCCTCTGTAGGAGGCAAAAAGGCTAAAAAGTGCTGATACTTAGCCATAAGCTCAGCATTATACTCTTCCTCAAACTTATAAAAATCGTACAAAACATGAGCATCGGGAGCAACATTACCTGCTGCGTCTGCTTCCTCAAATTCTCTCATTGCGTCCTTATATTTATGCTTTTCCTTCTTATGATGCTGAAGTCGTGACGAATATGACCTGAGTTTAAAACCAAACTCAATCATTGGGTCACTTGTTGCTTCAGCCATTTCCGTATACTCCATGCTCATGACATCGAGCATAGGAGTAGTAACATTTTTTTCATAAGAAGGAATTGTTGACAACACCGCATAAACACCGTTCATGCAATCTGTAATAAGACGCTCACGACCTTGGCTGATAAGTTTACGGAACTCTGCGCCTTTTAATCCTTCACGAGTCTGTCTTGCTAACGCATACGACTCAATCTCACGCAGAGCCTCTTTATAACCACTATCAGGCTGCGCTAATACTGCCTCAACGTACTCTCTAACAATAGCATTAGCTTTCTTCATTTCCCGCCTATGAGTACCTGCACGCCACATATTCTTATCATCTGGCAGACACGCCAGTAATAACTGTGACGTACCATTTTGCTCCATAACCGCGTGAGTAAATTTTTTAATAAAACAACGAGCATTGCGCCTATCATAGGCAACATTAGATGCAAGCATCTTCACAGGAGACATCTCGTCCAAACTCATATCAATAGAGCGACGAAGCGTACGCTTATCTGTCTCATCGAGCTTACCTTTCTGCTCACCATTTCCCATTTGACGACCTTGTCCCTTATCAACCATACAAAGGTGACAATGAACATGCATGGTGTCTACCTGAATAACACCAACCCACTCTAAATCATCGAATCGTTTACCCATTTTTTTCATACCATCGATGATGGCAAGTCTTAATTTAAGTTGGTCAACATTACCTCTATAATCGCCACGCCTTTGCGGTTCAAAGTCTGGCTCAACAATTCCCATACGCTTTAGATATGAAAGGTCAAACGATAGGACCGTTTTCATAACAGTTTTTCCTGCTTCAAACTGTTTCTGAATATCTTTGGAAACTCGTTTCACTTTTCTATGTGACATCGACACATCGCCATCATCATATTTGCCACTAGAACCAAATGCAATGCCGCCAAGTTTTTGGGCTTCACGCATACCAGCTTTAATACGACCAACACTGTCATATTTTTCTGTAGCATCTTTTCGTGCCATATATCTTGTAACATATAAGTCGGGGTCATCAAGACGCACTGGAGTTAAATCCTCAACAGCATCGCCTCGTGCCATATAACGCTCGACATATTGTCCTGGAGTGCCACCACGGGTACCACCCGATGGTGTCTTAACTGAAAACTCACTCACGACAACAATATCTTGCTTCAAACCCATGATAACCACCTCCTAAATAAAACGGCTCACTACCTATAAAAACCATATAAGTAATGAGCCGCAATACCTTAAAAATTTAAATTAGTAAGATAAGCCATCGTCAGAAGAAGGATACTCATTAAATGGCTGAACATCAAAACGCTCTGGCTCCTGCTCGTAGGCAGGCTCTGTAACCTGCTCGTCAGAACCCTCTGCCTCGTGCTCTGGCTCATTCTGAGCCTCAGCCTCAGCAGCTTCTTTCTCAGCAAGACCCTCGGTCATAATGCGCTCATACTCGTTATTGAGTTCCTCTTGCTCTGGAGCATCATCGACTTCAGCCTCAGGTTCAACAGTCTCCTCAACTTTCTGCTCATCCTCATGCTCAGGAGTCTCAATCTCATTGAACTCACGCTCATCAATATACTCTTCTTTATCCTCGACAGGTTGCAGCTGAACCTGCTCAAAGTAATCAGCAAAACGATAACCACTATTCTGAAGATTAAGAACAAGAGAATTTCTATGCTTAATATCAGCAAAAACAATAGGAAGGTCATTCTCGTGAACAGGAAGAATTGTTACCAAATCACAAGCTAGAGGAACGTTAATGGTAATATCTTCACGAGTCATAATCTCTGGAACCTTAAAGCCCTTATGATAAAGACCTTTGAGTACAAGCTCAGAAATCTCTTTATCACTAAACTCATAGAAAATATCAACGTCCAATGCATTCTCATCGTTAAATGCCAGACCATGAACGCCATCGCCTAGCTCGCCACGAAGTCCAATGCACTTACCAACAATATGCAGATAAGGACGACCCGGAGAATCGGGGTCTTGCCATGAACGAGCATCTAAAAATGCAGACGTTGCATGAATGTCAGCATCGCAAATCTTATCATAATCATAAGAAAGTGCTTGGTCATCAAAACCATGAGCCATAGACAGAAGATTATCTGTCATTGTTTTACCTGGAATAATCAAAGCATTCTCCTTTCAAGAGAACCCACTAAATTTAAGATATCACATAGTATACTATAATCTATCTCGTTTGTCAAGAGTAAATTACAACTTTTTTGAAGTATTTTACTTCTTCTTTGCCTTTTTCTCAGCTGCTTTGCGCTTGCGCTCCTCAAGCTCATCCTCACGCTTATTGCATAAATAAATAGTAAGACGAGCGTTTGCAAAACGATTCACACCACGAATCATATAGAACGTTGCGATAAAAAGCAAACCACTAATAAACATTGTCGGCAAAAGCCAATAGGTCACAATAGCTGGCAGCGTTGCATCAGCCGTAAGTCCTGAAGCAATCGCAATTCCAAGAGCCACAATACGTGTTCCAAACAGTCCAAAAATTGTAACTGCAAACAGCGCGAAAACAATTACTACAAAATAACGAAGAAAATAAGCGATAGTACTCTTAAACATAATTTTTAATCCAATCCTATATAGTCGATACCGACAATTTTACCTTCAACATTTACTTGAAACTTAAACATCGTATCCCACGGCTCAAAACCATATGCCGTATATTGACAATAGACATAATAAGTGTAAACATAATCCTTAAAATCAACTGGGTACACTGCAATAGTAGTTGGCAGAGGAAGATAACCCCCAATTTTAATATTATCAATGGTCACACCATTACCTAAAGGCCCGTCCTTAGGTAAAAACTGTGTTGCAACAGTAGAGTTTTCAGGAAGATTATAGGAACTTAGGAAGTTAGTCCTTCCTTTATCATAACCATTAGTCCACGTAACAGCAGAAATAAGTGTTGAACGAATAGCAGAAGTGTCTTCAATACTACGATTTCTATCAATAGTCACTTCACGCTTATTAGTATCTTTAGCGGCTGTCTGAACGGACTGCTTATTTTGCAAAGAACTAATCTGTTGCTTTTGGGCGTTCATATCTGACGCTGTTGATGCAACAACAATACCAGTAGCAACTCCTGCAAGCAAGGCAATAACTGCTAAAACACCAATAAAAATATAACGTTTACGCATTATTACCAACTCCAATCGCAACAGAAACCACACTCTTTGCTTTAGCGGTTTGAGACAAATCCAATTTCTTACCAGCGCTTGTCACAATGAGATTAAACGAATCAAACGTTTTAGTCTGAACATGATAGACACCTGTTACGAAAGCAACAATAGTACCATCTTTATCTTTCGCAACCCACATGCTGTCCACGTCGTCATACTCGTTATAAGCCGTACTGGTTGAGACAAAAGACCAAGTAATAGTACCATTTGTAGGAACAAACCAAGGCAATCTAAAGTCACCCTTGCTGTCATAATCAGCAATACCTTTATCTGCATCCTTAATAGCATCATTATTGACGTTCACTGTGTTTAGCTGCGAATATTGAGTTTGCACATCTGCAATCTTCATACCAGCCTCTGATAGAGTTGAGGTACTGGTTGGAGTATCTTTTTGCTTATCCGCATCAAGACCACTTTGCAGCTTGCTAATCTGCATTGAGTTCGCAGCCGATGCTTGCTCATATGATGTTAGCACTACACCAACAGTGATACCGCAGCCGATAATCACAGCAATAAGGATGCTTGTGATAACAACAAGCACTCTCTTTGACTCAAAAAATTGTTTGCCAAAAGACATTATCGTCTCCTTGTCTCAAATATAATTTTACCTTGCACTGTAAGTATAACACACAAAAACTCACAATGCAAGGCAATTTTTTAAGAATTATTTGCTACCATATTTGACACAGTGCCATTAGCATCAACATCATACGTAAAGATAATATTACCTTCACCACTATGACCTTGAACATCTTTTGATAGAACATCAACTACGGTGAAATATGAATACACACCGTTAGTCACACCCACAACATAGCTGTGCATCTTAACATAAGTCATATTAAGGCCATAAGCATTGATAGTGTTAATCATCTTACCATCTTGTCCAAGAGGCGCATCTTTGACCTCTGGCATAAACACACTCAACATTTGACTATCATCAGTAAACTTATAGTCATCGAGAAGCTTAGTTCGTGCTGCGTTGTAACTATCAGCATCGCTCCACGTAGTAGCTATTTTGATAATCTCTGTAGCAATCCTATCATCTGTGGCCACTCGCGAGGTATCAAGACCAAACGAGTTTTTCGTTACCGTATTCACCTCAGAGGTTCGCTTATCACTTGCCTCTTTCTTTTGTTGCTCCAAAGTTGCAATCTCTGTCTGCTGAGCCGACAACACAGAGTTTCTCTGTGTATCAGTAATAACAAAAGCAACAATGGCAAGTAACATAAACCCAATACTTACTGTCCAGAGCACCTTATCTTTCTTATCCATCATTAGTTACCCCCTTGCTGCTGACGCATTTGCTCACGTGCCGAGAAAATATCAGAAACATCTTTTTCAGACACATTTGAAGTCGTATCCCCAACTTGCTGCTTAATTGCATCAACAGTAGACTGTACCTTCTCAGCATCATCTTCTGGTCTATCATGTGTTACAGACGCTGACGAATTACCTTTAGTCGTAATTGTCTTAGTAAAGCCAGAAAACACTTTATCTTTACCTGTGTACTGCGCTGTCACATAGCCTAAAAGATTGCCATTAGCGTCAACACAGGTCCACAAACAATCAAGAGTGTCCTCATTAAAACTATAAGAAGTTCTAAACAACCATGTACCATTTTGTAACCAAATGGCACCTGCATTAGACGAAGTATCACTAAAATACTTCTTAATCTCTGCTGCATTAGCTTTAATGGCATCCTCATCACCTATGAGACTTGCATACTTATTTTGCAAATCGGCAACAGCACGACCCGCATCTGACGCATTTGTCACAACATCTTCGACCTCTTTTGGTGTAACAACACCCTGAGACGATAATGTTGCAATATCATCTTTAAGGTTCTGAATTTGCTGAGCGTTAGACTTATACGTATCAGTATAAGCGTTTCCAGCATAGCCAGTAAAACCTGCCAGTCCAATACCAACAACAACAGGAACTGCTTTCAAATACTGTCCAACCTTAATCTGTTTCAATTTCATACTTAAAACCAATCTCTACTTTTACTAACTAATAGTATACCACATTTTATTAGTTAGCACCAGCGCCAGCATCTTTATATTTCGTACCATTATCAGGCTTAACGCAGCGATAAACGGTATAATCAGACTCACCAGCACCGCCCTTGAGGTAATACTCAATATGAGAGCCAACGCCTGGAGAACGCTCATCTAATGAACCAGACACCATGTTACCATTACTGTTAGGATATTTCTGCTTTACAAGCTCGTTACCAACATACATAATAACATGGCTGCTTCTAATAATAATATCGCCTGGTTTCAGGTCTTTCTCCTCTAAATCATGAGACAAACCAACCTTCTCCCACTTATCTGAAGAAGAGAAATAAGAAATCAATGCAGGGCAATCGCCTGCTGGAATTTCCTCGTCCACGCCCGACCAACGAAGTGCCGTGGCTACGGTACGGTCACAAGACATATAATTAGCATCCCCTGGGAAAATATTTTGGAACACGGTCTGCCAAAGCTTGGTGCCATTGTTGCCCTTAGACTCTTCCTCAGTCTCATATGCATAAGAAATCGCAGCCGCAGCAGCAGAAGAATTATCATAATTTTGAGCCTTAGTACAAGACTGCAAAGCACTAGACGCTGCACCATCAGATGCAACCATACCGAGATTCTGACTCATAGAAATAACAGATGCCGAAAACGCAGAATCCTCGGTCCACAATGCCATCTGAGATAGCCAATGTTCTGCGGCGGCTTGCCTCTCAGCATAAGCCATACCAGCATTACCCTCCCAATCATGCGTAAAGCTCATAGCCATCGCACTAGCAGAACCACTTTCCTTTTTATACTTATTCCAATAATCTTGGATACCTGTTGGTGATGGTGTAGCAAGAGCATATGCGAGCTGAAAATCAAGGTCATACCAATTTTTATTCACGCTTTTTGCTGCACCAATAAGTTTCTCGCCATTACCACCAGTCCATTGACCGAGACCCAAACCTGGATAATAATTACCATCAGAACCTTTATATGCGCCATGGTTAATACCAAGACCTTGAGCGGCATATTGAGAGAACAAACTCTCAGTCCATGCGTTCATATTATTATATGCATCAGTGTGCTTAGGACCTGTTGGCTGAAAATGTTCAGAATAAATACCTTCGAAACCAGATGGGTCAATTCCTGACTCAACAGACCAATTACCAAGAATACCAGCAATTTGTTCGTTAGATAAACCATATGCTTTAAAAACAGACCACACTTTTTTAGCATTATCTAACGTAATAGCTTCTGTATTAACTGCTTCCGCTTTAGCATCTGCAGCCTTACTAATCACTGTTCCACAGTCAGTAACAGCAACATCATACTGTCCTTGATTGTTTATCATTGCAAGACCGCCACCAACGGCGCCCACAGCACCCAAACCAGCGGCAGTTACAGCAGCAGCAGTTCCAGCGGCAGATGAAACACCAAACGTTGAAGAAACCCAACTACCAGCGCCTGCAAAAAAGCCGCCAACACCGTTTGCAACAGCTCCTGGGATACCTGCAACGAAAGAAGTAGCACCATGCCATAAACTACTACCAGCACTTGCTGCCACAGAGCCAACATTTCCTAAACCTGCTTTTGCAGCACCTAACATATTGGTTAAAACACTACCGTGCATAGCGGCACCACCATTGGCAGCACCGCTTGCAACTTTTCCAAAACTATTTCCTGCCTTGCTCGCAACGGAGCCAAGGCTTTTATCTTCAATACCAGGCATATAATCCTCGCACCTCACTTCCTATATTAGTACAAACGCAACACATTGTCGTTCGTGTTAATTGAAGAACTACTTACGACCAAATCGGTTGTTGCTTCCAAATCAAGCAAACGACCAAGGTCGGTACGCTGATACTTCTCTTTTGCAGAATAATAATTCTGCCATGCGGTCACAAGACCCTCAGTGTCAGCATGAATCTGCTGATAACGACCACTATTAGAACCATTCTTCAAATCCTCAAGCAATGTGCCGTCAGTAAGTCGCCACTGAATGCTTGTATCAACGCCGCTCTTCGTAAGCTGTGCTTCTTTATTCATCTTTGCAAATAACGCATCAGATGTCATAGTCGGGTCACCAAGCTGCTCATAAATACCCTTGAGGTAACCATCAGCAACATAACGATTCTGCCAATCAAAGTTATAACCGCCAGGAACAACGCTCTTGAAATCATAAGCATAAGTACCGTCTTTCAGCTTAGCAACACTATCACCATTGATAGAATCAGGCTGGGCTGGCACCTGAACACCATCCTGTGTACTCAAACGGTCGGTATACTCCTTAATGTTTGCTTGAGCAGTAATCATATCATCCAAATCAGCATACAAATCCTTACGAATTGCTGCCTCTTGATTAGTAACAACTGCCTCATTATACAAATCCTTAACGGTAGGCGCATTACTATTAGAAAGGCACTTTAAAACAGTAGCATCAGTAGCACCTGGGTTTGCATAAATCCTAAACTGGTCATAATTACTAAATGATTCATCATTAGCATATTCGTTCGAAGCGTTATCCGACTTCTTCACAAGCTCAGCATTTGCTCGAACAACAATATCAAGAATCTGTGTTGGGAAACCCTCGTTATTAACAAGATAGATTCCCATATAGCCACTGTTGCCAAACACATAAACAGAGCCAGCAGGACTACTCTTTAATGTCTCACGACGCTTCTGACCGTTAATGCCCGTCATAAAGACCTGATAGTTATTGGCGTTGGTTGAGATAGACTTAACATCATCGAACTTCATAAGAATAAACGCTTTAGTCCTATCTTCGCTTGCATACACACCAACAACAGTACCTGAAATATTAGTCTTAGATGTGCTAAAATCTGTCGTGTAGATTGCTTTAGATGACAAAGTGTTATTCTGTTGCTGAATGAACATAGCAAACGAAATAACCGTCACAACTAAGATACCAAAAATTAAAATACCAAAAGACACGGCAAAAGTCTCCATGCGCTTATGACGACTAGTCATGTTACTAAAAAAATTAACTATAGAACTCATCGACTATCCTTTCGATAGGTCAAACTTCATATTCATAACCTATGATACCATATCATCACAACTCTGTCAAGTCATAACAAGAAAAAAGTTAAAAAAATCTCGGCAGTATTACACCACCGAGATTCTCGTCGACATATAAGATATTGTTACAGAAGTGGCAGAATAACGCCAGCAACAACATCCTTAACCGTCTCATTCGCTGCTTGTCCTGCGGACATAAACATCGAAATTCCGCCAAAAGCAAAGACGCCGCCAATGACAACCATCAGAGCAACAATAACCCATGGAGTCTTAGGCTGACCTTTAGCGAGAAGATTGGAACCAAGGAAAACCGCACCAACAACAATCAAGATAACACCGAACATGGCAATAAAACCACCACCAGCCTCGGTAACAATCTTAGAAGTGTTAGAGAAGATGTTGGTAATCTTTGGTGTTGCCAACAGCATTTGCATGAAAAGATTCATGTAACTCACATCCTTAATAATTCGCGTAGAAAATCTTTACGATATGCATATCGTAACCTATGTGTCACGATACTTCGTATTATAACATAACTAAATTCATTTGTCAAGTCTTTTTTCAAACTTTTTTAACTTTTTCTCAAAACAAGAGGCAGCCGCAACGTTACCTGCCACCTCTCACTGTAAATCTATTACACTCCGCCAAGCTTCTTCTTAGCAATCTCAACAGTTAGCTCGCCTGCTGCTTTCTTAGCAGACGAAGAAGGACCCTTCTCCTGAGAGCTTCCCTTAGTTGTCTCGCTTGTCTGAACATGTACGCGTCTGTTCTCAGTATTCTGCTTATTAGCCTGAGATTGACCTGTGGTTGTCTGAGCGGCTTCAACTTCTGCTTCACCATTGGCTTTAAGACCGCTATGGATACCCTTCAAGCCACTAGCTGCTTGTGCGGCACCACCGCCAACATCGCCTGCCATCATACGAGCACCGCCCATACCTGCATTCGCTGCACCCTTGAGACCCTCAAGAGCGGCTTCTTTCTGAGCCTTCTTCTTATTGCGCTCAATCTCCTCATCTTGCAAGTGAGTTGTTTGACCACTAGCAGAAGCGAGTTTAGCCTTCTCTTTAAGCTCGTTCTTCTCTCGACGAGACATCTTTTGCTCAGCGTTAGCACCCTTCTTACCAGCAGCTTCTGCAATAGACCCAACAGTACTTGCCAATGCTGCACCACGAGACATATCAGCACTATGAACATTATCAATATCAGTCATATTAGAATATGACTCAATACTTCCACCATTGACCGTCACATTATCAGACGCTGCTGTAACGCCATCAACACCATCTACTCCAGTATCACCCTTCTGACCGATAACGCCATCGTCACCAACACCTTTTGTCTGAGACGGATTACGAGTACCATTGACGTAACGATTTGCTGCACCAGCTGCTGCCATACCTGCACCAGAAGCAATACCGCCACGCACAACATCGCCAAGAGAACGGTTATTAAGATTGCTACGAGCTGAGTCAGAGTTGAAGAACCTATCAACCCAACCAGCCATTGCTTCGTCCATTGACTTAACAAGCGTCTTTCTCAGCTTAACAGCCTTAATCGTGATAACAATGTTCACAATAGACATAATGAAGGCAACAATAGGCACGGTTAGACCTGTAACCGCAGCGGTAACACCGTTATAATCAGCGGTCATACCTGGAATAATTGCAGCCGAAACATTACCGTTGTTGAAACCCGTAAGCAAAGGCGTCAAGAAAATCTGTTGAGAAGCAATAAACAATTCCACAACCAGATTATACACAATAAGCGTACCATAAATCTGTACAATCATTGACACTGTAATACCAACAATCTTAGAGATTGCTCGTACTGAACCAACCGCTGCAAATGGGGTTGATGTAACCATCTTAATACCGCGCTTAACAGAGCCACCAATAAGGCCAAAAGCATAAACAGTGCCAACAACAGCAATAAAACCAAGAATAGATACCATGTTCAACCAATAGACAATACCCATCACACCGCCACCAACAAGAGAGACAGAGTGATGTGTGTCAAGAACATAATCAGACGCAAGCTTCGTAGATGAATAATTAGTAACCGTATCATCAGCAAACTTAGTGGTCAAATAGTTATACATAGAAATAGTTGACAAACCACCAGTGCCCCTACTTGTTGCACCACCAAAAGCGTTTGCACGAGAACCAAGCCTCTTCTTATCAAGCGAAGAAGCACCATTCGCAAGCTTACGATAAACGCTACCTGGAGAATACTTACTCATCTTTCCATGACCTGTATAGATAATATTGCCACCAGACATAGTTACGCCAAAAGTAGATGGCGTTCCATCACTCATATAACTGACATCCTTGTTATCCAATTTAGACACATCCGCATCTGGAGACAAAATATTATCAACAGCTGTATACTTATCCTTATTGCTGGTCACCTTCAAACCCTCAGCCATCCTGCCGCCACTAATGGTCTTTACATATGTCTCATACGCTCCAGCGGTATAACGAGTAGAATTGGCAAAACGATTCAACAGGTCGAAAACCTCAAGAGCTTTTCCTAACTGTCCAGTACCAGAATAATGAGAACTCGTAAGATTATTTGTCAGATTACTTGCATCCACGTCATCACCATCAACAAGACTACCAGACGCGGTGTTAATCTTTAAAGCAAATGTCTGTGGGGCAGTCGTTCCGCCCATATCAACAGTGCCAGAACCAGAACCTGAGCCATTGCCGTTAACCTTAATAGTCGTTCCCTCAGGCAATGCTAGATTATTCTTCTCAGCCCAAGCTGCGAAGTCAACAAACGTTGCCGCAACAGCTTTATTAGCCATTGGCGCAGACACTGAAAAAGAATCAGCTGCGTTATTAAGTGCTGCAGTATAAGTCATACCAAGAAACGGAAAACCCGCAGCAATAAACACCAGTCGAATAATAAATTTCTTAAAATGTGAACCGACATTATTTGACTTACGCCAGAACAGAATACTCATGCCAATGCCGACAGCTAAAAGCAATGTTGCAACATAAAGACCCATACCTGCGAACACATTATAAAGGTCTGTGACAAAACCCTTAACACCAGCTAACGCAGGAGCTGTCTCACCACCACCGATAGCTTCACTAACCATCCAGTTAAATGGATTCAGTGTCTGCATAATGTTAATAGTAATACTGAACGCAACCTGTGGTACAAGAGCACCAACGTACACTGACATACTCAGATAGCCTAAGAACATGCGACCAATACCCATAAAGTCCATCTGATTAGATGAAACGGTATCGAGACCTAATGCTTGAAGGGCATGACCATACTGAAGGTATGCTGCAACTGCCTGATTATCAGATGGTGTCGTATAACTTCTTGACTGGGTACCCATAGTCGTCTGCGCAATATTATTGGTAAAATCCCAAATTGGATAATCCTTGTCGACATAACCCATAAATGCACCAGCATTAGCCATCTGCGATGGGTCACTAAGCATAGCATTTACCGCGGCACCCTTATCAGGTGTCTTCTGAAACCTATAATTCTCACCTGCTAAATCCGCTGCACTGTCATAGAATGAACCAGCAATAGACGCGGTTTTATAAAATGAAGCGTCATTATCACCATCAGCAAAGACAAGTCTTGCAACGCCTAAAACCATAGAAACTGCAATAGCGAGTGTAAGAATAACGCTTACAATCTTTCCAGCTGTTGACATAATAAACTTTCTTAACAGTCTAAACATTTACTTCACCGCCCTTCTTTTGCGTCGCTTTACCTCTGTTGGGAATAACTGTAGCTCTCGCTCGAAAATAACATTATCAAATCCTCGTCTCAAATATGTCTGTCTTAGACTCTTAACCACCAAAGCAGTCTTTAGGTCAGAAGGAAGCGCAAGACCAAGTAATTTCTCGTACTCTTCTACAGCATTAGGAGACATAGAGCCGAGAATCGTGTAATCTGCCTTATCGAAATTGTTAAAGCTTTTATCACTTAACAACTTATCGATATCGTTATAGATATATACGACCCTACCACCGTGGAAGAAAAGATGCGCTAACTGGTCATTGACATAATCTCTAATACCTTCGTCAATTCTTTCGGCGCCGTGGAAAATCACCACATCGCCATCATGCAAATTGCCGACAGCAAAGCCAATGACGTTGACAAGCTGTGCCATTGCAACGCCTTTACCTCGTCTCATGAGGTCTGAGAAGTTATAAATAACTCGCTTGCCATCACGGACACCATCGACCTTATTGCTGGTAACAACATTAAAAAGGTCACCATTAGCAGAAAGCAAGTTCTTAAAAGTTGCCCTAAGTACTGACAAAGCGTGAAGTTTCTCATCATCACGCACAGCATTATTAGCCATAGCAGTATATGCAACGTCTAAGTAGGCAGTAAACACATCAAGCTTTGGAACCTCATTATGAGGAACACCAACAACACGCAGTTGGTCACGATGAGCCTTTGCGTTCTCACGCCACATATTTTGCTCAACATAAAACTCAGTTGCAATAGACTCCAATGACGAGCGAATAATAGCACGGTCATGCTCATTTGTTTCATAAGCCTGCTCAGCCATAAGCACCAGTTTTTGCAACTGTGATGCAAAAATAGACAGCTCGTCTTTAACATCACCGAACATCTCAAACATGTTCATGTCGCCCTTGTTCATATCAATAGTATAGGTTAAAGACCTAAACTCAGGACCAAGTTGCTTCATATCAGCCTCATTAAGAATAATATGGACAACCTTATGATTATCAAGAAGAGCCGACTGTGCAATCTTAGAACCCCACATGTCGCAAGCAGCAATTCTTGTCTCTCTTTTCTCAACCTGGTCTGAGCCAATAACAACATGATGGTCAAACTTATCGGCATCAAAAAGAACTGCTGAGGTATTAACATCGCCCGACATACGACCAACAAACTCACCAGCAGCATCTTCCATGCCTTGGGTTACCAAGGAATAAGAACCTGCATACTCTGTTGACGTGTAATAGAATCCTTGACCGCGTTTCTTCTGATTCTTTGCGAAAAGATTAGAAATCTCTTGACGTTGCTCGCCAATATAAGGTGCAGCCCTTAATGTCGAAAAATTGTCCAAATAAATACGACCAATTTTATCAACAGCAGCATCCAACTTCTCAAGAGTTGGTGCTTTAACAAGAATTCTATTTTGAACATTAAGATAAGACGCACCATTATTAAGCTCTTGAGCAATAATAGCCAAGTCGCCCAAACTTTTCTCAGCAGTTTGACGAGTAGTGTTCGTACCTGTCTGGAGCTGTGCATTTGCATCCATTTCAGAGGCATGCTCTGCCTTAGTCTGATGCTCAGAAATCCAATTATCAGTCATGCGGCTAACTTGCTCAAAATTAATTGCAGAAACACCTTGTGGCAAATCGTAAGGAATACGATTGACGCCCCAAAATGCTGAAAAACCATCCAGAGCACCATCAGTATGAAAGAAGCTCATAATAGTTGCGTAACTATTGTCAATCTTAAAATAGTCACTATAGAACACATACTTCTCACGAGGCTTAATATCCATAAGGAGAGGCACCTGAGAGATATGCTTAATCTTCTCTGGTTTTACAGCATCATCTTTCTTCTTACCGAAAATCATATACTCCTACTCCTTTCCCTTAAAAATCGATTTAAGAACACCAATAATATCGTCGTAGTTCAGTCGAGCACAACGCTTAAACACCATGCCCGAACCTTCTACCTCAGATTGTAACACATTCTTCGCAACTTGTAAAGACTCATCACCTTTTGCTTTCAAAATTAAATATTGGTGGATAGACTTATAACGAGAACCAACATCATCGCGAAGGATTCTAAATGACGTATCAGCCATTGCAAGCAAGTCTGGGTCATCATTATCAAGTGCGTGATACCGTTTCTCCATAGCTGAAAGCTGTCGATAAACCTTCTGAGGCTCTTTGACCGTAATATAAATATGCTCACAATCTGTTCTATTCTTACGATAAAAAGTATCGCAACGGTCAATGATAGCGTCTCGGTCCTGCTCAAACAAAAGCACCGATGCAGAACCACTCACGCGATACATTACACCAATATCACCATCAAGAAACTCAATATTGCCATCGTCATCAACTGACTTAATGCCAACGAAATTCAAAAAATCAACATAATTAGAGTTCTTGCGAACCATAATGGTGCGCATACTCTTTGGCAGATAATTCAGCATGGTGATAACAAGCGACATCTGTGGTACATCAGTATCGTCTTTCTTCAAAAGCATTACTGCAAGTAATACATAGAAGATAGTGAACACAATAATACCGCCAATACCGCTTGCCTTAACAAAGGTCTGGCTGATAATCAAAAACCATACCAAAAGTGCACCAAGGTAAGACAAAAGTGATGCTACCGTAACAGGCTTACCAAACGAACCATCTTTGGTGGTCAAAGGGATTCGTGCCTGAAGAACACTTTTGTCTAGCGTGTCAGGAATCTTATAAGAAGCTTTAGCCATAGGTTATAACCTCATTTCAACAATCTTATATAAAAACAGAGTAAGCAATTTTCATTACTTACTCTGCAAGTATACCATAGCTTAAATGCTATGTCAAGCGTTATTTAATAATTTCTACAAAAAAATTCTAGCTAGTTGAAGTGAGGAATGATTCCCATTCGACCACTCTCAGTCTTACCATAAGAAACCTCAACATCAAAGGTATTACCTTTCTTAGAAATAGCGCCTTCGATAAAGACGGTCTCACCAGCCTCAAGCGCTTTCTTCTCAGCAGCAGTAAACTCATGCTCACACCACTTTGCAGGAACCTCATTAGTTGAAGCAAAACCAGTACGCTCAAAACCTACATACTTACGACCATTATACTCCTGCTCAGAGAGCTGTCCTACGATACCATAAGTAGTGCCTTTCTTGGAAATAAGACCATTAATGGTAATCTCCTCGCCAGCACAAAGCTTCTCACACTCCTCATCGGAGAAACGATGTCCGCCCCACTCACGAGTAAACTTCACAGGACGACCGTTCCAAACGCCTTCGTATTTCTCTTTCTCAACAAAATCAGCCATAATTCCTTTATCCTTTCGTAATTTAGAGCCATTGGCTTTCATTGTTTCAATATCATCTTTAATAAGGTCCTTAACTTTTGCAAGCTCTGTGTCTGCATCAGCTTTGCCCGATGCAATATCACGCATGACCTTCATTAAATTCTCAGTAATACCCAAGTCACCAATATGAGTATTTGGCAAAAGACCATAACTCATATCACCATATTGGGTCATATCAATCTTACCACGCTTTTCTGACAAAAGTGGGTACTTTGCCTTATCGTTGGTGACCTCAGCATAAATACTGGTACGTGTTGCACCAGTACCCACATCACGCTTCTCAAGCTGCTTAAACAGCCACTTCATTGTTGGAGCTGCAGGCTTTGGTGGGAATCCCTCGTGAATAAATGGCTTCGCCATCTTTCCAAGAGCCTTGCCACTCACATCATCATCATCTGAGGCATCATAGGACACAGCGTGCCAACCTGCCTTAACAGGCACATTTGCTGTTGCTGTAAACGCTGGATACTTCTCCAGATGACCTTTTTGGCTCTCATACTCATAATCCTCAGCAAGCATAGCAAGATAATTCTTTGCGAGCATAACATAAATCTCTTGAGCACCAGCGCCATACTTGTCCAAGTCTGACAATGACTTTGGCACGTTCAAACCTGGACGGTTTGCGCCATGCGCCATACCAGTCTTAACATGGGTGCTGCGAGGAGTTCTATGCGTCAATAACGCAGTATCAACACCAACAAGCTTCGCAATCGCATCAATTTTAGGGAGCAAGTCATTAAATTGCTCCACGGTGATACATTTGTCTTCGGTTCTTGGATATGAAACACATGAAGCCTCATACATTTTTTGATATGTACTAAGAATATTTTTCGCTTTAATTCCCTTTGGCGCAAGTGCAGCAGACAATGTTGCCAAGTCGATGAGCTTTGCTGGAGGCGTCTTCTTCATCGTCTTTGAATCAACAATAACTGCTGAGTCAGTGTACCCACCTGGTACCTCAGCCTTTGTCTTAAACACTGGCTCGTCAGGGTTGGTGAACACATTACCATTCTCATCACGGAAACGATTGCCATAAAAAGGAACCTTTTTATAAGCTGCAACCGCCGCAAGCTGGTCGCCAACAATCTTAACCATGGCGGACTTGAGACGTCCTTGTCTCAGAACACTGCGACCATCGCCACACATTGTTGCAATACGAGACCATTGGATGGACAAGAAATCCCACTTAGAACGGAACAATGCCTTCTTATAATCTGGGTCAGATAAAAGGTCAGGAATTGTGGTGCGTGTCTTAAAAGCCTTCTGTACCTCGGCTTTAGACTCATCAGCGAACCACATGCGCGAGAACTTTTTAGCCTTAATATTGTTCTCAAGAAGAACCTCAAAAGCAAGAAGTTGTCCTTCCCCCGTGGGGTCGTTATCGGTAGCAACACACACTTCATCGACACTTTTCGCCAATGCTTTAACATTGTTGATGACTGAAGCAGTATCTTTCTTCTTTGTGCGCTTCCACGCAAAATCTTTGTCATTCCATGGCAAATACTGAAGCTTCCAAGACTTATACTGCTCCTCTAAACTCTTTGCAACCTGCTTAGACGGCTCAACGAACTCATACAAATGTCCGCGCAATGGAGCAATAATATAACTCTCTCCATTATAGGTGCCCTTCTGACCACCTAATGCTGCGGCAAAGTTACGAGCCTGTGACGGCTTCTCTGCAATAATTAAAACACTCAAAGTAAAATCCTTTCTCAAGATGTTTCAACATATATAGTATAACATGCTGTTATAACTCTTGTCAAGTCTTTTTTGAAAATATTTCATCTAAATTGGTGCCGACAAACTAAGCACGCACGAACACCAACATAGACTCATACTCATGCTTGTCATTACCGTTGCTTCTGTGGAAATGGCTTTTCTGGTTATTGTCAAAGACCAACTCTTCTTTTAACTGCCAACCTTGCGCAACTAAAGCATCCATGAATACGCTGCGACAAGCTTGGTTCGTCTGCACAGCAAACACCTTAGCATTACCATAAGAACAATTCTTAACAACATCACTCCACCACGCTGCGAAATCCTCATCACTTAAATTCTCAGCTCCATTTTCACTGTAAACCTCGATATTCTTATAAGGTGGGCATGTGATAACTGCATCCGCGTCACCAGTAACAAGCTGGTTCGCAGAATCATTATTGTGGAGCACAAGCTTAAAACAATCAATCAATTTTGCCAACTTCTCATAACCCTCAAAAAGCTCAGAGTTAATATCGCAACCCTCATAAGAAACACCCAGCTTACCACAAGTCATCATGCGCTCACCCCAACCAGCACATGGGTCATAAACACTCTTAACATTATACTTCTCAATAACTTGACGCATGAGAGAACTGTTAAAAGAAGTATAGCCCATATGCAAACCAGAAATCCTAAATGCTCTGAGCAACATTCTATCGGTAAGCTCATGAGGTAATTTGTTAAGATACTTATAACGGTTAGCATATAAAAATGCTTGTACCGTTCCCCACTTACCATTGCGCAGCGGGTTTTCATTCCAAAGCTCTAGCTCACGCTTATAGAACACCTTACGCTGAGCATCCTTAACAATGGCAGACAACCTACTCCATGAAATGCGCATCTTGCTCACATCAACCTCCTCTGGAATATAATGGTATGGCAACCATGAATACTCATGCTTATAATCTTTGCCAAGAGGCATTCCCATGGCAAGCCATAAGTCTGCGTCCATTCCATCACTATCCCAAAGAGTAACGTAATTCAAATTGTTAGCACGAGCAGTATTACGCTTCTTAACATCGCTCTGAGTAAAAACTGTCACAGCATGAGAATAATACTTAGAATCTGTGCTTTTCGCTTGCCACGAACTAATAAGATTAGCATCTTTCTCAATATCATACCAATGACAGCCGTGAACCCAAGAAGCATTAACCTCAATAAATAAATCCCTATCCTTATCATAAAAATCACATAAGTATGGATAACGAGAATCTTTATTATATTGAGGTTCAAAGATTCCAAGAACCTTAATACGCTCTTCTGTACTTGAAGTATTGAACGTACCATTCTTACGCTTTGTAGCGTTTCTTTTAGATTTAATCGAATCAACTTTCTGTTTATACTCATCCGATTGCACATAAAACGGAGCACCATAACGCGAAATGTTAGTATCGCGACTCTTTTCTGCAATAGTATCAAGCATTTGCTTATAATCTTCTGATTGTGTATAGTTTTGTACACCATAACGTAATATGCTAGTATTACGCATCTTACCTACAATCTTATCAAGATTTTGCTTGTAATCATCAGATTTTGTGTAAACTGGCGCACCATAAATGTCGCGCATAGTTGACTGAATTTTATCTTGAATAACATCAACATTTTGCTTATACTCGTCAGACTGAACGTAAAACGGCGCCCCATAACGAGACATATTTGTATTACGTACCTTATCCATAATACTATCAAGATTTTCTCTATAATCATCAGACTGACAATAACAAGATGTGCCGTAACGCTTCTGCATAGTTGAATATGCTTTATTACGCAACGCCGCACTTTCCCAAGAATAATTCACACCATAGCGCTTTTGCATGGTAGCTCGTGTCTTCGCCAAAAACACATCCAAATTACTACGCATGCGTTCAGATTGTGCTTTCCTTGCTTCCGCAGTCTTAGCATAATACTCAACACCATATTTCTCAAGACAAGTCTTGCGAGACTTTGCAGCAATCATAGGTGCATTCTTTTTCATAACCTGCGACAGATGCTTACGCATAAACGGTCTTTTGTTTGCATTAGTATAGCCATAACGACGCAAATTAGTTACTCTTGTTTTAGCTTGAATAACAGGACTTTGTGCAACATATGGCACACCATATAATGCCATATTAGTTGCGCATTTCTTCTCATTCAATTTTTTACGAAACTCATCATCAGCCATATGCTCAGCAAAGGTCTCCCTTGCAGCATCACGTAACGCCGAACCACTCGCCAACGTATACTCTGCTCCATATTTTTCTTTACGAGTCTCGGCAGCAATCGCCTGAAACTCATCGAGTTTAAAAGGATTATCAACGCCATATTTATCAAGCATACCCTGCGTCATAATACCTTTACGGTGTTTCTTGTCAGCATCCTTAAACTCATCAGACAAGCCAAGACCTTTGAACAAGACATTAAGCTTGATAATATTAACGCCAGCAAGACCGAGTCTATCAAGAACTGTTGCTGCGTCTATACCTGCAGCATACTCATCTAAAACAGCAGCAATCTCATCGTTAGTATAGTTGCTCTTAACAAACTCAATCTTATAAACAACTCTGTCGATACCTTTCAGCACGTTCTTCATAGCATTGCCATGATAACCAACATCGACTGCTGTCTTATCTAAAATATATTCTCTTGAAAAACCTCGTAGCAGTAAATCTTGCGGGCTGTCTTTCTCAAACATAACCTATCCTTAATGTCTCTTTTATCTACTATAAGTATAGCACACCCACAATCATAATGTCAATACTATTTCAAATAAATATACTATTGACAAATTATTTCTTTACTTTTTTCTTCAGGCAAGAAACACTTAACACTCTACAATCTTGCTTGCAATCATTCACACAATTCGCACACTGCTTACACGGCGATAATAGCGCCAACTCTGCCTCAACTTGACGTCTATAATCCCGCTCAGCCTTCTAACGGGCAGCAACAACAGCAAGCTGAGCTTTTTGCTTTTCAGTTAATGGCACTAGTATCACCTTCTTTCTATTGTCTAAAAGATACTTTTTATAGTATAACATATTCCCACATCATTTGTCAAGTCTAAACTCAAAAATTTTTGAAATAATTTATAACATATGTCTTTTCTACAGCTTGGGGAATGGAAGTGTTAGGTAGGGCGGTAATCTGGAGCATAAATACCATCCCAGGTAAACTGCTGCGAAAACCTGGTTCAGGACCGGGAAATCCTGGTTTTCGATAAATTTGGGATTGAACCCGAGTAAAAACGAGGGCGAAATCCCCTCGGAGCATTAGTAAAGCATATTCAAAAACAAACTAAAAACAAAGGGCAGACAGAGTATCCCTGCAAAAACCGAAGGTATCCATAGCTTGCAGTATCTCTGCATCAGATAACTGAGTCGGCAATTTATTCCAATATTTGTAGCACATGATATAGCATCTCACCTGCAAAAAGCCCCAATCTTTCTGCGGCGGATTTTCACTCCATAATTTTCGGGATACCTCATCCCCAACCGTAAGTTCTCTCGTCGGAAGCCATGAATACTCCTGCCTCCAATCTTGTGCATCGGGCATACCCATGGCGCACCATAAATCAAAATCAGACCCTTCGCTATCCCAAAAAGTTACATAGTTTAACTTATTGTCACGAGCACATTGACGTTTTGCCACATCTGATACTGTCCATGTCTTAATTGCTTTATCAATATAGCTTGAGGACTTAGCCTGCCAATCTATCAACTTATTCGCATCAAAAGCACTAAACGTATCATACCAATGACCGCCGTGTGTCCAATGAGCATTAACTTCAATAAATAAATCTCTGTCGCTGTCATAAAAATCAGCATGGTAGGGGTATCTCTCACTCACGTATTCTCGCTCAAACCCTTGCAATTCATTAGCAATATAATTTTCCACGCATGAAGTATTAAGATTTCCCTTGCTCTTCTTCGTGGTAAACATTTTTGGAACCCAAACAGATGAAGAATCGCTCATTCTCGTTTTGAACTCATCGGTCTTACTATAACTATCCACACCATATGTTTTCAAACACGTCGCCTTGAGACGCATCTGAACTTCTCGGGATAAAAGTGGGAACGCCACTCCATAATTTCGCTCACACGTTTCACATCGTTTGTCAACAATAGATTTCTTATATTTCTCATCTTTCATATTCTGAGCAAAGGTCGCTCTTGCCTGCGGCGCAAGACATGACCCGCGCGATAACGTGTATTCGCCACCATATTTCTCAAGCCGTGTTCTAACACCTTTTTCTTGAAATTCTTGCAGCTTAAACGGATTATCACAACCGTGTTTTTCGGAAAAACCCGATTTCATTAGATTATATTTTCGCTTTTTATCTGAAACAATAAATTCGCCCCCATATCCTAAAGCTGCAAACAATTTTCTCAAACTAAAACCATTTCGAGAACCAATACCAATGTTAAGCAGCAAATCTTCTACTGGTACACCGCTCTCATATTTTTCGAGCACGTTCACAATATCGTATTGTCGCTCTTTCACATAGTCAACTTTATATTGAAAACGGTCAATTCCCAATAATCTCTCACGATATTTTCGCCCTCGATATCCCACATCAACGCCACATAAAGACATAATGGCATCCTGCGTGTAACCACGCAACACCAAATCTTCGGGGGTATCTCTTGCGAACATCATAAAAAATATCCTTTCCGTGATATTACATCAAAATATACCACAAAAAGGATATTCATGCAACCAACATTATCTAAAAGGTCTACCTCGGCGTCTGCGCTCAATATCAGCAACCTGCTTCGTCTGCTGATGAAGTCTTTGAGCTAATTGCGTAACACCAGGCTCAACAAAATCAACCGACTCAGGACCCTTTGGGTTCTGTCGTCTCCAACCCATGCGGTCAAACAACATATATGTCACAGCAAGCTGCAACTCATCATTAACCTCTTTTTGTTTTGCCAGCATTTCTTCCATGGACTGCAATTTTTTATTAACAGCTACCAGAGGGTCTTCACGATTTGATTGCTTAGCAAGACGACATTGCTCATCTGTTAAATCATCATAAATACCTGTACGTGAAGCAACGAACGCTGCAACTGCGTCAACATTATTAGAGGCGCTTGGAAACTCTGCTCTTGCTGCTGTAACAACCGAGTGAGGAACATTGCGCAAATGAGCACCTTGAGCACCACTTGTACGCTTTTGTTTCTTCGGTGGCTTTGGTGTTTCCCCAACCTTTCGCTCTAACTTCTCAACAGGTTTCTTCTCAACAACAGGTACAACCGAGGCTGATACCGTAGTCCCTCCACCAGGGGTCACTTCAATATCTAAATCAGTATCAGTTTTAGATTCCTCATCAACCTGTTTTAATGACTTTTTTGCATCAGATGGCTCTTCGATAATTTTAGACTCTAAGTCTTTCTCACGGGCAACATCTAACGCAGACGCAACATCAGATTTCTTCTCGACAGGTTGCACCTCTTGCTTAACCTCAGCGGGCTTTGCTTCTTGCTCAACAACATGAGATTTTTGCTCAGCCTCGCGCTGTTGGCGCTTTAACTTTGCTAATGTAAAATCGTCTAAAGGCATTAAATCTCACCATCCTCATGCTCAAGAAGGTAGTTATCGCCACGAGTAAGTCCAAGCAAACTATCAAAACCTGAGGTAGTAACTTGCTCTAACGACTTAACATTGCTGGACAAAGATAAAACAACGTCAATAAGCTGATTCAAACGAGCAATCTGCACGTCAGGAATATCATAATCATAGTTCTCACGTTTGATTTGAGTCACTAAAGCATCTTGGACATACTCATTCACAGAACACTGCTTTTGAACGGCCCAATATTTCACGCGCTCATAATCATCTTCCGACAAGCGGATAGTAAGACGCTTTGTTTTATCTGCCATGGCTCTATAACCTTTCTTATGTGCAATAGATAAGAACACTATAACACATAAGAATTCATATGTCAAGTACTTTTTATAAAATTGTTAGGACGTCTAGCATAGCGATAGGACATTGAGCTTGCTCAATGGACTATCTGCGGAGCAAAGCGTAGCGTAGACGGACTAACCGCGAAACGATAGCAGAGCCTATTGACTAGAGCACCATGTGACGCATCAACTCAGCAGAACGCCTATAATTCTCTACAGCAGCTTTCGTCGTATCCACATTAAAAAATGTAGGAGAAACGTCTTCGACAATACCAAGGTTAGTCTCAGCAGTATCTAAAACAGTCCTGACATTATCATCATCAATCATGGGATAAAGCGTGCTCACACGCATATAAGCCATTCTGAGTGATGTCAGCATCTTATCTTTACGTGATGGATTAGCGTCAAAGTGAATTGCCTCAAAAAACAAATCACGCAAATTAGACAACATATCACGCTTCAGCTTATCGAACTCATCGCTATTTTTAGGTGTAACCATACCACATCACCTACCTATCGACTTATGCGTTGGTATAACCTTTATAAAAGAGTTATACCATATTTTATATCACTTGTCAAGACTCATTCATAAAAAAGTTAATCGTAAATCCAAACTTCAACATAATCTTGTCAAGAAGCACCTCAGTCCAAACAATGTCGCTCCTAAACTCGCCATCCTCGTTGATAAGATATTTTGTATCGTCGGTCGCTTCAAAATTCTCATATGCGTTCAAATACTTATTCAAGAACTCAGAAATGCTTAACTCATCAGAAGACTTAACGATTGGGTCGTTAATATAAATATCGTCAGAATCCCAATCAGCACTCTCATCAAGACGCTCGTAACCATAATCAAAGAACACAAGCAACGCATCACAAATATCAAAATAATAACGATTCTGATATTCCTCGTCCTCGCGCAAATGTTTAGTACAAATATCATATAAATCTCGATGATAGGTAAGCACCTTTACAACTTTATTACCGCGACTAAGCAACACAGTTACATTAAGTTTATCAGGAAGCTCTAATAGCAAATCACGGTCATCATCAAAATACGTACGAGTAGCAAGACTAGAGTAGGCTTTCGTCTTATCGAAAACCTCGTCAGCATCTGTTACTTTAACGTCGCTTGCCTCAGTAATAGCAAACGTACCATACGCCACAACAATAGCAGGCAACCACGCCATAACATTTTCAGTTGTAAGCTGATGGTCAAAAACAGTGTTAATACCGAAGCTAACCTTGAAGCAATAAACCCCATCATCAAAAGTAATCTTTGTGTGTACAACACCGTCTTTAAGTGTAACAGACTCTCCACTACGGCGTTCAACACGCTTTAGAATATCATAGAAAAATCCATGGTCACACATAGCTAGAGCACACAGAACCTCTTTGGAATCAAGCGTAACCGCCATCATCGGGTCCTCAAGTGCCTTCTTAACGTCGTAATCCTCAATATCATTACCAAAATAATGGCTCAGAGTATCCATGCCAAACTTCTGCTTAAACTCATCAGTGATGTGAAGCTTAGATGTTAGCTCAATAGAAAAACTCTGCTCATAGATGTGTTCGCTCATACATATTTCCTTTCGTCTGTTATAACAAGTATAACACTATCCAAAATAATTGTCAAACAAATTTTATAAAAAAAGTACCCCCTCTAAAAACTCTCAAAGGGGGTACTATCGCTCAAAGTAAGTGATTACTTCTCGATATCGTCATCACGCTTGGAGCGCTTATAGCCGATAAAAGCTAAAGCAGCAGCTGCAATAGCAGCGATACCACCTGCAATACCGAATGGGCTAACCTCTTCCTGACCAGTTGCAGGAACTGGCTTCTGTGGCTCTGGCGTTGGAGCTGGGTCAGCTTCAAATACCCACTCACCCGCGAACTCGCCATCTTTCTTATCAATGGTCAGCTCTGGTGGGAACTCCTTAAACTTCCAGGTACCCCCATCAACCTTAACCTCAGTCTTAGAAGGCTTAATGGACTTAACCTTAGAACCTGTGACATAAGTCTTATCGTCCTTTGGAAGCAGCTCAGTTACCTCTTTTGGAAGTTCCTTGCCAGGAGTACCGTTGGTAAACTTGTAAGTTACCTTATACTCACGCTGCTTTGGAGTCCACTCGCCAGTAAACTTAATGCCCTCATGCTCAATGGTCTTCTTTGGTGAATCCCACTTATTGAACGTCCAGTCAATATCAAGCTCTGGGTCATAAACTGGGTCGTTAGGAATCTTCTGTGCATCAACAGGGGTCTTAGTGATATAAGTCTTATCATCCTTTGGCAGCTTGTCCTTGACAACCTTTGGAAGCTCTCGCTTAGGGTCAGTGGACTTAAACTCATAGCCTACTGGATAGGTGTTAGGAGTAAATTCCCAAGTACCAACGAACTTAATGTCAGACTTCTCAACAGTCTGCTTATCGTGGTCATAAGACTTAAACGTCCAAGTACCATCGTTGCCCTCGTCCTTGCCAGTCTTCTCGAACTCAGACTTAGCAGGAACCTCTGTGCCCTTAGTGTACTTAGCTGGGTCAGTTGGAGTCATATCGACAATAGACTTTGGAAGCTCCTTGCCAGGTGTACCACTCACGAACTCATAGGTCGCCTTATGTGAATAGCCATTAAACTTCCAAGTACCTGTGAACAGATTATCGTCGCTGTGGTCAACAGTGATGTTGTCCTTATCCCAGCTTACGAACTCCCAGACACCATCACGCTCGGTATCGACAAACTGCTTTTTGGAAGCGTCTGCATACTCAGTGCCGTCGGCAGGTTTCTTATCAGCAGGAACCTCAAAACCGTCAGCGGTAATTACCTCGTTAGGCTTGTACTGATTCTCAACGCTTGCAGGAGTAATGTCCTTGATACCCTGTGGAAGCTCGGAGCCGTCCTCGGCAACAAACTTGTGCTGTTTACCGAACTTATACTCGGAATAAGACCACTTGAGGGTAAAGGTTACGTCGCCATGGTCAACAGTAACATCGTGCTTATCCCATGCAGGCTCTGCCGTCCAGATACCCATGCCGTCATTAGAGCGGAACTGGGTCTTACCCTCTTGATAGAGTTTGTCGCTCGCATCGACCTTGTTAGCTGCTGGAACCTCAAAGGTATCAGCATTAAGAACGGTTCCATCCTCATAGCCATTAGAAGATGCAGGGGTGATGGCGGTCAACTCAGTTGGAAGTGGAGTACCATCAACAGATTCAAACTTATGATTCTTAGCATAAGAGTTAGCCTGGTATGTCCAACCACGGACAAAATGAGTATCGGCGTGGTCTACAACGACGTTACTCTTGTCCCAAGCATCGTCGGCAGTCCAGACACCATGCTCATCAAGATACTGAACCTTGTTTGCATCATAAAGCGGATTAGTTGAAGGAACGACGTTCTCTGCTGGAATCTGGAACGAATCAGCATTGATAGTATTACCATCGTGATACTGGTCGTTCACAGTTGCAGGAGTAATCGCCGTAATACCTGCTGGAAGTGCCTTGTCGGTATTGCTCTTAAACTCGTGTGACTTACCCCAGAGATTCTCGTGATACTCCCAAGTACCAGTGTGAAGGACATCTGCACGGTTAATAGTTGCGCTTGGAATATCCCAGCCTACAAAGGCAGCATAGCCGTGTGGCAGCTTAACCTGCGTCTTGCTGGCATCATAACCCTTATCGGTTGACTGCATAACATTCTCAGCAGCAGGCGCTAAAGGATTAGCAGCGGTAACATTAGTACCGTCAACCAAGTCACCAACACGAGCTGGGAGTGTAGCATTGACCTCTGCGGGTACTGCACTACCATCGCTCATAACATACTTATATGTCTGAGCATAAGCGTTGGGGGTAAATGCCCAAGTTCCAATGAAATGGCCATTCTTCTTATCAAGAGTCTCAGACTGCTTATCCCAAGCCTTAAATGTCCAAACACCGTTCTTGGCATCATCTTTAACCTGTACCTTGCCAGCCTCATAACCATTATATGTCGCATTTGGCTTAGAAGCATCTGGAACAGTGAAGAGGTTAGGCGTAACGGTTGTGCCTGGAGTAATATCCTCAGTAGATGCTGGGGTTAAAGTCTTAACATCGCTTGGCAACTCCGAACCATCCTCACTCTTAAACTCATGGTCGTACATAAGCGTTGGCTGTGTACGAACCACATTAGACTTAGATGGAACATCATCTGAGTGACTAATTGCTTGGTTGTTAATAATACTGGTATCAGCCATTAAATCATGAGACTGAGTCTTAACAACAAACACAACCTTAAACTGCTTATGACCAAGCAGATTCTTATTGATATCAACCTTCAAGCGATTACCTGTGGTATCAATGGTGTACTGAGTACCTCTCAACTTAGTCCACTCAGCAACACCAGGGTTTGCATCTTCAGAATCTGTTGTATAAACACCCTTAACCTCAACGTCTTTCAGACGATTATCAAGAAGGTCCTCAATCGAGAAACTATCAATAGCGTCAATGACATCGGTACCTACCTTAGGAACTGCTGCTTGAATGGTGTACTCAAGAGTACCATCTGTATAAGACGCAATCCTTGTCTTATCAACTTTCTTAAGTGGCTCAGACTGTGGGTGCTCAACATAAACACCAAAGTCAGTACCAGACGCATCAGCAGAACCAGAGGTAAAAGTTAAGCTATTAGTACGAGAACGAATAGTGGTACCTGTAGTATTGTACATCCAATCATTCGTATTACCGCCAACAGAACCCTTAGGCGGGTCAACAAGCATGTTACCATTATTAGACTCTGGTGTGGTCAAGCGACCGCCAAAACCTTGGTTAAAAATAACCTTTGATGCCTGCTCTGATGCATTTGGAAGACCAAACATCTCGTTTTGATTCGGAGCGCTACTACCAACGTTCGTTGTCCAGTTAATAACATCGATATCTGCAACAGGCATAACAAGCTTCATATCAGCTTGAGTTCCATCAGCATACTCAATAGTATAGGTAACATCAGCCCTCATAGTATACATAGACATTAAAGCATTCTGACTAGAACCAGGCTTTGCATGAGTGTATGGAGCAAAATTAGGCTCTGTTGTGTAAAAATTGTAATTAGTAAACTGCATAAGACCAGTCTCAGCAGCAGCATCATCAAGCTCTGCAAACATAACCTCGTTTTGAGGCGCATTCATACGAGCCTCACGAGAACCCTTTGATGCCCAACTCGTACCAGAATAGTCAATAGCATCATAATAGACCTTGTTGACCTTAACACGAACATTAGTCTGTTTGCCAAAGTAATAACCAGTATTCTTAAACAGAATCTCAACAGGATTATCAATCTCAATATGGTCCTTCGACTTATCAATCTGACTTGAGAACTGAATAATATTAAATGGCGACCAAGCACTATCGGGCTGTGTATGATAAGCCGACACATCAAACATATTAATCTTAGTAGTTGGGTCCTGATGAACAATCTCATAGTCATTCATGTTAAGATTAAGCTTCTGAAGCTGTAGGTTTGACAAGTCAACATTGGTTGTCTTGATTTGAACAGGCTCAGCTGCGTGTGCTGTTGCGGGATTTGTCACAAATGGACTCACAATAGATGTGAGCATCAATCCTGCTGCAACAGCCTTATTAAAAACAAACTTATTCTTCTTCATATATAAAATATCCTTTCAAAAAGAAATACATAACATTTTGTAATCACTTACTCTATGCAATTAACAAGGAACATATGTCGCTACTCAAAACAACTCCTATACTATAACATAAAAACACAATCTTGTCAAGAGTCAATACAAAAAAATTTTAAAAAAATTCATATAGAATAAGAACATAAATCTCAAAATAGCAATATGCATTGCTCGAGTGAAATTATGCAGAGCATAATAAAAAAAAATTAAAAGGTCTCGTGAGAGATTCGGGCTTTGAAATCATACTGCTGCTAACGCACTCGGCCGTCTGATGCCTCTCACCCACCTAACGAAAACGCTCTCAGTATTACTATCGCTCCAAAAAGGAGCACAATCAATCGTTTCAAAGGAGAAACAAATTATGGCAAACGTTCGTAACTTCGGTGTTATTCTTGGTCGTCTCGTCGCTGACCCTATGGTCTTTGACAATGCTGACGGTTCCAAGAAGGTCCGCTTCACTGTCGCAGCTCGCGACAACTTCAAGACTCAGGGTGAGTACAAGTCCCAGTTCATTCCTGTTGAGGCTTTCATCCCAGCAGGCAAGGGCCTCGGTGTCTATGAGTACACAAAGAAGGGTTCCCTTGTTGACCTCGAGTACTCTGTCCGCACCAGTGTCCAGGAGAAGGATGGCGAGAAGCGTTACTTCACCAACCTGCTCGTCCAGTCTGTTGAGCTTCTTGACGCAAAGAAGACTGAGACCGCTGAGGCTGCTGCTCCAGCAGAGGCCGCAGTTGAGGCTGACGTTCCTTTCGGAATGTAAGCTTTAACTAAAGTTACAATTACATAGAAAAACATCCCCGCTCTAATTCAGAGCGGGGATTATATTTTGCATTTAACTTTTATTGACACGTGCCTTTTTACGGCTTTGGGAATGAGAGTGTTAGGTAGGGCGATAATCTGGGGCGTAATAATCCAATGCAAAATTCGCATCTGGGACCGATATCTCCTGAAATTTCACCTTGAGCTTAGCTCATCAAACTCGCTTTTTAGCTCCGTATTTTGTAACAGGTAATGTCTCGGACTTATCGTATTTACTGCTATAAGGTTTCCAGGTAACCTCACGCTTTAGACCACGAGCCTCACAAAGTGCGAGCAATCTCTGAGGCGCAATATTAACAGTTTCTGTAGCACAAACTAAAGGGTCAACGCCTTCTAAAAGCAACCGATGAAGAGCATATAATTTCATTAGCTTTCCAACTTTAGTTCTCTTAATGCTGCCATCAGCGTACACTCTTTGGTAATGCTCCTCAGCGATAGCACCAAAATAAATATGGAGCAATAACTGATACATCTCGTTTTCGTATCTACCATATCGCTTACTGATATCATCAATCTCAACTAGATTCTCGCGTGTAATCTCATCAGTCCAATGGTCGAACATTGACTGAATATCTCGCCACACCACATCAGCACCAAAACAAAGTGCCAAAGAAGCAAGTCTTGCAAAATACCACTCATCGTGAGCATAAGCAATCTCACATTTCTTACCAACGCTGCGCACCATAGGAACAAGCCAATGGTCGAACTTACCGCAAGAAAAACAAATATATGCTCCATTACCAGTGTATTTTGTCGGTTTAAGATAGACTCTATCTCGCTCTAAAGATAGACGTCCATTAAACCAACGAAACGGTAAATCTGTTTCACGAACAGCTTTATATATCACATTCTCATCCAGCATATGCTCTCTCGTTACCACGGTTTATCCGTCTACGCTACGCTAGACGTCTAAACAAATAAACAATATGCCTGCGAAAAACATCACAGACATATTGCTTTCATATCTTAGAAATTGACAGCCTGCGCACCAAGTTTGGCAACCTCGAAAAGACCAGTACGGTTTAGGTTGCGAGAATATTGTGCGTCCAAATAAATCACAGGAACACAATTTCCATCGTCCAAGGTAACAGCAGAAATCACCATAGGATAAAGAACGTCCTTTACTGCTCCTGCTCCGCCACCATAAATATAAACGACATCGGTACGCATACCAACTTTTCGCCAAACATTCGTGAACTCTTTGAGAACGTCACGAGCGAAAATCTTAACCTGCTCATCAATATAGTAAGACACCTTAGCTTGAACCGCTGCTTGTGCTGGCATAACGTCCTGTTTCAGCATAAAATCAGCCAAGTCTTTGCGTGACTCAAAAGATGTTGTACTATTGCGAAGCTGCGTTACAACTGAGGTAAGAACAGTACCATAACCTTTGTTAATACTACGTGACGCCTCAACAGAAACAACACCATCAGCAAACACAGGAATGTTCGTAGTACCCTCGCCAACGTCAATACCGATAGTGTTCTGAGCAGCAGCTAAAATATCTCCAGTATACGCAGCATCAATATGTGCCCCCTGCTCACGAGCAGCATCGAGCGCAAGCTGCAAGAAATCTGCGCCAAGGTTAGCAATAGCGTACTGAGCAGCAGCACCCTCTGCTAATACCTCAACATCTGCGATAGAAATCTTAACCGTAATATCTCGCTCAAAATTATGAACAATAACGCTATGGTCAACACTCATCAATGTGTTGCGATAGGAATCTTTCCAATCCATAAAGTCCTCGATAGGAAGAGCAAGACCACATACCGCAGAAACGTTCAGCTCAGACTTAGGAAGTTCCTTGTTCTTGTTCCAATATGCACGAAGTGCAGCAGAAGCAAGAGAACCAAGCACGAGCATAGTCGAGAGTGCATCTTGGCACTTAGGCTCATGATTAGAAATATCAAACTCACGAAGAGACTCACCACTGCGAATTGCACGAGTTCCGAAGAACACACGACCTGCGTCCATAGGCTTTAATGCACGAGTAGTAATTGTTGCATCAAGCTGATTCATCATATCACCAAGATACTCATCGCTTGCACTCTTAGGAATATCAGAGCCAACAGTGTAGGACACAACTGATGGAGCATCCATGATAAAGGTTTCACCATTCGCATCTACTTTAGCCTTGACGTAACCATTACCAATATCAAGACCTGCAATAATCTTCATATCTTTCATAGTATATATCTCCCAAACAATTAGTTATCCAAAAGACCTTGCATGCGTGAAATCGCATCTACCGCTGAAGTCTGCTGAGGCTTAACCACAACTTTCTTCTCAACATTTTGTGTCTCACGCTTAGGTCCTTTTGCCTTATTATCACGCTTAACACTCTTCGTCACATAGTCACCAGCACCATTCTCACGAATCGCATCGTGGACAAGCATGCGCAGTGACACAGAAACCGATGACTGCTGCGAGAGCCATGCCAGCACCTCATCGTCCTCAATAGGAACATTAAAACGTAACCGTTTCATAGAACAAGCCATAAAATATCTCCTTTAAATCTATAGCTTTACTATCTTTACCTATAGTATAGACCACTTTTGGTACAAAGTCAAGAAGAAAAATAAATTTTCTCTATAAATTTTTTATGGTGAATTTTAACAGAATCCCACTGTTACTATATATTATAACATAAGTCAAGACGTTTGTCAAGACTTTTTTATAAAATTTTTGAAAAATATTTGTTAGGACATTGAGCGAAACATCAATGGACTAACCCGCGAAGCGTGAGCGGAGCGCCAACTGCCGTGGTGGCAAAATCGCTAAAATAACACAGCGTTTTACCTGCGCAAATACCTCCAGAGGCTCTGAGAGCCATTCTAAACCCCTATTTTAATTCTTTTGACATATGAGTCATGAATTTGAAGCAAAAATAGTGAGAAAATACCTTCTCACGATAGTTCTTATGTGTTATACTATCATAGAATAATTATGTAAATGAAGGAGTAACAAAAATGTCTAAAAAGAAAAACTCAATGAGTGTGTACCACCTCTCTGCAACAGAGACCACGCTCCGACAAATGCCTAAGTTTAACCCATACCAGACAGGTCACGGTGTTATCGGAGACACAAAGTACAACCGCCGCAAAGAGAAAGAAAAGCTACGAAAACTCTTAAGAGAATTTTAACGCAAATATCCCCGTCATTTTATGACGGGGATTTATTCTTCTACTTTTTCTTTGCTCTTAACACCCGATACACTGTTTGCTTACTCAGACCCATTGACTCAGCAATGTCGCTCACCGATACTCCAACTAAATAGCCGTTCCAAATCTCTAACTTCATGTCCTCAGTTAGTTTGAACCGCTTATCATCAAGCCTCGGTTCCTTTTTCTTATCAACCATATCATCACCCAACAAAAAACCCGACAACGTTGGTCACAGCCCAACTAAAGCCCCACACAGCAAACCCGAACACAACGCTACACACCACGAACTCAACACCATTGCGAAGCACCTCAGCTACCGAGGGCCACACAATCTTATCATCGTCCGCAATCACGCTCACTGTTGCAACGTCAGTTACAACGCCTGCACGTTTTGTCTCATCAACGTTACGAATAGCCATATCTTTACTCTCCATCCTTGAACAATTTATACTTCTTATTATAACTCTGCATCATTCCCGTAAGTCGAATCTTAACATCCATGAAAGCAGCCATGAGAATGATAAGCGATGTTCCCATGAATGAGAACGTTGTTACACCACACTTCAAAGCAACCATATCAGGAACAACAGCTATTATAACCATGAAAATACTGCTTATCCATGCGAGTTTCTTGCGTCGTTTCTCCAAATATGGCACCATTTCACTCACAGGAACACCCTTAATAACGTCTCCACGAATCATCATGCGGTTGACAACCTCACCAGATGAGAAACTCATACGTGAAGCATATAAGGAGAAAAATACTACCAAGAAAATAAAGAAACCAAGTCCTGCCCATTGCTCGGGTGTTGCTGGATTATACATGTTTGCACCCTGGAAAGCGTTGATAACAACACCAAGCCGTCCGCTTTCATCGTGTACAAACATGCCAATCAGCGATGGAATGGCAATAAAACCTGAAGCATAAATCAGAGGCATTACAGAACTCATAGCCATAGGAATAGAAACTCTACCCTCGGCATTCATAACAGATACTGCCTTGCGTGTCTGCTGAACCTCGATATCAATACGAGCATATTGATAATATACAGATACTAAAATAACACAAAGGAGCATGACAATAACAATCCATACGTTCTCTGATGGTTGAGACGTGCGGCTAATAATTTCAGCAGGAATACGCTGCGCAATATTTGCGGCTAGAATCAAAGTCGAACCATTACCAATACCAAAGTCATGGACCGACTGAGCGAGTTTGACAATGATGAACGAACCAATCATCCACTCAATCATAGGTACTGCAATATAAATACCGAAACCATATGCAGCCACTGAAGACCAAACCGTAGCGACTGAAAAACCAAGTGTGAACAACATGGCCAATATAAGAGTTAATCTGTCAAAGAAACGTCTACCCATCTCACCCTGTCCATGCAGCTTCTCAATCTTTGGAGCAATCAATGCGAGCAGTTGAATAACAATGCCAGCCATAATCAAAGATGTCACACCAAAGCCACCAATAGCCAGCTTAGATAATGCTCCACCGGCAAGCACATCAGTAAAACTCAAAATAGGTACCTTGAACAACTGACTTAATGTGTCACTTGATAGACCCCACACAGGAATATGTGATAAAGTTAAACACGCGAGAATAACAAAAATCGTATACCCAATTTTTTTAATATTTGTTTTATCTTGATAAGTCATTAGACATTCATTCCCTTCTTAGCTTTAATGCTAATACCGTCAATATCAATTTTATCAGGTCTATTATGGAAATACAAAAATAGAACTCCCGCATAAATAGAATCCTGCATGCGACCGTACAGTCTCCATGCCTCATTAGCATAAGCTGCTTTAGGGTCAATCTGAGCAAATCCTGCATAACCACTTGCATCACGAGCAAACTCAAGTGCCTTGAGCTGCTCAGACCAACAACTATCAAGTGCCATCAACAGAACTTTTCGACAATAAGACTCGCGAGCATTGTCGTTCACGAACTCAACGTTATCAATCTCACGCTCGACCCATGACCGATAAGAATACTCACTCTCACTCTTATTGGCAGCACCAATATAAGGAGGAATCTCCACACCCATCTGAGACTCAAGAGCTGCGACCCACTCATCTTGTGGGAGCTTGTCCATAATATTTTGAACAGCCTTAATAATAGCTTCTTTAACATCGCCAGAACAAATATTCTTATTCAAAATCTTATCACGCTCAGCATAGACACGCTCACGCTGAATGTTATCAACGTCATCGTACTCAAGCGTATCGCGCCTTTGTGCAAAGTTATCTGCCTCAACACGTTTCTGGCTTAACTCTAATGCTTTATAAATACTCTTGTTAGTAATTGGCTCACCAGTATCTAAAGCAGTATTCTCCAGCTTTTTCTTCAGAGCGTTACCACCATAAAGTCTGATAACTCTATCATCGCATGAACAATAGAACACAGAAACACCTGGGTCACCTTGACGACCAGAGCGACCACGGAGCTGATTATCAATGCGACGACTCTCATGCTTCTCGCAACCAATTACAACAAGACCGCCTGCCTTACGTGCTTTATCATCAAGCTTAATGTCAGTACCACGACCTGCCATATTAGTAGCAATAGTAACCGTACCACTAATACCAGCCTGAGAAACCACTTCAGCCTCATGCTCATCTTGTTTTGCGTTCAGAAGTTGATGCTCAATACCAGCATCCTTAAAGTACTTACTTAAATCCTGCGATGCTTCAACTGTTGCAGTACCGCAAAGCACTGGACGACCCTTGGCAATCTCTTCTTTAACACGCTTGACAATAGCTTTATACTTATCGCTTTCGTGAACAAAAAGAATATCAGGCTCATCAACGCGAATAACTGGCTCATGAGTAGGAATAACCTTGACGTTCAAGCCATAAGTACTCTTAAACTCTCGCTTTTCTGTTGCGGCAGTACCCGTCATACCACTTAAAATCTTATATTTCCTAAAGAAATTCTGATACGTGGTAGTACCAATAGTCTCATTACTTGTTGAGATTTGAACGCCCTCTTTTGCCTCAATAGCTTGATGAAGACCATCTGCATATTGACGACCTTCCATAGTGCGTCCTGTGTTCTCATCAACAATACCAATCTTACCATCACGAACAATATAGTCCTTATCACGCTTCATTAAAGCGCGAGCACGAAGACACTGCTCAACCACATGCTGAATAGAGCGGTTCTCGGCATCAGCATAGTTTTTAAGACTCAAAAACTCCTCAAGATGCTTCACACCCTCATCGGTTAAAACAGTATTCTTCTCTTTCTCGTGAACAATAAAATCACCTGTTACCTCACGCTCAATACCAAGATAGTCATCGCTCTTATTGAACTCACGAGACTCTGTTCCCTCTTTCAACTTATTCACAGCAGCCATGCAACGCATATACAAGAGTGACACATCTTTGCCTTGTCCTGAGATAATAAGCGGCGTCTTAGCCTCATCAATTAAGATAGAGTCGGCCTCATCGACAATAGCAAAGTGGAATCCTCGCTGAACTTTATTGAAATTATCTACTACAAGATTGTCGCGCAGATAATCAAAGCCAAGCTCAGTGTTTGAAACATAGGTGATATCTGCCTTATAAGCCCACTTGCGGTCAACTGGTGAAGTATCAGGCAGAACGCAACCAACAGTAAGCCCCAAATACTTCACAATCTGTGTGCAATTATCAGCATCGCGCTTAGCAAGATAAGGATTTACCGTAACAATATGTGAGCCTTTATACTCCAGCGAACGAAGCACAGCTGGAGCAATAGCTGTGAGTGTCTTGCCAGAACCAGTCTTCATCTCTGCAATATTACCCTCATAAAGAGCCAAACCAGCAGCAATTTGCTCCTTATGGAGCTTGAAACCATGAACTCTGTAAATTGCAGCGTCCACTAAAGCAAACACTCTGTCTTTATAATGAGCAAGCAATTTCTCCTGCTCACCCTCTACATCTGTCATAGCAATAGTATCTTGCATGAGGTCATAAAGATGTCGCTCGTCTTGAGCGATATACTCATCTGCAAGTTTATCAATAATATCAGCTTCCGCTGAGAACTTCTTATACCAATTTGTCATAAGGTAAATCCTTTCTCTAATTGGTATCAATTTATATTACATTTGGTATTCTACAACATATTACAAAAAATGTCAAGAGTTTTTGGTAAAATTTTTCTGAAACAAACACAAAACCATGAAACCAAACAGGTGTTACATGTAACACCTCGAGAGTTATAATGAAAAGGTATCAGCTTGGACATCTAACGTAGTGTAGATGGACAAGCCGCGGAGCGTCTGCACATTAAACTTAATGAAGACGAACAATCCGCGTAGCATTAAACTCCTCCTTCATAAAAAACCCAACACAACAAGCAAAATCCTACTGGTAGATACCGCCAGTAGGATTATTTTTTGCTTGAACGTCTAGCGAAGCGTAGACGGGCAAGCCGCGGAGCGTTAGCGAAGCAATAATTAGTTTATGCTATAAATCACCATAAACTAACGAGTGATATCTGAAAAGTATCACTCAATCTTTAAATAAAAATTTTTATGAAAGGAATGAAACTATTATGAAACTAAATGTTTTCAATCGCAAAAAGACCGCGTTAGAAAAACTAACCTCAACATATGATGTCAAACTAGACGCATCGGCATCACAACTTATTATGGACGTCCTTGCAAAGCTTTATGACAACCCAGTTGAAGCAGCTATTAGAGAGTATGTCTCGAACGCCTATGATGCGAACGTTGAAGCAGGCTCGAATATTTCACAAAAGCAGACATGGATACTCGTGCAAACACCATTGAGACTATCATTGAACCATTGCTTAACAATGATAACACAATGTATGTTGTGAAAATGCTTGTCAAAAACAAGCAGCTCTCAAGCGACATTGCTATGCTTCATCTTGATACTACTCAAGACACTGAAACCTACCTTAAGGCACTCTATAGAGTATCAAGACGATATGAGCCTAAGTCTCATAATCTCTCATTTGACCAAAAGCTCTTCATCGATGCTTTATGTGTAAAAGGTATCAAAATACTTGGCAAGAAAGATGCAGCAAAAATTGTCAAACGATTAAAGCTTTTGTTCCCAGATGAGCTTAAACTCATCAAGGACACAGCTGACGAAATTGTGCACAAAGTGCAACTGTAAAACATAACTCGCACTCTGAAAAACGGGTGCGAGTTTGCATACATAAATAAAAGGACACTCATGAAAATCAAAGAATCTGTAGATACAGGCAAAAACTCACTTGCCCGCAAAATCCAAACAACTTATAATGCCCAGATTGACAAATCTTCCACAAATATCGTTATGGATATGCTTGCAAAACTTTATTACGACCCTTATGCAGCAGTACTGAGAGAGTACGTGTCAAATGCTCATGACGCTAATGTCGAAGCAAATGCTGACAAACCAGTCGAGATACATCTCCCAGAAGATAGTGCACCATACCTTTCCATTAAAGACCTCGGTAAAGGTCTGGATTACCTTGGCATCGTTAGCGTCTTTGCTAACTTCGGCACATCCACAAAGCGTGACTCCGATACCCTCATTGGCGGCTTTGGTATTGGCTCAAAATCAGGTTTGGCTGTATCCGATACTATTAACGTAACATCTGTCTGCAACGGAATCCTCAATGAGTTTGTACTAGAACGTACGAATGACGGAATTGTCACACGTTTCACAAAGGAAAATGAGCCTACCACGGCTGACTCAGGAACCACAGTAACTATTGACTTTGCACACGACACAATAGACCACGACGTGGCCGAATATATTATCAGAAAACTTAACCCAGAACGTACGCTCTGCGGTTGGTCTAAAAACGAAGTATTTGTAACCAACGCCGAATACAAAGAGTACAACGAATGTCGAGTTCCTGACGCTTGGTACTTTAATGGACATGAATACAAAAAGCCCTGCTATTATGAGAATTATTCGAACTTCAAAGGTATTCTTGTAGGAAAAGTATTTTACGGCCTTCCTAGCGAACACGAACTAGCAAAAGACCCAAAATACCAAGAGTCGACATCGCTCATCATCCCCTTCGACATCAAAGATATCAAGGTGACCTATTCTCGTGAGAAGATTGACTTAGATGACAAAGCCTCTAGGGACCTTATCATTCAAGCAGTCAATAATGCAAAAGAACGCACAAAACAAGAATACTTAGATATCGCCAACGACCCAACCTTGCAGCCATATGAAAAGATAAGAAAGCTCAGTGACATGGGTATCTCCACATATCACCTATCCTACAAAACTATTCATATGGCGCCCGAAATACCAAAAGAACTTGATGAACCCGCTGTCAAACTAAGCATCGTCTCAGACTTTATGCAAAAAGAATATAGCATATCCGCGTCTACCAACAAAGTACGAGTTGACAGCAACCTTGATATATTTTTAATATTCGACACTGAACTGCCAAAGCGCCCTGCGCTAAAAAAGTTCATCAATTGGGTAATCTTTGAGACTGGTGATACCTACAAGCCCATCAAAGAAATGCTGCAGACAAATCTTAGCTATAATACTGTCGCAACCACAAAGCGTGGCTACGCTAAAATGGTCTATACCAACAACAAATCAATTGCCAACGTCCAAGCAGCTTATGACGCGTTCGAAAAAGCTAATGTCAAAACAACAGACGATTTATCAGACCGTGAGTTTACGTATTACGACCGTTGGAATAATAAGTACAAAACAAAGATGGACACGCAATGGTTATCTAACAGCAAATGCATTATTGTGCACCCGAACGCCAAGTACAGGTCAACTAGAGCAGCAATTATCGAACTAAGTAAATTACGTGTTCCTATGCCAAAAGTAGACTATAACGATATCGAGTTCATTACTCCTAAAAACAAAAAGGAATATGACTATCTTATCAACTTAGACCCAGGAACACCAACTATTAACGCCGATGATATTGCCGAATTAAACAGCTATCTCAACCACTGGAAAATTTGTCCAAACGGGATTAACGTTCTTAAGACCGCACAGATTTTCAGAGACATTTGCACAGACAAAGATAAATATCTGCACAGCGATTTATGGTCTAAAACCCCATTTGCGAACCAAAACTATATTGAACGCAAAATGTGCTGCCTTAGCCAATGCTACTACTTTGATGGCTATAGCTTTGAAAACAAAGACTTAGTCACGAAAGCTTATAGCAAATATGCAGGATACATATCAGGACACATCGAGCGAGATGAAGCGTTAGAAATTATCGACCATATCAATAACACTTGTGCGTCTGAGATTGCAACACTTAACCAAATGCTAAGTGACCTAGACCCGCTCATCAAGTAATTCTTCGTTTCGCTAAACGTTCATACGCTACACAGGCTTCGCGATATGCCCGTCTTTGCTACACTTCGTTTCGCTAGACGTTCATATATTTATGAACAACAATTTATCCCACAAGCTAATATATAGCTTGTGGGATTTTTTTTCTTTTAAAACAAATTAGAAAAACAAAAATGTAAGTGCTTACACACTTACAAGCTGTCCGACAAGCGTCCAGCCGAGTTATATCGTGATAACGAGGTTAAGCTACGCTCCGCTACGCGGCTTGTCCGTATACACTCCGCTTTGCTCCGTAGATAGTCCATTGAGCAAGCTCAATGTCCTATCGCTTTGCTAGACGTCCAAGCAAACACCTCAAACCAATAAGAAGGAGATTTATCATGACAGGGACACTCACCATCGGAAAGCTTAAGGAACTACTCTCCAATCTCGATGACGACAGAAAGTTGCTCATCATAATTAACGATAGTGATAGTGATGACTATGCTGAATCAGATTACATGCCGCAGTTGCTTGATGAAGACTGCAAACACGCTACGCTATACTTCAGCTAAGATTGGAGCAAATAATGAACCTTATGTATACTAACGTTGCAGGTGTAACGTTCAATAATCGTCAGTCAAAAATTTACTATATCTGGCGCAATCTTCAGAAAGACCAAGCATCAGTCTATGTCTCTCTACGTCGAAACCCCACCAACGAGTATGACACCAACGCCATCCAAGTACTCGGACACGTCCGTGGTGGCTCTACCGTTGACCTGGGCTTTATTGACAAAAACTTAGCTTCCGAGCTTGCACCACTCATGGACAGCGGTCACCGTGTCTGGGTGAAAAACTTCACCATTAAGTACAACCAGAATTACCCAACCTCAGTCCGTCTCGGCATTGAGTTCTAATAAGGAGTACCAGAATGCCTCCTCACGAACTCTATAGAATACTTTTCATTCTATTCACCGTAGCCTGCATGATGATATGCGTCCCAAAAGAACAATGGGAAAGCAATCGCATCGCAGTTGGTGCTGATAAACCGTTGGATAACACCACAATTATATAATAAACGAAAATTGCTGCAATGTCAAGTACATTGTGGCAATTTTTTTTTATTCTTCATAAAATCATCACAATTCATAATAACAGAATAATCTCACAATTCAAACATAACTTTCATATTTACTCATATAATGCTATATAAACAACCACCTATAGCATTATCGAGTGATTGTACGACACAATCTCAATCACTCTAACTAAGAGCATCTATGAAAGGAATAAAGAACATGAGATTAAAAACAACCGATATGGGCGAGAAAACATTAGCCCAGAAAATCCAAACAACATACGCAGCTAAAATCGATAAAAACGCTGTTAACATGGTTATGGACATGCTCTCAAAGCTCTATAATGACCCTATGAACGCAGCTATTAGAGAGTACGTCTCTAACGCCTATGACGCTAACGTCGAAGCTGGTGCAACCAAGCCTGTCGAGCTAACGCTGCCCTGTACCGAGAACGATGGCTTACTCATGGTCAAAGACTATGGCCGCGGACTTGACTATATGGGCATTGTCTCTGTCTTTGCTAACTTTGGTACTTCCACCAAGCGCGACTCCGACAATCTCATTGGTGGGTTTGGTATTGGTTCCAAATCAGGTCTTGCTGTCTCTAATGCTATCAACGTCTCCTCTGTCTGCAACGGTACTCTTAATGAGTTCGTGCTTGAGCGCACACCAGAAGGTATTGTCACGCGTTTCACAAAAGAGAACGAGCCGTGCACACAAGACTCAGGCACTACCGTAACAGTAAACTGTAGCTCATCGTATTATAGCGGTATCAAATATATTGTTACCAATTTCATCCCTGTAATTGCCGGTTGGTCAAAGAATGATGTTTATGTTACTAATACCTCTTGTAGCGAGTTTAATACATCGGACGATGACTTCTTCTTAAACGATAAGTGCAATAACTATCGTATCCCCGACACATGGCTTGAGTTTGACCATGGCTATATTACCTCAAAGCCATTCTTTACTCACTTTAGAAATATCCTTATTGGCAACGTCGCCTACAAGCAAGGCTCATTGGATAACAATAACGGTCACCCAACCACCAATGATATTGGCTGCGCTTATGCCTTGAAGACAAATATCGAGGATATTAAAGTAACCTATTCTCGTGAGCAAATTGACTGGAAGAGCAATAGTGAAACAGAAGATGCGCTCATTGCAGCAACAGACGCGTTCACTAAAGAAGTAGAAGACTTTGTGCACGACCTCATTGACTCGTCGTCAGACGCAATTGACGCCATGAAGAAATGCATTAAAGCAAATATTGACCCAAACGATATCAACTATAAGAAAGTCAATACGGAACGCTCGGAATTGCCATGGCGATTTAATGAGTACGTTGACGATAGCAATGAGTACAAAAAGTCTCGAAACAGAGCTTACAACACAACTTACACTCAGTTAGGCATGGCACAGACATATGACAACGACTTCGACATCGTCATCACCACTGCTAAAGACACGCTTAACAGCAAAAAGCCGTCTATGGTGTCTAAGATTTTAGCCTATGCCTTTAGTCCTGATAGCGACTTGCCTGATGATATTAAACCGGTTGTTGACAAGACAATTGACGATTATATCGTCAACACCGTTGCCATTTCAGCAAAAGAAGCTCGAAATAACGTGAGTGTCTATCCAACACATATCCTTCTTGCTACAGCAGAAGCACAGTTAGAGCTGCCGTACTCATGGGGAATCCCTAACCTCGACTTTGAGATGTTAGAACGTGCCTATAAAGAGTATATGCAAGAGCAGCGCAAGCTGTATAACCAAAACAGGACAAAGACCACTACGGATGTCATGCAAGAAAAAGCACATTATGTTACAGACTTTAGCTCACATGTATGGCAAGACTCCCTAGAGGACATTAAGGACGCTAATTATAAGAATATTGTTGTCTTAGAGAAACCAACACACTACTCGCTTGATGATTCTCATAAAGTCTCAGCCAAAGCAAAACTTATTGCTTGCGAAAATGACGAGGCAGCTCCCGTGGTCATTTGGGGTAAAACCAAGAAGAAGATTAAGACTATTCTTGACAATATCCCAAACGCAAAACTTGTCACCGATGAAGAACTTGATAATGCATACGCTGCTATTGTTGAAAAATACAAAAGCACTACAGACACAGACGTGCAAGTCTTCATGAAATTCGTAGACAGCATCAAAACAAAAGACAAGCTTATTAACTACACCTATATTCACAAACAATTTGGTCTTGATGAGAACTACTACGAGAAGGTACCAAAAGCACTACGTGTTAACACTATTATTGACGTACCATATTACCAGAACAAAGAAACCATGGATGAATATGTGAATAACATGAGTGATAATGCTAAACTTCTTGTCATGATTGCTAACAACAATGACTTCCAGTTTGAGACAAAGCACGTCCAAGACCTCATTGACAAGGTCAAACCCGAATTTCAGCCTATTGCTGAGAAGATTAACAATCTCTATAAGGACTGGCTTTAGAACCAACGTTTGGACATCGAGCTTGCTCGATGGACTAACCCTTAGCGCGGACATCGAGTACAACGAGATGAACTAACCGCGTAGCGTTGAGACGTCGAGCTTGCTCGATAAACAAACCGCGAAGCACGAACTCTCTACGATGTGAGGAACCACCTCACCGAGAGACGTTATGATTGAGTTCCTTTCATAAGAATTTCCCCCGTCATACACGCGAATCTTGTCGCGGCGACGGGGGATTTCTTTTGTTTCACTAAACTACAACCATTAAAAACTAAAAACATTACGCTCTCATTGTTACTATATACTATAGAAACAACGCTGCCGCAAAATAATGCCCTTAAAACATATAGCCTTAACTTATAACTAAAACATTATCAGCTACACAAAAACATAAGGGCAAGTGAACACACGTGTTCACCGACAGACATTATGAAATAAAAATAACTCTCATGAAGGAGAAGATAACTATGTTCCTTGCTCAACTTATCCTTGCCAATCCAGCAATCTCAATGATTATCGGAATGTCTATTGTTGTCCTTGCTATCACTGCACTTGAAGTGCACGAAAGCGGATTCAACAAGAAAGCTCTTGAAAACGTTGAAGGCGTGTACCAACTTTATGCGTTCGCAGTCGTTGCTGCCATTATTTTGCTGCACTAATAAAGGAGTCACATGTTAATAGCAACACTTTACGCCATTCCTCAAATAAGAGTAGTAATTGCACTACTTGCAGCAATACTCTGCATTTTAACGCTTGAAATTATCGCTAACGGCTTCAACAAAGAATCCGTGAAAAATATTGCACCAACAGGTATTATATGCACCGTTGTGGCACTTGTCGTACTACTCACTAACTAATTGATAGGACTCAATCATGCTCGCCACGGTTATTGTCACCACAACATCTATTGTATTTGTGCTTGCTATTATTGCGTTCGTTATCACTATGGTATACTTCTATATCAAAGACAAAGCAACAGATAAGCGCATGGCCGAAACGAACGCCTATATGCGCAAACAAATGCTCTATCAAAAGTGCATTACTACCACGAAAGGAAAGCACTATGCTATCCCCACTCGCTAAACTCGGAATTGTTATAGCAAACATGCTCATTGTCATTATAACATACTACTTCCTGAACAACAAGGTCAAAGAGAAGACCTTGATGTATGTAATGGCAACAGAAATGATGGCTATTTACCTAGCAATGTTCGTATTCATTGACTAACCATTAGAGCTACAGATAAAGCTATAAAAAAATATCAAGCCAGATATGATAAAGATGAACAAACCTGTTATAACTCACATGAGATTATATTCTCAAGTGAGTTTTTTCTTTCTTTTTCTGGATTTCTTTTAAACCCTTACTACAACGCTCGATAGCGTTTATAGCATCAAAGACAAGCCTCAAAGGACACAACTGGAGGAGGGTCGGCACACGCACATCCGTGCGCCTTAATCGGCTTTATAAAATGCTTTTCAAAAACGCGTTGCTCTCGGTTACCCGTTCATCGCAACACGCAAAACACACAACGCTACACGCTGTCTCGCTGTCATTACGAGACATGCTTGTTTACCTGCTATTTATTTAAAATACCCATAAGATATAGGTTCTCTTTCTCACGCACGCTGGTCTAAACTCCGTTCTTAGTCTCAAGAAGGAGTTTCACGACAAGGCGTGCTTATTGTCCTTTGGTATTAGGAATTATCTCGCTAAGGACTCACGAGACATACGTCTCTTCGCCAGCTCTCAAAGTGCCTTGTGCTCCAATCATATTGTTAAGCCACTTCGCGAATTTGTCGAACACGGTCGCCAAGAACGCACCGAAGTTCTCCAAAGTTCGCTCAAGTCTAACAAAAACTACAGTGTGACAAGGTCAATACAAATAACTCTTTTACGGTTGTTTCCCCTCTGCTTGACGGCAAATTGCCATCGAGCGAAGGGGGAACAAACACAGCCCACGATGGGGATTTAAAAATAAGCGTCTATTTACTGGCACAGCCAGTTAGACGCAAGAGTTAGAGATGCACACAACTTAATCAAAAGACAAAGTCTTCGCTTCGCATTAGTTACAAATTACAGGGTCAAGGACAGTAAAGCATTTAAATGCTACGAAAAACACGTAGCCATTAGAGCGCAAAGGTCACACTCAGAGCGAGGCAAGAACATAATGCCTCTTAGCTACGCTGCGCTTCGCGGACCATCCGTCTACGCTTCGCTAGACGTCTGCTCAATTTTATTTTTTTATTATAACGATATATTCGGCATAAAAGTCGCCTTCCGTCGAGACAAGCTACGACGTCACTCTGCTCGCTACACTACGTTACGCTGACCATCCGCCTACGCTTCGCTAGACGTCTGCTCCTATGCCTACAAAGTGTGTTGCACCACACATGCTTGAGAACAGCGAGTGTTGCGTGTCATACGCATACAATGCTCCTGACACGCAACACGCGCTTTACTCAGCAAACAATTATGCAACCACTATACGTTACTCTCTTTATAATGCTCCGTTGCTACCTCGACGAGTTTCAGATTGCGGGCGCCAAAAACGCGACCCAGCAAATCCGAAACCGTCTCGGAGCATCTACGCGAAAAGTGTCTTCATCAGGGGCATGGCCCAACTGCGAAGAACAAGAGAAGAAAATGCTTTATATTATATAGAGCAAAGACCGCTTACCGTTGAAGCAGGCACATGATAGGTCAAGACCTTAATGATAGCAACAAGTTGCAACAAACAATAGACCCATTTTTGGTCTCAATAATTCCCGTTTCACTAACGTTCCACGGTCAGTTCGACGAACTTCGTTCGCCTCACAGACCATTTTTGGTCTCAATAATTCCCGTTTCACTAACGTTCCACGGTCAGTTCGACGAACTTCGTTCGCCTCACAGACCATTTTTGGTCTCAATAATGACCAATTTTGGTACACAAGACACTATCGTGTACCATTTTTGGTACACAAAACGACCATTTTTGGTCACATGAACACCAATGTGACCATTTTTGGTCTCAATAAT
>ERZ773074.18-NODE-18-length-100829-cov-22.417925_pt1 | contig 100829 bp, 95 predicted proteins | sample MGYA00580615_ERZ773074 | MGnify/ENA primary metagenome ERZ773074 (study PRJEB29015, sample SAMEA2738126) | human oral metagenome | biome: human oral; feature: human-associated habitat; material: saliva | place: China | collected 2160 ...
ACTCATGACCTCTTCAATGCCATTGAAGCGCTCTAGCCAACTGAGCTAATGCCCCGACAAATGTATTATATCACAATAGAATAAAAAGGGGACATTTTGTCCCCTAACTTCCGAGAATCTCAGACCACTCATCGTCTGATGGTTCCTCGCAAGGTACTTCAAAGCCGCATGTTTTTGAATACATATAGATAGTTCCACGAAAAATCTCACGCAGACCGCTGATTTGATCCGCAAACTCAGGCCAGATTGACTTCGCCTTGTGTAGTAACGGCATCAAGAAAAATTCCGTCTCATACACATTCTTGATGATCGCCTCGCGCGAAAGATCACACAATGTCCAAATATTATTTACGCGATCATACGCCTTGCAGAGCAATGCATATTTACTATTCAAAAGTCCCGCATAATATCGACGCTTGGCCTGCAGTTTCGTCTCCCCGTCACAACGACGAAAAGTCATCAATTCCACCGCATGCTTCACTTCATCATTGCAAGGCAATTCAGTCACCGGTGTAAATGTATCTTCCGGCACATCATGTAGCAAAATTGCCGCCAGTAGAACATCATCCTTCATTCCACAAGAAATCGCATACGTCGTCGCCTTTAACGGATGCAAGATAAACGGCTTCCCGTTTTTACGAAACTGTCCTGCATGCTTCCGTGTCGCATAGCCAAGTGCTGATAGAATCTGCACATATCCTCCCGCGCTAGCAAAGCCACGCAGAAAAGTACTTGTCATTTTTACTTCTTCACGATCTTCCAAAGACATTTCTTTTTCCAACATAACCACCTCCATATTTGTAAAGATCCATAAGTTAAAACATATTCTAAAATTAAACAGTATATTTTGCAAGCACAAGCACGAAACCGCAAATGGTTGCCTAAATTAGTATATAGTTCTATAATACCGATAATATTAAGACTGGATTGCCCGGTCTTTATTAATAGTACATTAGGAGGTTAAACATGAGTCAAAGATGTTTCAACTACTCAGACCGCACTTACCAAGTGAAGTCGGAGTACACCAGGACGCTCAAACCGGATTATCCGGCGGCAGACCTGATTGAGGCAAATGTATTTACTGTAACTAATTTAAAGAGCAAACAAGAAAAAAGGGGGGCTGCGACTATGGTGTATTCTGTAAAATACAAGGATGTTTCTTTCCGCATTTGGCAGACCTATGCCAACACCAGAAAGCAGGATTATATACTGCGTGTCGGCTTCACCAACTATGGCTGCCATAATGACGACAGTCACGCCGAGGACTACTCAAGGGCAGAGTCAGTGGCAGAGCACACACTTGGTACTATGACTCTGATCGAGCTGATGGAAATGTTCTATCCAGATGAAGGATCACCGAAAATTTATGCGAGATGCAGGAGATTAATGCGTTTTCACGACCTTGGAGAAACGACTGCCGGCGACACACCCGATAATGGCACAAGAGACAAAGCGGCCATCAATCTGGCCGAATACACTTGTCTGAACGAAAATATCTCACATCTCCCCGATGAAGTAAAAGAAGCCATCTTAAATGACTTCGATATCTTTAACGGGTCACCTAAGGAATTAACGGGTGAAGACTTGAAAGTGCATGAACTTTGCAAACTTGCCGATAAAACAGACGCAATCCTGCGCGGACTTGTCTATGAACAGCATCACCACTGCGGGCATTACGCAAATGTCCCGGAAGGCACCGGATCCAAACGCGAATCTGAATACGAAAAGGTCATGAACAGCGATAAACTGGTCGACATTTTCTTTGCAGGTTTCATTAAGGATTATCATCAGTACAGCTATTTTCCGATTTTCCTTGACATTATCCGCGCCGCCATCATCGATGTCCGCAGAAAATGGTACGACAACTGGGAGGAAATTGTCACAAAACTTGGCATTTCGGATAAAGAGTACGACCTGCATACGTTCCAGAAGAAATGAACTCATCATACCTCTAAGCTCCAGTTTTATGCTGGGGCTTTTTCAATATCGTAAGAAGTATGCTATACTTAACCAAAATGGAGGTCTATGAGTAAGTTTGACGAACAATACCTAACACTATGCCAAAAAATTCTCACTACCGGAGAACGGGTCACCACGAATCCAAAGGTTCTGGAAAAATCAACTGGAGAGTCTTCTAAATTGAATTTTCCGAATCACTTAGCCCAAACAATAAAACCGACTACAACCATCAGACTTCCTCATCAAATTCTCCAATTTGACTTATCGGAAGAATTTCCCATCCTTACCACCAAATTTGTCGCCTTTAAGTCCGCCGTCCTCGAAATGCTTTGGTTCTACCAAGCACAAAGTAATGACGTGCGCTGGCTCCAAAAACGTGGTATTAAAATCTGGGACCAATGGGAGATTGATGCAGAGGGGAATTATCAAGGCAAACATTTTGGCAAGGAATTTGCTCACACAATTGGTACTGCTTATGGCTGGATCGTTAATCATTATCAACTCACTCAAGGTCTCATCGAAACCATCAAAACCGATCCAACTAACCGCCGCATGATTATGTCTCTCTGGCAGAACGAATGGCTAAAAACCGCCGCCCTGCCTTCCTGTGTCTGGAATACTCAATGGAGCGTCTCTGAAAATAAAAAACTTAATGTCATTGTTACAGTCCGCTCAAACGACGTACCCCTCGGTATGCCGTTTAATGTCACTCAGTACGCCGTACTCTGTCATCTAATCGCCAAAGTCTGTAACCTGGAGCCAGGCCTCATGACCTATGTCATCAACGATGCCCACATTTATGAAAATCAAATCCCCGGCATAGAAGAGCAGCTCCGCCGTCGTGACGAAAAACTTAAAAAAGACGGCGCACTTTTCAAGGCTCCGAAACTTTATATTAATCCTGAGATCACCGATTTTTTCAAATTCGATAATTCAAAAGAACTAAAAGATATTCAGTTGATTGACTATAAACATCAGGGCCACATCATGATGCCAGTTACAGAATAGTTGCGTCAAGGCCTTAACAGCAAAATGTGCTAACCACCAGAAGAATACGCTGATTAACCAAAATAATATTAATTCCAAACAGGAGTCACATGAGTTTTAGTATCATCGCCGCCATCGGCAAAAACCGCGAATTAGGTAAAAAAGGGGGCTTAGTTTTTCAAATCCCTGGCGACCTCAAATTTTTTAAACAAACCACATTAGGTTTTCCTATCGTCATGGGGCGCACCACTTTCTTAAGTCTCCCCAAAATGTTGCCAGGTCGCAAGCATTTTGTATTATCACCAGACGAAGAGCCAACCTTCCCAAAAGAAGTCACCGTTCTACATAACCTCCAAGATTTTATTAAGGAGCATAAAAACGATGAGCAGGAATATTTTGTTATCGGCGGCGGCTCAATTTATCAGCAATTTTTACCATACTGCAATAAACTTTATCTAACGGAAGTGGATGGGGAAGATAAAGAGGCTGATGTTTACTTCCCAGAATTCGACAAAAATAAATATCAAGTAACTGAACTCGGCAAAAACAGTGATATAGTAGATACAAAGGAAGGTCAATATGTACTAAATTATACTCATAACTTATATCAAAAAATTAAATAATCAGAAAAGGTAAAGTTATGTTAGAAAATACTAAAAAATCAGTACAAGACCCTATTTTTAATCTAATTGAACAAGAAAAAAAGCGTCAAATTGAAGGACTCGAACTCATCCCAAGTGAAAATTACGTTTCCGAAAATGTTTTACGAGCTATGGGGTCCGTCCTTACCAATAAATACTCTGAAGGATACCCTTCTTTTGATGGCCTAGATTGGCAAGAGTCCGAAGTCAAAAATCGCAATCCACTTTCAGATTTTGATTGGGGAGAGGATAAAATTGAAGAAACTATCCTCCCTAATTACCGCTATTATGGCGGACAAACCAATGTTGATCGTATTGAGCGCCTTGCAATCTCTCGCGCCATGAAACTCTTCCATGCTGACCACGCTAACGTCCAACCACACTCTGGTGCTAATGCTAATGAGGCGGTTTATTTTGCCTGGTGCCAGCCTGGTGATAAAATTCTCGCCATGAACCTCGGTCATGGCGGACATCTCACTCATGGTTCTCCAGTCACACGTTCCGCTAAAATCTATAATTTCATCTCTTATGGTACTACCGAATCTGGCGATCTTGATTACGACGAAATTGAACGCCTAGCTGAGACTGAAAAACCAAAGATCATCCTCGTTGGCTATTCCGCCTTCATGAAAATCCCAGATTTCACACGTATCGCCAAAATTGGTCAAAAAATCGGAGCCCTCTTAATGGCCGACATGGCTCACGTTGCTGGCCTCATTGCTGGTGGCGCTCACCCAAATCCGCTTGATTTTGGCTTCCACGTCATGACTACCACCACCCACAAAACCCTTCGCGGCCCTCGTGGAGGACTCATCCTCTCAAATGGCAATGTTGCGTCTCCACTCAAAAAACCTGAACACACCCTAGAAAATATTCCGATCCTGATCGATCGCGCCGTCTTTCCAGGCACCCAAGGTGGTCCGCTCGAACATGTAATTGCCGCCAAAGCTGTAGCCTTCCTGGAGGCTCTTCAACCAGAATTTAAAGACTACGCCAATCAAATTGTCAGCAATGCCAAAGCTCTCGCCAAAGCGATGAAAGATAACGGTTTCATTCTTCAAGGTGGAGGCACAGAAAACCATCTCATCCTTGCCAATGTCAAAGATAGTTTCGGCATCGATGGCAAATTCTTCGAACGCGCCCTCGACATGGTCGGACTCACTTTAAATGCCAATGCCGTCCCTGGCGACAAAGGTGGCGCCTTCCGTCCTTCCGGCGTACGTCTTGGTACACCAGCCGTTACAACACGTGACATGAAAGAAGCTGAAATGAAACAGATTGCCGATTGGATGAAGCAAGTGATGGAAATCTGCCAAAAGGCTAAGACCGAAGAGGCCCTAGAAGAACCAGAATTTAGATCTGAACTTGATAAAATTCATCAAGAAGTCATCACATTATCAAAACAATTTAAGGTTCCCGGCCTAAATTAAGGAGTTACATGAAATTAGAGTTTAAAAATATCAAAAAAGTCTTCGGCAAGAAAGTTGCCCTAAACGACATTAGTTTCACCGCCAAAAGTGGTCGCGCCTTCGGCCTGCTTGGTCGCAACGGTGCCGGAAAAACCACGACAATTCGCATCCTCATGAATGTTTTTAAGGCTAATGGCGGTGAAGTGTTATTAGATGGTGAGCCTCTGGATTATAAAACCGTGAGTTTCGGTTATCTCCCTGAAGAGCGTGGACTTTATCCTAAGGAAAAGATTTTTAATCAACTAGTTTATCTCGCTACCCTAAAAGGCATGGAGAAAAAAGCTGCAGAAGAATCCGTTAATTACTGGCTCGACTTCCTCAATATGACAGAATACAAGAACAAGCAACTCGACACACTTTCAAAAGGGAATCAGCAAAAAATTCAGCTCGTCTCAAGCATTGCTCATAATCCAGATATTGTGGTTTTTGACGAACCGTTCACCGGCCTTGACCCAGTCAATGCCAAATTACTCGAAAGCGTTGTAAAAGAACAAATCAAACAAAATAAAATTGTGATTTTCTCCAGCCATCAAATGAATTACATCGAAGAATTCTGCGATGATATCCTGATTATGAAAAATGGTGAAATCATGATTACGGGCAATATTAAACAAATCAAACAAAGTTATCAGCGCGACAAGCTTAAAGTCGAATCCAAAGACGCCAAAAAAATCAAAACCGACTACAAAGATCAGACTGAACTTGAGGATAGCACAAACCTAGTCTTCAAGATGGAATCCGCTGATCAAAAACAAAAAGTCATGCAAAAGTTAGTCAAAGAATACGATATTGATAGCATCGGCGTGCTAGAACCGACTTTAAACGATATCTTTGTCGAATATGCCGGCGACGAAAAGGAAATTGCCGAAATTGAAAAACTAAAAGAGGAAGAAAGAGCCTAGTATGAAACAATTTTTTACAATTTTTAAGCACGAGCTATCTCAATATTTTAAGAATAAGATATTTGTCATCACGACTCTTATCCTGATTCTTGCGGTCTCCGGTTTTCTGTTTGCCCCACGCATTGGCAAGATCATCAACAAATCAAAAAATGCCGAATCAAGCGAAGAGAAAAAATCTGAGGTTCTAGTCAAATCTGATAATGCTAACTTAGAAAAACTCCTCCCGGCAATCGCCGCAAGTTTTCCACAGCAAAATGTCAAAATTACAAACGATTCCGTTGATGAAATCAAAAAACAGATCAAGGAGCAGTCTGTCGAGTTCGCCTTCGTCCTATCATCTGACCTAAAATCTTACACCTACCTAGCCAATGTCTCAGCTTTACAAGATCCAAACCTGAACACAATGGATAATCTCCTCAAAACACTCTATTCACACGCTTATCTTAAAAAACATGGCCTAAACGACACCCAGATCGCCGAAGTTCAAAACCCAAACATCACTCATACTATCGAAAGCATCAGTGAAGATGGCACAAAAAACTTCTGGTACGCCTATGTCATGGTTTTCGTTCTCTATATGGTAATTATGATGTTTGGCCAGAAAGTAGCCATGAGTGTTGTAACCGAAAAAACTTCTCGTGCTATGGAGGTACTAATCACCAGTGCTAGTCCAGTTGCCCTGATGTTTGGAAAGATCTTAGCCTCCAGTGTCGCCGGCATCTTCCAAATTACCGCCATTTTCGGATCCGCCTTCATTTCCTACAATATTAATAAGTCCTATTTCGAGACCAACGCCGTCATCAACACTCTTTTCAACTTCCCAGCCTCACTCGTCGGCTACCTACTTATCTTCTTCCTCCTAGGATTTCTCATCTATTCCTTCCTCTTTGGTGCCATGGCTTCCACCGTCTCTAAAATTGAAGACCTTTCATCAGTCGTCATGCTAATCCAAATCATCTTTGTTGCTGGGTTCGTAGTCTCCACCAACGCCATGACAAGTGGCGACGTTAATTCCGAGCTCATGAAAGGACTCTCCCTCTTCCCGCTCACCTCTCCAATGGCCATGTTCACCCGCATTGCGATGAGTGAAGTTCCAGGCCTCGAAATCCTACTTTCGGTCGCCTTTCTCATTCTCGCCACCATCCTTATCGGCTACATTGCTGCCAAGATCTACCGTGTCGGCGTATTAATGTATGGCACCAAACCAACTCTCGGAAAAATCATTAAAGCCATCCGCGAAAATTAAAATATATAAAATTAAAATATATAGTATACTTAAGATGTTGGGGTATTAGCTCAGCTGATAGAGCGCAGCATTCGCATTGCTGAGGTCAAGGGTTTGAATCCCTTATACTCCACCATCCTAGAGAAAAACAAAAGACTTCGATCGAGAAGTCTTTTTTTTGTGCTATACTCCTAGAAGGTGGGAGTACATTAAGGAGGAAAAACATGGCAGTAAAACTTATCGCAAGTGTTTATGTACCTGCAGAGTGTGTCGGCGGCTTTAAATATCGTCTCGAAAGTCTCGGCGCTTATTGCAAAGTCATCAGCAAGCCGAACAGCAACTATAACTTCGAGGTTTCCTTCCAAGGAGACGAAGCGCCTGCAGATGCAATCAAGGAACACATTGATCAGTATGAACATCATTACGAACTCGACTACGATGAAGATTTCTTTATCTTCAAGACCAACGAGAAATACCAGAAATAATCACTTTTCACTCCGCCTTCAAGGTCCCATTTGGGGCCTTTTTAAAATCTTAGTCGCCATGTAGATCCTAATTTATTTTACATAACCAGGATGTTGATTGGTAAAGTTTTTGAATGTCGATCTTAATTCACTTTGCATAACCCCTATTTTTGAAGTATAATTTTACTATGAAAACAATTCTTACAGGCATTCGCACTCACACCGAAATCACCCTCGGCAACTTCCTAGGTGCGCTTCTCCCAATGGTCCGCCTCGCCAACAAATATTCAAAAACTCATCACATTAATATTTTTATTCCAGACCTCCACTCGATTATTAGCGAGGTTGAAGGTAATCTCGAGCAAAACACTATTCGTGAGCTCAAATACTATCTTGCAGCTGGACTCGAACTAAATTCCAATATTCATATTTATCGTCAATCGTATGTCCCAGCCCACTCTGAACTCTGCTGGATCCTCGATTGCCACACTTCAATGGGAGAAGCACTCCGCATGACTCAATACAAAGAAAAAAGCCATGACGGCGACAGCTCTACCAATGTTGGCATTTTTAATTATCCAATTCTCATGGCTGCCGACATCTTGCTTTATAGTGCAAACTATATCCCGGTCGGTGAAGATCAGTTCCAACATATTGAACTAACCCGCAATATTGCTGAACGTTTTAATCGTAAATATGGCGAAATCTTTGCTGTTCCAGAAAAAACCAGTGAACAAGTCAAATTCATGGAAACTCTCAACAATACCTTCAGCGATAAGGATAAAAACGCGCCATCTGGCCTAAGAATTCGTAACCTCCAGGATCCAACCAAGAAAATGAGTAAATCCGCCGCTGCCGAAAATAGCAAAATCATGATGTCCGATACTCCAGCTCAAGCCGCCAAGAAAATTATGTCCGCCACCACTGATTCATTCGCTAAAATTCAGTTTGATATGTTTAATCAACCAGGTATTTCCAATCTACTCCAGATCGAATCGCTTCTTTCAAATCAGCCACTTCAGGAAGTTATTACTACCTGGGCCGGCGAAACTCGTTATGGTGATTTTAAGAAACACGTTGCCGCCACAGTCTCTGATTTTCTCACCAATTTCCAAGATAAAGCCAATGCTATCCCAGACGAAACAGTACGCGAGCTTCTAAGCGAAGGTGAGAACTATGCAAATCAAGTCGCCAAAGCAAAACTATTCGAAGTCCAAAAAGCTGTGGGATTAAGATAGACCTCAAATAAAATTCGTCTCGACTGGAAAATTTAAGAAAATATATTATAATATAATAAATGTTAAGAACTGGAAAAAAATTTAGTAAACCATCACTCTCTCGCGTCATCAACGGCGATGTCATTTTGAGCGAAAAATCCGAAAAACAACCCCGCATTCGCCTCGACCACACCCTTGTCAAACTCCATCCCGAATATAACCGCAATACACTACAAAACTTTATTAAGCTCGGCTATGTTCTTGTTGATGGCCAAGTTGCCACAAAACCAAATACCCCACTAAGTGAAGATTCAAAAATCGAACTTAAACTTCCAGAGGCCTTGACTAATCCAGAGACAAAAATGGAGGAGGCGAAAAAGGTTAAACCAGACACAATCTATGAGGATGAAAATGTCGTAGTCTTCAATAAACCAGCTGGCCTCCTTAGTATGGCTAAAGGTGATTATTGTCTCGAACCAACCCTTGAAGATTATGGCCTTCTCGTTCATCGCCTCGATCGCGACACGAGCGGCATTGTAATCTTGGCTAAAAATCCAGAAACTCAAACCCTCCTCAGGAAGCAATTCCAGGATAGAAGAACTCATAAAACCTATTATGCCATCGTCGAAGGTCGTCCAAGACTCGACAACGCAGTAATCAATCTACCAATCGCCCGCAATCTCAAGCATCCAACCACTTTCATCGTTGAAGCTGGTGGTAAAGAATCTGAAACTTATTACCAAGTTTTAAAAACCCAAAAGTTCACCCATCAAGATGTTCAAAGAATTCGTAAAGCCCTTGAAAAAACAGGGTTCACTGGCACTGAGTTTAAAGAAGGTAAGACTTATTCACTAATTGAGTTAAAACCAACCACTGGTCGCACACATCAGCTTCGCGTCCACCTCAAATACCTCGGCACCCCTATCGTAGGAGATCGCGTCTATGGTTCCGCCAAGCCAGATTCCACAGATCGTCTCTACCTCCATGCTAAGGCGCTTGAAATCACCATTCCTAAAAGTGACCGTCGAACTTTTGAAGCTCCTCTCCCTCCAGAGTTTAATATCTTTGAAGATTAAGAGGGAAATATGTTCCTCGAAAGTCTCACAAATCTAAAAAACATCATCGACACCTTCTCCACTACAATTTTTGTAATCGATCCCGAAACTGAGCTAACCTTGAGCCCGGCAATTAAAATCGCCCCAGAAACTCCAAGTTCTCTCATCTCCATCGATGATGTCAGAGAAATGATCGCCCTAACCGGCACAAAACAAACCAAAGAGCTATATTTTATTATTAAATATGCAGAGCAACTCACCGATTCTGCCAGCAATGCCATTCTCAAAACCGCTGAAGAACCGGGAAATCATATCCACATCATCATGCTCACCACCCATCCGTCCCGTCTTCTGCCCACTATTCGCTCTCGTTCCATGCTTTTTCACATCAAAAAGACCAACTCTCTTTCCACTCCACCGTCCGTCTCCCCAGAAATAATGGACTATGCTAAAAAACTTTTAGTCGCAGATAAATCTACTCTTCTCACTCTCGCAGAGGAGCTGTCAAAGAAAAAAGCTAAAAAAACCGACGGTGAAACTGACTCCGATAAATCCTATATCTTAAAAGTCATTGAAACCACCATTGAACTTGCCTATAAATCCTACTTCAAAACCAAAAACCAGCAGTTCCTTAAAAAAATCACCGGCCTCAGTATCGCTTATGATAATATCTCCAAAAACGGCAACAAAAAACTCCAACTAGTCGCAAACCTCATCTAAAAACCTCATCTAAATACTATTTTTCAATCCCTCCGAAATATGGTAAAATAGATTAATATGTTAGGCGCATTACTAATTCTAGGTTTTGCAATTTTCCTCGCTTTCTTCGAGCCAGTTCTTGCTTCTAGAAAATTGTTAAATAAAGATAATACAAAAAAATACGACGCAGAAATCAAAAAACTTTGGACCATCGCCAAGGATAGTATGAATAGTCGTAAAACTTTGCGTGCCGAAAAAGCCCTGCTTACCATCTTGAAGCTCGATGAAACTAATGCAGCGGCCTACAACCGACTCGGTATTCTTTATGCTAAAGCCCAAAATTACGATGAAGCTATCGAATGTTTTGAAATTGCGCAGTCACTCGACAATAATCCAATGTCATTACATAACGTTGGTCTGATTTATCTTGAAACTGGTGCCTTTGAAAAAGCTACCATGGCCTTTCAACAAGCATTAAAGCTTGATAGCTCAGTACCTGCTCGCTTTCTTGCCCTTGCAAAAGCCGAAGAAAAACTTGGTCACAAAAAATCCGCCATCGAAGCTCTTGAATCTGCTTATAACCTCGATAAATCAACCACCACTTTAAGACAGATTCTTTCAATTTATGAAGAAGCCGGCGACCAAGAAAATATCGAAATTACAACCGCGCGCATTGAGCAGCAAATTGCCGCCGACGCACTCAAAAAAGCAGAACTTGAAAAAGCCAAGAAGAAAGAAAAGAAGATTAAAGAGCCCGCCCCGGTCCGCATGTCCAGGCCGCAACCAAAAATCATTTATCCTCGCGCCAACACGCCGATCAAGGCACTAAAGAAAGCTGCCATAAACTCATTAAGTAAAACCACAAATTCTGCTACCTCAAAAACAAAAACACCAACCACTAGACCCGCAGTTGCCGCCAATCAATCTGCAACAATTAAGCAACCTACTATCATTAAAGATCAAGGTAATAGCCTCAGCAACACTACCTCACGCGACAAAAAGCTCAGCACTACAACCTCGTCTTCTCATCGCGCCAACAAGCGCCCACGCATGATTCAATAAACACTTAGGACTTGCGCGCCGTTTTTATTTCTGATAGAATAAACTAGTAAGCCGTGTTAGCTCAGTTAGTAGAGCAGCCGCCTTGTAAGCGGCAGGTCGTCGGGGCAGAGCCGACACACGGCTCCATGAGGAGAAAGAATAAATAGAACATTTTATGTTCTATTTTTATTTCGACGAATGGCCAAAGCGTATGAAATACACACGGCTCCATGAGTGAAAACTTATGGAAAAATTTATTTTTCCAGAAGCTTGAACGAGTGGAGTTGGGTGTACAAAGTACACACGGCTCTTTTGAGTGAAAGAACAAATAGAACATTTATGTTCTATTTTTTCGACGAATAGCCAAAGCGTATGAAGTACACACGGATCTTTTAATTAAAAGAATAAAAACCACCCACATCGTTTTCTATGCTAAAATTATATAAACAACTGGAGGTGGTCATGGTTAAATCAAATACCGATAATAAACAGTCTGAAACGATTTCAGAAATTTCATTAAGGCTCAAACAAAAATCCGCAAAAAATCGCAAAATCCGAGTGCGACTCACGCACCCGTTCAAGCGCCCAACCCATTTTACGGCTCATTTTATGTTTTTCCTTCTGGTTCTCGTCTCGCTCGTTTTTAGTCTAGCCCACCTCAGCAGCCGTGGCGAAAACACTGACCTAATCGCAACCACAAAAAGCCTTATCTCAGACCAGAAAACCTACGAGAAAGATTTCACATCCGCTGGATTCGATATTGAAAATCCGAATATCATTCTGAATCCGTACAAAAATTCACCCCTCACCGCACTTTTTATTTTTGAAACCGAAAACGAAGTTTCTCCAACCGTCACAATAAAGGGCCGAGACGAAAAGACCACCATTTCTCACCAGTTCGACAAGACAAGAAGGCATTTCCTCCCAATTTACGGTCTATACCCAGATACCGAAAACATAATTCACATTGCCTATGAGAAGCCAATTGAGAAAAAACTAGATTCAAATCTCTCAGAAGAGGATAAAATAGTTCTCAAGAGTTTAGTCAAAACGGTCGATCGAGAATTCAAAATCAAAACTGATCCGCTTCCAGCTGGCCTACCCCAAGCAAACATCAGCAATCTAGACAAAGCTAAACTAAATTCTGATTTTTATTTCTTCAGCCCAGCCACCAAAAATAATAAAATGGTCGCTTACGACATCAATGGCGACGTTCGCTGGTATTTAACCACCCCAGCACTCTGGCAGAATACAAGACTAAATAATGGCCATCTCCTAGTCAGTACGGAGCGCCTTGCTAATCCTCCATATTATATGACCGGCCTTTATGAAATAGATTTACTTGGTAAAATCTATGCTGAATATTCACTCCCCGGCGGCTATCACCACGATTATTTTGAACTACAAAACGGCAATCTCATCGTCGCCACCAATAATTTTGAAAATTCCAATGACACCGTCGAGGATTACGTGGTAGAACTTGATCGCAAAACTGGCAATATCGTAAAAACCATCGATTTGAAGAAAATTCTCAAAACCGATGACGGTAAAAGTGAAAATTGGACCAAGCAAGACTGGTTCCACAATAACTCAGTTTATTATGACCGGCACACCAATTCACTCATCCTCTCTGGTCGTCATCAGGACATTGTCGCCAGCATCGATTATACAACTGAGAAAATTAACTGGTTATTCGGCGACTCAACCAATTGGTCATCCGAATATCAAAAATATTTCTTAAAGCCTGTCGGAGATAACTTTGAATATCAATGGTCTCAACACGCCGCCAAGCTCACCCCAGAAGGATACCTCTTTCTCTTTGATAATGGCAATAATAAATCAAAAGACCCGAGTTCTTATGTTCAGGCAGCAAACTCCTATTCTCGCGGAGTGCTCTACAAAATAAATGCCGAGCAGAAAACGGTTGACCAAATCTGGCAATTCGGCAAAGAACGCGGCAGCAACTTTTATTCACCATATATTTCCGATGTAGACTATCTTGGCAAAGATCATTACCTCATCCACTCTGGCGGCATCGTTAAATCAGACGGTAAACCATCCAATCAGCCAGTCGGACTCACCGAAGGGGATGTTACACTACTTTCTGATACTGTCGAAATTAAAGATGATAAAGTAATTTTCGAGCTCAAGTCACCAACCAATAACTACCGCGTCGAGAAAATGGACGTCTATACCGGTGTTGATTTTTCTCTCACCGACGCTAAACGCCTCGGCACCCTTGGCGTCACCGAAGTTTCTGGCAAAAAACAAGGCGTTATTACCGATACCGATGTCGACCAAGAATTCCTAAAATCTCACAAAATCTCACTAAAAAACGAAGAAGACCGCTTCGTCTTCTCAGGACAATTCAAGCGTGAAGAACAGGTCAAAATTGCTCTCTATCGTAATTTCAATACTAATTTCTATAATCTTAAGATCAGCAAGAATCCTCTCACCGCACTTTGCGTCAATATTCTCACCGAGAACGAAGACCAAAACGGCATCATGGTCACAAAATACATCAATAAAGACGGACTTCGCGGAAATTATTCCGTCTATATCGAGTATAATGGTAAATTATATAATACAGGTAAGTACTTCAATGCAAACTAATCAGCCAAAAATCAAAGTCGATATTAAAACTCCAAATGCTGCAAAAACTAAAAAGCGTCTGATTTTTGCCGTCACTGGCGCAATTTTCTGCCTCATTTGCGGTATGCTCTATTCACTCAGTCTTAATTTCAAGCAAGAAAATAATTCCGCTAGCAAAAATATTGCTGCCCAGACCGCCAAGAATTCCAACCAAAATTCAAAGAACTCAGACAAAAATTCCCAAAACTCAAACACCAATAACTCAGAAACTGAAGAATCCGAAAACTCTAGTTTTAAGTTTGCCAAAAACACCGAAGCCGACATCAAATCCTCAAAAGACAAACTCAATATCTATATCTTCTGGGGAGACGGCTGCCCACACTGCAAACACCTCGCAGAATATCTTGGCGAGAAACAATCCGAGATTGGTGATAAGATTTCACTCTATACTTTTGAGGTCTGGAAAGATAAAAATAACCTAGCTTTTCTCAAAAGTTTTGGGAAATTCCTCGGCGAGAACCCAAAAGGTGTTCCATATATAATTATTGGCAACAAAACCTACTCAGGTTTCTCTGAAACTGATGAAGAAACCAAGCAGGAAATCATCAATCTTATCAAAACTGAAGCAAGTAAGACCGACAAGATCGACAAATATCAAGAGTACAAAAAGTCCAAATAAATCTTGATAATCCAACCTATCCTTGTTATAATAAACCTGTTCACGATATGCTTGGCGCGAGCCAAATATCGGAATGCGCTAGGCAAAGTGCAAACAATCACCTAGCAATGCTGGAGTAGTCTAGCGGCAATGACAAGAGACTGTAAATCTCTCGGGTTACACCTTCGTAGGTTCGAGTCCTACCTCCAGCACCATAAGTTCATTAAAATCCCCAGTCAAAACGATGTGGGAATTTTTATATGCCGCCTTAGCTCAGTGGTAGAGCACTTCCATGGTAAGGAAGGGGTCTCGAGTTCAAATCTCGAAGGCGGCTCCATGAGGAGAAATAACAAAATAAAACCCGTAGGGGTTGATTTTGTTATTTTCGACGAATCAGACGACTGTATGCGAAGCATACTAGGCAGCTTCTGTTAATATCTGACACCTGGGTGACGCCTACTTAACCGATAATATTATGATTATCGGCCGGGTTCGTTGAACCTATTTTTTTTGACCCACTTCATTAACTCCTTAATAGCAGTCTCTTGATAAACTGGCTCCTTTTTACTATTCCTATAACTATGGTCCGCATCTAAGATTTCAATGACCTCAACCAGACTACCGACATTCTTTTTAACTTCAATTGGAGATGCAAAGCGATCATTTGTGCCTTGAATGACTAGTTTTAAGTTGTGCGAAATAGCTCTTTGTTTAATCTCACTCGGAATATATCCAAGGACCAAAAGCTCTATTTGGCCATCTGGATATTGCTCGAGATAGAAACTTGCAATAATACCACCGAGTGATTTTGCGACAATTATAATTTTATTAAATCCCTCAAGATAAGCAAAATCGACAGCTCGCTTGAGTGCATCTATCTCCTCTTTTAATTCTGGTCCACTCGAAGCCTCTTCTTCTCTCTCGCAATACGGAAAGTTAAAACATAATACACTGTTTTTAGTGGCTGCTATTGAATCAAATATAGATGATATAAAATCGGTCTCTACTCCAACTGGACCGCCGCCATGTAGAACTATATAAACTATTTTGGTTCCCGTTTTTCTATAATATTTATATGTAAGCCCTTGCATATCTATTCCTTTCTAAACCATAATTCTTGAAAAACCGTTTTATTGAGGAGTATTTTATACTCCTCTTTTTTATGACTTAATTTCAAATATAGAATAAAATCCAAAAAGATATTTAGAAATTTCATCTTCCGCATCACTTGGGATTTCCAAAGTTTCAATTTTCCTTGGAATGGCCTCTAAATTATCGAATCCCTCTTCGCGATAACACTCAAGCTCAGATTCGACACCATGGTGCGAGTAAGTATTCATTAGTAAATACTTTTGATTAGTCGACTGGTTTTTAATAATCCAGAAAAACTCACCTCTTCCAAATGATCCTTCTTGTTCTATCGAATATCGACCTTCTGGCATTTGAAACTTTGAGATAACCTCACTTAATTCATTTTCAGTCATTTGCATAATTATGATACTCCATTTATTCACAAGTTATATATTGTATAGTACATCCATCGTAAAATTACAAGTTACTGAACTTTATGCGACTGGTTTCTAAATTAAGATCTCAAATGTCCAGTATGAAATCAAAAAATCAGATTTAAAGAAAATTCTATGCTTGCGACGATCTTAAATATGGTAGTTAAAAATCAGTCCGAAACTAAAGCATAGTCGAAACTAGCCGGAGGGGCTGACTTTATGCTTTTATTTATATTGCATCGTTATTTTAGACCAAAAAAGAAGTCCCTGCGGTAGGTACCTTCGGCGCCGTGCAAGAACTTCGATACTTCCATTATATCAAACAAGAGCAGAAATATCAATAATTTGCCCCTGCTTCGTGATCATGATTAGATTATTGATCTGTCTCCTGATTCTTACTTGGTTTATAAGAAAACGACGAGTATTATCATCTCTAACATTTTTCATTCTCGAAGTATCGATAATGATATTACAAGATTGCTTTACGGCTTTCTTAAGAATATGCTCAAGCGAGTTTGCATTAGCGGATTTTGGAGATTTTATCTCAAACTCAATTCCGTCTAATAGAATATCGGCCGTTTTTTGTGTTTGTTTCAGGAATAAATTCAACTGCATAACCAGCAAGGGCGAGAATCTTTGCGACACGAAGCTCATGAGGCCAAGGATTAGCATTTGCAGGAACGACGACTTTCCCTCGATAAATATTCATTACTCTATTATACCAAGAAGTGCATCTTTTTAATAAGGTCACTACGACATAATTATTGACACTTTTATTGGATCTCCGTGTCTTTTATTTACAACACTACTGCTTTAAATCTGCATATTTATCAGCAAAAGCGTCTTCGATCTTTTTACCAGTTTTCGTAAGATATTTTTTTAACTAAATAATATCCAAGTGAGTATCCGGCCCAGCGGGGAAGTTCATCGTTTCCATTGAAGAAGATCGTGTCATAATCATAATAATTTGAATCAAGTTGGCTACGAAGTTTTTCAAGGATCCTTTCATTTTGTATAGTTATCTACTGATTAAATCCGAATAAATTGCCTTTACGGAGCTTTCTTCTATGCCAAGATCTCTCAACACGGCGTAGCTGTGTTCGATGTCCATATTAAGAAAACAGTTGTCGTTTTTCAGCTTTTCACAAATTAATTCGAACTTTTTTCTTTCTCGTTCATCGTTAGCATTTTGTTGCAATAATTGGACTGCTTTTTCGCGTAGTACATTTAATTTATCCATTTTATTCTCCTTTTCCTTCATTCGGTTCAACCGTTCCAGGTATTTTTGGATCTTTGCGTTCAATATATTCAAAGGTTCCATCATCTAGCTTGCTTTTAATATCTTCGAGAGTAAGAGATGTCAACTCACGTTCACTTGATAAATAGTAGTAGCTCGTATTTCCATCTCTGTTATCAAGGTTAGATCCACTCATTGCAATTACTGCGCCTGCCTCTAGCTTCGGGCCATCCCCGTTAACTGCATTATTGCGTAGAACAACGATCGAAACATTATCTTTTCTTTCTTGCTCGCTAAAGAGTGTCTTTCTGAGTTGCAAAGCATAACTCATCGCGTCTATACCACGCAAATTCGTTGATTTTAATCTATCTAATAAAATTGTCTTCTTTTCGTCGAATTCTACAGGATGTAGGTTTTCGGTTAGCGAATCATATTCATTCCAAGGGTCATTATCGCGTTCTTGAGATTGTATTAGCTCATACATAGCACTAACTTTATCTTGGAATTCTTTCTGGGTGCGCGGATTGGGGCTTTCACACTCAAAACCAGTCAGTGGTAAACCAAGTTTTGCTCTTGCAATGTCTCCGCCTAGTATGCTAGCCACCGAATCTGCACGTACAATAAACTTTCCATCTCTGAACTCTAGATTAGCATGGCCATCACCATAATCTTCTCCGATCAAGTTTTTATATTCACTCTTAAAATGCAACCCCTGCTCATCGAGCATTTTCGCGTAAATCATATTAAATTCGAAGCAAACTACCTCATTATTATCGGGTGAAATTTGACCTACGTAGTCCAAGCTCTTATGTTTCTCGGCTGCCTCGCCTTCTTGATTTGCAGCCATAAACTTATTGTCGTAAGTCAAAATAGTACACATCTTTGCATAAATATATGCTGCTTTTTCTAGCCCAGAAAGCCCATCTGGCATTTGCTCTAGTATTACGTCATGGAGCTCTGGATTTAACTCTACTTTTTCATATAGTGTATCCTCGGTCTCCAGTAATTTGTTCACTGCACTAAAATCTATATATTGTCCACTAGTCAGAGAATTAATTCGTCTTTCCATGTTATCAGAAAACACATAGTTTTCAGTGATTTTGTTTTTCTTTAAATATTCGCTTGCCGCATAAGCAAATTCGGTTTTAGAAAGTTGTCCTATTTTACCATCGGGATCAGTAATGCAAATATCTTTTAAATTTTCTGGAGAAAGACTTAAGAATCTAACTATATTATCTACTGGCAATATACACTTTTTACCATCAATCTGCGTTTCGTATATTGTGTCTCGTATTTTTTCCACAAATGATTGAGGGGAAGTAATTTCCCTAAACTCAGCTAGACGCTGTTTCTCAGTATCTTGCAACTCACCTAGTGCACCATTTTCTTCTAGCTGATTTAGACCACGTACCAGATCGCTCTTGCTATGAATACTTGCTCCACCACCAAAATCTGCTCTATTATTTCTTATATCTTCTTCACTATTATAGTAAAGTCGCACAGCTTGGAGAATTCCTCCATTCGGATTGTCTTCATGCATATGCCGAGAAGCTATAAGGTAATAAGGATCAACGGATAAACAGCGTCTCAAAAGTTCAGCGGAAATCTTATTGTTTCTTGATAAATTTATTTCCTCGCTCGATGATAAGAAAGCCGCGTCTTCAGGCGTAGTAATTATTTTGTCTTCGATTACATGACCAAGATAACCTTCAGTCGGCAGTAGGCTCGCATTTGGGTCAAGAATCAGATTACCATTTTGATTTTGTGGAATATTGTCGGATTCATAAAATGAGCGTAGAGTTCTCTCAGTATCGTTTTTAGACCTCTCCTTTGTCGCACTACCAAATTCACCCACTTTTTGAGCTATTTTTTCAAACTGATTTAATTCTTGACTTTCGGGCGGAGTGTCTTCTCCGGTATTATGTGGTGCTTTTTCCATATAAGTATTCCTCAAATTATCTACTTTTAATTATACTCCCGATTGAATTCAAGGCCTTTATAAAATTCCAACAACAGATCTCTTTTACATACAACATTTAGAATCTTATACGACTAGTTGTCGGCTTGTATTTGCTGGTGGTATAAGAATTTGATTCAAAATTTCGCATAGGCCAAAACTTAGCCACTGTATCCCGCAATAACTTCTTTTGCACCATATTCCATTAGTTTGTCAAAATCACGACATTCATAATAATACTCTCGTAATTTATCTCTTAACGCTTGAAATTCTGGATAACTTGCATCTGGCAAAGTCATAATTGGCTTCCAAGATTCATCAAGCAGTGCCGTCAAAGATTCCTTTAATATATAGTATTCATCCTCAGATAGGGTAGAAATTTCTGAATTTGGATTCTCTCTATAATAATAATTAGTCTGAAAATGCATCAGTTCGTGCAAAATCCCATCGAGTGGCATACCCCATAATTCATTATCAAAAACCGCTCAGGAGTCATCTCAATTCTAGTATTTCTCTCACTGAGGTAGGGAATTAGGATTTTTTTCGCTTCCGAAAAATTTAGCCCCCTCGATCTAAGTAGCGATTTTAACATCTTTTGGGTCTCTTATTTTTTTCATTCCACCAAAATTATTTATGGAATTAAACCAGTTATAGCTACTCTAACCCCTCAAGTGCAACACCAACCAACTGATCCGCGCTTCTTAACTTTAAATAATGAGAAATCGCAACTTTAAATAATTACCTCTGTTACAATAGTGTCTTAACTTTAAATAATTGAAAATAGTAATTTTAAATAATTTACCTTTTATGGTAGAATAATTATAGGAGAATAATATGATTAATACCCCTACTCCCAAATTTGATTCCGACCTCACAAAAACCATTTTGGAGTTGGAACATCTCAAAAACAGACCGCTTAAAAATACCACGAGCGAGAGTATCTTTTTGCAGCTTAAGAGCCTGCTTCATGCAGTGGAAGCTGTTACCTCTGCACGTATCGAGGGAAATCATACCACCATCGCTTCCTACATCGAGAAGCGCGATGATGACAGTCATAAGAACGATGAACAAATCATCGAAATCTCCAACTTGATTGATGGTTTGGATTTCATCGATAGGTTTGTCATGGAAGAGCCTATCTCGGCTGATTTCATCAAAGAGCTTCATCGTATTGTTGTAGGTGGACTAACTCATGAGGGTGACAAGCGTGCCGGTGCATGGCGTGACGAACCTCGTCATATCGCCAATGCCAAACATCAGCCACCAGAGCCCTATGATGTCCCAGATCTCATGCGTGAGTTAATTGACTATATTAATAACGACGAGGGTGAGCAGTATGACTTACTCAAGATTGCTATTGCCAACCATCGCTTCGTTTGGATTCACCCATTCGGTAATGGGAATGGCCGTACCGACAGATTAATGACTTACGCGCTTCTTTGCAAGAAAGGTTATATCGCTCCGAATAAAATGCGCCTCTTTAATCCAACATCTATTTTTGCCGGTGATCGTAATAAATATTATGATATGCTAGCTCTTGCCGACGATTATAAAGACGAGCATATTTTAGAATGGTGTGAGTATTTTTTGTCTGGTGTTCGCGACGAGATTAAGAAATCCGAAGCTCTTGCAGATGCTGATTTTGTCAATAAGAAGATCCTGCTTCCGTCTGTTTATCGCATGGAAAAGGCCGGTGTGGTTTCTAAACTAGAGGGCAATATTCTTGGCCGTGCCGTTCGTCTTGGTACTATCAAGGCTAGCGACGTTAAGGATCTGTGGGATCGCGATGTCACATCTGTCGCTATCGCTCAGCAGATTAAGAAACTTCGTGATCGTAACCTCATCAAAGCAACCCACGAGGGCGGCCGTGAGTATGAGATCAGCTTTGAGAATAGTGAACTTACTCGCGTTACTCTTGAGCAAATGGATCTCGCCGGTCTTCTTCCAATCCGAGTGGATCGCTAAAAATAGTGCAAATTTTGCTGCCGCGAAGCCAGGCGTGCTCCATATAATGACTACTAAAAACTCGTGAACACAAAATGTTTGCGAGTTTTTTGTTTCTTGCTTTTCCTTAGAAATTATTTGTGCACTTTTTCGTATAGGCCTTTAGACTCAGAGCGACGAACCCACTAGTACAAATCTATATCAACTTAACTGAAAGGATTAATAATACATATCGAAGTTCAATAGATCATAAGCGTTTACTCAAAATATCGTTAACTTGTTCTTGCGTAAACGTAGTAGGCTTTTCGCCTTGGCTCTTATCCCCGGAATCGTTCTCCGGTGTAGGATTATTCTCTTTATCCATAGAATCCTCTATCTTACACCCATCGGCTAGTGATTAGATACAAAAAACGGCAAGGATGTCCTTGTCGCAATTGAATAATGTATATTTTGAACATAGCACAAGTATTCTATTTATGCTATTTTTTCATTCATAAAACTATCTATCTTTTGTAATATTTCGTCATGATCCTTTATTAATAGCTCACGAGCCTTATTGCCATTTTGTGGCCCAATAATTCCGAGTACATAAAATAAATTTGCTACTCTTGCTACAAAACCGTGGCCCATCGAGAATTTAACCTGAATACGAGCAATACTAAACGCATCTACTTCAATTATATCTTCGATTATTTTTTCTAACATATATGGGTGGGGTAGTGCGATGTTGTATAAGGCACCAGAATCATATTTTATCTTATAGCTAAAGAATCGTTCTTGGAATTCAATAAGCGAATCGATTTGATCGAGGTAATAGTTTTTATCTTTTGGGACAACAATTAATTTATCGTCATCATCATCAAGTCTTCTGACATATGCAATACATCTGCCAGTATATTCTTCTACAGGCTCAAAAACCCCTAAAAGATATGCATCTAGCTCTTCGCCATCAGCAGATTTTGTATTCGGGACAAAACCATAATTGACTGGATAAATAAAGCCGTGTTTTGGATGTTTGCTACCCATTGGGCGATCGATTTTAATTGTAACTATTTTTCCAAGATAGTCCGCCGTCTTCATATCTGTCATTATAACATTTTTTCCATAAACAACTTATTAAATGTCGTAGATGAAGATTTTTATCAAATTCATTACTTAAACCACATGGTGATCCGCGCTTTTTAACTTTAAACTTCGTGATTCGCACTTTTTTGTCGAGGAGTCGATATTTATTCCTTATTATCTTTTATTAATACATTTTCGCTCCTTATAAATGAGGCTCCCATTTCTGACTCCAAAATAGGTAATACCGCCTCGTCATAATTACAGATCGTATTTAGTTCAAACACATTAAAATTATTAGGATTTTCCAAATAAGCGTCATCTTCGGTTCCGGCAAGAAATCGCCACCCAGAATCATTAGGGAAGCTTTTATCTGGCTCCTCTCTGTATGTATAACCGACATTTTCGCCATCAACGGTGATTCTATTGGATGCAATGCATCCACCTTTGATATCCGTTAGATGTTTAATTTCTTCTGGTTTCAATTTAAAATCGGTCATATAACCACCTTTCTTTTTCATTACTTTTACATAATCTGCGTTTCGTCTTCGCCAAGATTAATCTGATTATTAGGTTTGATCAACTCTTTAACGTCTTTATCGGTAAAATTCTCGAAACTACAGAAAACTGGCTCATTCATACCTCTCTTCATGTATAGAAATTCGCCTTGTTTGAGATTTACCGCATCGGGTGAGGATATTAATCTTTCAGACTCTACTTCATCTAGGCAGTGGAAAATCATTCTGGTATCCATATAGCTTAGATCAAGTGTAGTAATAAATTCTTTTTCACGTCTTTGCGTCGAGAGTATTATGTGGGTATTCGTATATCTGCTGAGTTTTACAAACTTTAGCAGGAATAAAAACATATCTTTTGTCTCAAACACCCCTCTTTTGAACAGATAGGAGTATTCATCAATTACGAAAATAATAGCAGGGAAATTCTCGATCGCTTTTTTCTTATCATCACTTTCTTTAATAATGGCGACCCTACGTTCGTTTTCTGCCAAAATCCAGTCCATCGCTTCACGGATTTCTTCCGGCTTAGTTAGAGGATCTTTTATTAGACACGGCAAACCTTTGTAGCTATTAAAAGATATTCCTATTGTATCGGCGAGAATAAATTGAATTCCGTCAGAAGAATATTTCGTAATAAGTTGCGTAAGCATTCGATTAATTAACACTGAGCGCCCATTACCGCAAGTACCAGCCATAAGAGTAACCGCTTCTCTTGGACCAAATGTATGAGTTATTTCTTTGCCGTCCTTGCCAAGACCTAAGACAACTGACGGATACTTGTTTTGGCTAGCATTCTTCTCAGAGTAGTACTTGATTGTATCATCATCAATATCGAATCCCTGCAATCTTAAACACTTATTTTCGCAAGAAAAAAACATATCACCACTTCCTAATAGGTATTTACCTGCATCTTCGTTAATTAATTTTTTTGAATCATAAGACATATGAAATATAACTTTAGTCTTGAAAAGCTTATTCAATGTTTTATAGCTTAAATCGTCATGGTCTTTGTGGTTATCATAAATGAAGTAGCGAGGGTTTTGCGACGACATAATAATATAGACATTGAAAGCAGGCCCGTTTTCTGCAATAAACTCTATTTGAGTATGAAAAGTTTTATTACTGATTGCACATTCAGCGAATTCATCAATTATAACTAAGATAGGCTTATGTTTTACCTGCTCATTAGTCTTTCGATTAGATATTACACTTATTACCCATGTAAGTGCATCATCAGCTTTATCTATTGAGTTCGCAAAGGGAAATACCAGATGTTTAAGGTCTTTAAATGAGTCGAGTTCAACTGCTTTTGTATCGATTAGCACTAGCCCCAGCTCTTCTGGCTTGTAATTGAAAACCAATGAACAAAGAATCTGATTAATAAACATCGATTTGCCAGAACCAGAACTACCGCATATTAGAATATTTGAGGTTTTATCCAGAGACGAGTAAAAAATTTTTCCATCAATATCCATCCCTATGGGTAAAGGAATCCGATCTTTATTATTAGTTTTATTATTTGTAAGATATTGCTTAAAATTCGGATACAAACGTCTTATATGCGGGACCACTATCGCTAGCTTCTTATCCGTACGAGTGCATCTTATAGTAGAACCGCGTAGCAATTCGTATGCGAGCATTTCTTCAAAACTCGCCAGAATGCCATCATTAAATAAATCGTCAAGAATCGTAAATTCATACTCGGTAAATGTAGGACCAATACTCGCGCCAACAGCTTCAACATTGACACCTAATGTTCTAGCAATGGTTAAAATTTGAGTTGCAACATGAGAAACATCTCCTGGATCAACCATTTGTTCAGGTTGTTCACTACGTTTAGGATTATTCATTATAACTATAGTATAACCTGTGATTCAAAAAATATTCCAAAATTTTATAATCCCTGAAAGTAAAATAACACTGGAGTAATGAGACCTCATCTGAATTATGCTTACGTTCGTTAATAAAATTTTCCATATTTTTCAGAGCATCTATTGGCTTCATCTTTAAACAGTTAGCGCCGAACCTAATTTCATCCTCATCCGGCTGGATTTCTTGCGCCTCACCATATGGTTCCGCTGTAAATATATGCGAAGTCTGAGTCTGATCTCTTGTAATCCCAATCTTGTGTATGTTTTTCACCTTATAGCCTGTCTCCTCGTAAGCCTCACGCACAAAAGTCTGTTCTGGAGTCTCATCGTGTTCCTTACCACCGCCTGGTAATTTGTATTGTCCGATACGTTCCTTAACAAAAATCAAGATATCCCCATCAGGAAATTGTATAACCCCTCGGGAAGCTTCTTTTGGCCAGCTACCTACAAACCCATCAAGAAAAAGCTTCCCGTAGTCCTCATGAATAACATTTTCACTAAGTGTCATATCGATATAATAGCATTAATCTTACTCCTTATAGGTCTTATTTGAGCTTTTATTACAAATAATCATTTTGGTCTAATTCGACGGTGTGTTCAATTGATATTTAGGAATTAATATGAGCTATATAGGAATTCTCAAATACGTGATTGTTAGAAGTATGGTAACTCTTTTTTATTCATCTACAGGAAGAAGTTCTGGGACTTCGACCTGTTTTTCTTCGCCAGTTTCTTTGTCGATATATAAGAAATTTCTATCAGCAAATTCCAAGCCCTCTATTCTATAAAGCTGTTCTTTTACGCGCCTGCGACCTTCGAGTGCATATTGCAAAATTTCCTCGACGTCTTGTTTCTCGTAGTCTCCGCCCGGATACAACAACTTAACTAAGCCAGAAACTGTTTTGCGCACAGCAATTACGTCGCGTTGATTTAGATCATGGCCAAGGCGATAGTATTTATCAAAAGCGTCAGAAAAATTGCGTTTCCTAAGCTCGCGGAAGAACTCAGATAGATAGTCAGTAATAAAACCATAGTCGTCAGTTATGAGTTCCGGTCTCATTTTTGGAACTTCCCATCCTGGAAGATAATAATGCATACGATCAAAGAACGCTGAATCGTTTCGCATGGCTGACGGAAAAGGAGAGAATAGATGTGAATTTGCGGCTAGAATATCGCGCACGGATTGGTTAATATTTCCTACGAACACCATAGAGGCTTTTGCGCTTTTTTCTTCTTTGCCGCGCGCGAACGATCCCGATGCCATATAATCCTTCATGATTTGGATGCCATCCTTGTCCTTGAAAGTAATACCGGCCACCTCGTCGAATGCTACGCAATCCCATAGACCTACAAGACCAACGGTTCTTGATGCCATATTATAAAACAGGTTTGCTACAGTGGTTTGGCCACCGGATACTAAGATTGAGTTTGGCGAGATTTCCTTGTAAATATGAGACTTTCCTGTGCCTCGTGGACCAAGTTCACACATATTGTAGTTATTCTCTACGAGCGGAACCGCACGCTCTAACATATGCCATTTTTGGCGTTCAGAGAGCTCCTTTGGCTCCATGCCCATGGATCGGATAAGAATATCAATCCATTCGTCCTTTGTGAAGTTCTTGCGACCATTAACTAATTCTTCGAAATCCATGTTTGGAAGCTGAATTGGTTTAATATCTGAAACCACGAATGGTAAACTATCCTTCGTATCTTCGCCATGATAGTAACTTACTCTTAATATGCACCAAATGCCGCCAACGAGAAGCTTTTCAAACTGTTTAACAATTTCTGGAGCGATATATGCGCGCTTAATTCCTAGATTGGAGAATTCCGCTTCATATCTATCGTCGCGTTCATTAAGTCTCACAGTAATCTTATCGATAACTGTATATTGAGACCTTTCACGGATAAGACTTTTGACTTTTTCTGCTTCATCTGGCCTAACGAAGTTTTCGGCAAGAATATTTTTAACCATCGTAACGCCCTCATTAATAGCGTCATCATCATCTGTGGCACAATACATTCCCAGTAAGTATTCCAATACATATACTGGAACATTGGCACCCTCTTTTATTTGTTTTGTCAAGTCTTTTCGGACAACCTTTCCAGGAAAGACTTGATTCAATAATATTCTTTCTTCTTTCATCTTTTACGTCCTTTCTATAGCAACGACATCATTATGTCAATCTTAAAGTTAATACTCTCTGGCGTACCTCCGCCACCTTCTTCTTCTATTATCATATAATAATTGGCGTTCTTATCATATTTTCTAGAAGCAAATGTAAATTTCTCGCGAAAAGAACGATTTTCTAGGTCACTTTCGGTAGAATCTGCGATAATAGTAACTTCGTCGCTGATTCGATTATTATTGTCATCCATAAAGAAGACTTTATATCTAGCGGCGGCTTTGCTATTTGAAACAGGTTCGTTCTGAACAAAATTGAGGAATGTGATTGCATTAGTGATTTTAGTACTAATACCATTATAGAGTACCTTGACCTTTGGTAAGTCATTAGTATTTCTGGTTGACTTAAAATTGAGTTTAGGAACTATAACTTCTTGTGGCATTGCGCCGCCATGTAAGTAATTGCCAGTAGCGCCCTTTTTACCATAGACCATATCCCCTCTTGGCACATTCACGAAGCGCTCATCTTCAACATCGAGATAATCCAACTTATAACTTAAGGTGTCGGCTTCATTGCCTGATTGATTGGAAATGGCAAAACGGTCTTTCTTCTTCGCCTCGGTATCATCATCTTGGAAGCGCGCAATGTCGCTTCTGCGATATAGGAAGCCATGATCTGAAGTAACAAATACACTTGTACCACTAAATGTCGTATGTAAATCAGAAATAAGCGTTTCGATTTCGTCAATTGCCTTATCGCATGCTTCAAATACTTCTGATTCGTTATGTTCTCCGGCATTATCGATAGTATCATGATAGATGTAGACGTATTTTTTTCCAGAGAAAAGGGTTTTCCAGTCTGATTTTTTATGCGACCTCAAATCAGAATATTTTATCGCCATATTATTTTCATTGGCATCTTTTAAGATTTTATCTCGGTTAGCGATTCCGGCCGTAGACAACGTTTCGTTCGAAACCTGCATTGTAGAGGCGTCGATCTTGAGAGTTTTATGTGGTAATAATGCAGCCATACCTAATTGCGTATATGATGGCACCACACCAATCATTGGTTTAACTGAAACCTCTGCACCGGATACTCTTAGCTTATTTGATAGCTCAACGGCTACTTCATATCTCATTGCGTCGGAAATGATTACGAATACGCGGTCTCGCTTTTCGTCAAGAGGGGCCAGGTTCTTTGCATAGAAATCTGACTGCATTTCAGTATCTCCGCTCTTCCAATCAATCTTAGCGATGGAGTCACTCCATTTTTCAGAAAGGCGAAATATATATTCGCGGTTATAAATATTTTCGACATGCTCGGCCAGGCTCCTATATTCATCTACGCTAGACACTAGATTATAGGCTACATTGAATTTACGATATAATTGATCAATCAAATAAAGCTTCTCGACATAGAGCTTAGTTAATTTGTCTCTGTCGGATTCCGTTATTGAAGTTAAATTCTTATTTATCTCGTTAAGTACACGGTCTGCATAATAGATCATATCGTAGGCGTTACGAATATTATTACGAAGTAATTTATTTCTACGACTTTTTAGATCATTAGCAACGGACTCGTTATTATCAATTTTAGTTAATAGTTTCGAAATAATACTTTCGTCAATCGTAGTGAAAGCATCGGAATCGACGTAGCTTTCGAGAGGAAGCTGTTCAAGTATATTAGATATTTCGAACTTCTTTGCGATCTTGTCCGATAGTTTATAGTAATACTTCTCAGTGGCTTTATCGGAACTAATATCTCTGATGAATAGATTAACCGAGGATACTGCTTCGGATGGAAGGATGTAATCATTAAGTCTTGGCACCATAGATATGCCGTCAAGACTAAAGACGAAGTAAGACAGAACTATTCTTTCTAATAAATCTTCAAAATTGTCAGTATTTGCGCCTTTGAAAGCGAAGTATTTAGCAAGAATTATATTTAGTGCTTCTGCGTCGATATACTTTAGGTCGTTATTAAACGTATTTTTATCCTCTGAGTAAGCTCTGAATACGGCAACTAACATTCTATCAAGCCTAATATGATCCGCATCAAAATTAGCACAAATAAAGGCTCTCTCTAGATCATCCGGGTTAGAAACTTCTGATAAGAACTGTTTAATCTTTTCGCCGCGTTTCTTGTTCTTGAAGAAACGTTTGTTTGCCCCCACAATAGTTCTATATTCGTTTGGAAGGCCAAGATTTTTGAGAATCATGTTTACTTCATCTGGGACAAATACGCACCCGGGATTTTTTGATTCTATAGAGATTAATGGGTTTTTTGACGTCATATCAGGTTTAGCGGGGACATAGATCAAAACATTTTGCCCTTTTGGTAATCTACTGATCTCGTATTCGAGCTTCATTGGGTTCTTATCGAATTTATATACTGCTAAATAATCAGAAGCTAATTCGTCAATAAAATCTTTGTTCTGGCCATCTTCGTCATACCAGACAAGGACTTTATTGGTGGCACCGTCCAGTTTTGCTTCAGAGAAATATTTATTAAAGAAATTCAATACTTCTTCGCTAATATTATTGCTCGTTATCATTTGATTGCCTCCAAGATTTGTACGTTCTTCTTAACGCCGCTTGCTGCTAGTGAGAGCTTTGGGTAGTTTACCTTTACGCCATCATCAAGATCCAACTCAATTTTTTGATCTGCAACGTTCTTTAATATACGATCAAAGTCAGTAAGCTCTTCGATTTTATTCTGCAAATCGGCAAGCTCATTATATAGACGATTGTATTCTGAGTCCGCAATCGTAGTCTTTAATTGAGTTTCAATCTCTGCGCGACGCCTCTCATACGTTCGGAGAATTGGCGTTGAATAATCCATACGTACTTTAGCTATCAAGTTTGGTGTATAGCGGTGGATGTAGAATAGTGCTTTAAATGCGTTGTATTTACCAGATGAGATTTCCCAGTAAATAGGACGACCGTCACTTCTTTTTGTCGGATCGGCATAAATCATATGTGCATGATTATTGAAAAAATCTTCGACGAAGTATTTACGAATTACGTCTTCACTCCTTTCAGCATCTTTTCTACCTAAGCCATTCGCGATCCAGTCCATATTTTCCAAAAGCGTCTCTCCACCTAGAGACTCGGTGAGGAACTTGCGTAGTTTATTAATAACATCGTCTTTTCCAGAAAACTCTTTGTCAAGAATAGTGATAATACCATCCTCATCTACGATATTGTTTTTTGGCATTTTCGTGCCTGTGCCAGCATACTGGACTCCATTCTTAGTATAGTCGTAGCGGCCCATTACGCATCCAATAAAGTATGAAAGGAATGATTTAGCCTCACGATCTTGGTTGGCTGCGCAGACCGTTATGCGATTATTAGAAACCTCAGGCGATAATTCACCTTGTAGACCATATTGATTGATTGCTATTACATTTAGCTTTTCTTCGTTTGACTTTAGATCATTAAATCGCTTTTTGCAGTGGTCACTATAAGCAGAGAATGCATCCGAAAGCTTATTTGTTTCGATCATATACTTAAACAAAGGATGGGTTGTAAAATCCCACGATGTTTCACGATCATCCCAATCTTCTTTAGATATATGTCTACATTCGTCAACAAGTGATATGATACTACTCCGCTGTTCACCCATATCGATAATTGGATATGTAGCTACTTGACCAGATTCGTAGTTCAATGTAGGCGAAATAAATGATGCAATTTTAAGTATTACGTTTGTATTAAGTACACCTTGTAGGTATTTAAGTGTATCCTGGTCGTCATTATATATGCTCGTACCAGCAACGTCGAATATATGCCCACATGGTTTATATCTAAAAGCAATGTCGCCAGAAGAGACTTTTGACCACGTAATTGATGGTTTAAAATAATAAGGAATATTTTTAATTGTTCTGGTTACCGACTTATATAGTTTTACTGCATATTTTTTTACTTCGGCACCATCATTTTCCCAAAGGATTACATAATCATTATTACCATACCACTTGCGGAATTGTCCGCCCTTATTATACGGTACCCATTTTTTATGTTTAGAAACGTTTTCTGAAGCAGAGGCAGAGCATAGATCTAAATCGTTAACTTGCACCTCCCACCATTCGCGAAGAAAACGATTGTTGTCGCCAGTTGACATTCCTTGGCGAGGCTGAGCTATTTCCTGTAATTCTTTTGATTTTGTGAAAACGGCCCTAAGAGCATCTGAAGCCCAATAAGCAAGTATTTGTCCCGGTAGATTAATAAAATCGGAGGACTTTGCGGTAAATCTATTTTTCGAATCAATATCGGCAAACGCCTTATCGCACACTATCTTTTTATCATTAATATTTCCATCAATCGCTCGAATATAATCGCCATACAATCCAGCCTTTTTATTGATTACGAATGCTGTTGTAGAAACTACGACATCAGAGAAGGCACCATTACCGAGATGTATCATATCTGAAATACTGTATTTCTCAAGAATTTTACTCCTGAATGCTTGTGTAAATTTAAGAAACATCCAGGATTCAATATTGACGAGAGCTGCAATACCATTATCTTCTGCTAAATTAAGACATTGCGATACAAATACAATAGCTAGATCCGATTTTTCGTCAGGGTAATAGTCATTAATATATGACTTCAGTTTCACATCATACCTGTTCATATATGGTGGGTTTGTGACAGCTACTGTGAACTTTTTACTGAGAATTTCCGCTTGGGCAATGAGCGGCTCAAGTGTTTGGTTAAGTTTAAAAGTTATTGCGATGTTATCATTTTTAATGGCGTCACGCAAAACATCGTAATTCATATTGCGAACTTTAAGAATTGAACCATATTCTTTTGCATCGTAAAAAGTATCTTGGATATATTTAAGAATATCCTGCGCTTCGCCTTTGGGAGAGAAAGTTTGAAGATTAATCTTATTACTCTCATGAATGCTTAGAATGTGGCGTTTGATATGCTTAGTAAATAACTTGTCATCATATTTACGCGCAACAAGCATACAGGCGAGTATCGAGAGCTGATTTGCACGATCATCAATATCGAGTCCGTAGATATTATTATTGAGAATCAATTGAGGAATATCGCTCTTTGGATAACCTTCGGATTCGTAGATCTGATAAAAGATCTCAAATGCATAAATAAGGATATGTCCAGAACCGGAGCATGGATCTATAAAAGTAATATCTTCAATCCTTTTACCGTCGCGGATAATCTCCGTCTTTTCTTTTTTCTTGACTAGATATTTCCATTTTGTCTCTAATTCTTTGTTTGGGTGACGATCTAGCCAGTAACGGCCTAGTGAGTTTTCCACAAGGTATTTAACTACCCAGTCAGGAGTAAAGATTTGCGTCACGTATGGAATGTCGTCCTTTGTCGTTGGAGTCTTAAGCTTCATGGCGCGATCTTTTTCTGCTTGATTATAGTATTGGTATAGCCAACCTATAATTTCGGTTTGCTTAAACTGATCTATCCCTAGCTTGAGAATATTGTCAATCAATCCATTTGGCATCAATAGACCGTCTGGAACTAAGGCGTCAATATTTTCCGTGTCTCCATCAAAAACATCTGGGATAGCTTCGCCAAGTTTCTTTACTATGGCAAGAAGAATATCTTTATATTTATCTTGATCATTCAGTCCACTGATTCTATCATAATCAATCTTCAGGTCGGTAGAGCGGAGCTTCGAGATGGTGAGAATCTCCGGATTGCGAAAATCACCACTCTTGTCGCAAAGTACATTAATGCCTAATGACTCAAAGTTTTTGCCGAGTGGTAAAAAATCATTAACTTCCATGTAGCGAATAGCGACTATACGGTTAAACCATGTATAAGCCGCACGCTCAATTACTAATTTGAGGCCGTCTCGCTTTACGGCGGACTTCAGGCTTTCATATCTTTTGTATTCGCTATCAGTCATAGCAGAGAGGCGGTGCTGTTCATTTTCCCAAATATTGCCGTGTTGTTTAAATGTCAGCTCGTCCTCAATATGAAGATTCTCAAGCTTCGCGCGCATCATACGCGTTAAGTTCTCCCTTGACTTCATGGCGAAGTCTTTTAGGGCGTTCTTATCCATTACATGACCTCCACTTCGTCATTGTCTTTCAAATTCTCCAATAACTCTTTTCTAAATTCTTCTAGCATCTGATTGATGTCGTCTTCATTTTTTAGAACATAGCTCTTTTTAATCAAATCACCGGGGCGAACCATCTTTTTCTTCGGAATATTAACCACTGGAGCATTGCCGCCAGCCAGTCTAGTTTCTTCTTCACGCTTGCGGCGCTCTTCTTCTTCGCGTTGGCGACGCTCTTCTTCGCGCTTACGGCGCTCTTCGGTCTTAGCTTCGATTTTACTCTTGAGGTTTGCGGTAAGTGTTGAAAGGTTTGCAATATCTCCGTACGGCTCAGACATTGTGAGAATTTTAATTATTTCGTCCGACTCAGTATTTTCGATGGTGTGATACATAGATTCGGTTTCATAACTCTTAATAACGTCTTTTGCCGCATCAAATCTTGGACGTTGATTTCCGAAGAAGCTATATACTTTCTCTATGCCGTTTACGGCATTAATAATGTCGTCACGTTTCTCATTTGCTACTGCGAAAAGTTCAGTATTATCCCTAATTTGGACTAAGCTTCTAAGGATTTCGTCTGCAGTGACAAGTTTTACCTTGCCTGGATATGGATATCGTTCACCATCATTATAGTTGCTAAGAAGTGTACTAATAGTGCGCTCGCAATCTTCTACGGAGTTTCTAAATTTTGCCATAATTGCGTCTTCGCCAGTTTCTGTAACGGTTAGACCAAAGGCTTCCTTCAAGATTGCCTTTACAGATTTTATATATTCGGCATCGATTTTTTCGCGAATTTTTACGCTTACTCGGTCATATTCGCGCGATAAACCCAATGCGATAGCGGCTTCAGAATTATCTAGCGTATTACTGGATTTCTGAACCGAGATTCTTTCATCCTTTAAGAGCGAGGCGATTAAATACACAATATCATCTTCATCAAATCCCCACGGCCTTTTCTTGAATTTTGAAATAAGACTCGAAAGAGAAACACTAGGCATGTGATTGTGTGCTTGTTCGGTTAGTTCTTCTATAACTTCATCAGAAGCTTTCTGATTTACTTTAATAGCTAGCTCATCCTTAGGATTATTGAGAAGTTGCCTTGCGTCTGCAACTGTCTTTTTTGTTTCAATATAGTGAATCTTGGTATAGATGATCTCAGTAAGCATTTTTAGAATATCTTCAATACGGAGCTTCACGTCACGTGCCGAAATTTCCATCTTCGTACCGCCAATATAGACTGGTGATGTTTCAATTAGGGTTTTAATTTCAGCATCAATCTTCTGTTTAATATTACTACTTTCCTTGGTCCTTGCGGCGAGTATATTATCCAGCTCAACAGTCTTAGAAACACCTGCATTCATGCGCATGTATTCATCAATCTGGATGGCGCGACGCACATCATCACGCATGTCTGGAGATAACTCAATTACAACATATGCGCGATCAGTATTAATAGTCGATCTGGTGATTGCAGATTCGTTGTCGAGCGTGAATACTAAAGTTAGATCACCAACACCGGCATTTAGCTTATGATCATCAATATATAAATCGACAGAGAAAATCCTTCCTGAAGAATAAGTATATTTAGAGCCAAAAATGCGAAGAATGTCGCCAATTTGGTCGTTGACTTTGTTCTGATCTACTGTAATCTTCTGAATAGCCTTATTAACCTCCTGTTCCTCGTCGGTCAGAAATGTATATGTTTCATTGGTTTTCTGTACGTAAGTCTGATCTTCCAGGCGCTTTAAGCTGTCTCTAATATTTTTCTCCAATTCTAGACGGTCTTGGCCGATTTGTGTTATTTCGAGGGTTGCGAGATTCTCTACAGTGGAAGGAATCTCTTTGGCTCCACGAAGCATGAAGAGAGTTTTTAAAATTGCAATATCAAAGTTTTCCAAATTACCGGATCTAACAATCTCTTCGGCACGTTCAAAGATACGGGTTACGGATGAATCGACAGCGGTCTTGATTGTCTCATAGAAAGCAGAAAATGGAATTAGACGACCAACTTCATCTTCCTGGTAGGTTTTAGCAGTTTCCTGAACGGCACTCAGAAGAGAACGAGCGCCGGAAGAAAGATGTGCTCCCGCGAAGCCTTTTTCGCGAATATAACCGTATGTGTTCTGAACAAGAGAGAACTGATATGGGACATACGGATATGTAGCCGCAAAATTATCTGCATTCGTATAGATACTCTGTGTCTGAGTACCAGCCGAAAAAGAAAAAGCATTACGGATATCAACATCATTGTCACGGTATAGTTGCTTGAGAGTTTCGGAAGCCTCATCGGTCTTCTCCAAGAGACGCATCTTAATGACTTCTTCAATATCGGTTGAAGCGAGCTTAATTTTCGTATCGAAGCGACCAAGAATCTTAGAGAAGTCATTGCGCTTGACGTTATGCATAACGTCGTCGATTGCTTCCTGGCTAGTACAGACCACCCAAGCTTTGCCGCCTGTACGAACACCAAGTTCTTCGACTACGGATTGTAAGCTCAGTAATAATTCGCCGTTGTCGCCAATATACTGGCCGACTTCGTCAACGAGAAATATGACATGATGATCGTTGCCTTTGGATTCGATATACTTCTGAATCCTCTCCGCGAATGACTCAGCAGAGATTTCGTGGTGGTCTCGGCGTGAAGAGAATAGTCTCTTTGCGTCTTCGACGGAAGCATTCATGACTTTAGCGTAAACTTCAGCAATGCGATCTTCCTCGAAATCGAAGTTGTCGCGGACATTTTCCCAACCTTCTTCAAATTCAGCCTTAAACTCATCAAGTTTTCCTTTTTCCTCAATATATTGTTCGATGTCGGCTACGTAATTTACTTGGGAATATCCAAGCTTGTCATTGAAGACTTTTTCGAACACTTTCAAGATACGATCCTTCTGAGTTGTGCTTTCAAGGGAAGATTTAGCATCAATATTAAACAAAATAACATCGCTTGGCGTTTTTCCGGATCTTGTTATGTTGCCAACGAGCATTTTGTCGGTAATTTTATTATTGAAGTAGTCAATAGCGTTCTTGCCACCAATCTCGCGGTTTTCAAGAAGATAAGCTAAGATTTTAAGGAAGTGAGATTTACCTGAGCCGAAGAAGCCACTAATCCAGACTCCCATTTTTTCAGTACGGCTCCCGACGCCAATGCTGGTCGTATATGCATCGAAGAACTCGTTGAAGTGCTTCTCGATTTCGCCAGTAACGACATATTCTTCAAGCTCTTGCTTGATTGACTTGTCACGATCATCATCAACTTTAATAACACCTTGTATATTGCGATTAATATCTTTTGCGTAGATTTCTTGTAATTTCATATATAGCTCCTTATCTTTCGACTAATTTAAATGCGCGATAGTAATTTGTCGCTTCGAATTTGTTAAATAATTTCAAGCTGTGTCCATCATATTCGCCAGGATAGAATAAAATGACAGGATTATCGGTTACTACGCTTTGCATGTTGGCTAATAAAGTATGAGCACGGATAATTCTAAAGCTCTCGCCAATACCAGTAATAAAAACCACCTTTCCCGGTTTAATATTTTTAACGACCTCATTCATTAAGAGACCATTTTTCTTTTCTACGCCAAGAACGCGCATTACGGCTGCTGCAGCAAAGTCGGTGCCTTTCTTTTCTTCAAAATCAAACACCTTCTTAAGATAGTTCTTCTCAGAAAGAATTCTGATGATAATATCGAGAATATTAATATTACAGATCTGGTTCGGATAACTTTCGATTAGTCTATCCACGTATTCTCTGACTACATACTCGTCAGCGACGTCGTAGTCAAAGATGTGATAATTAACCTCGTTGCCAAGCCCTGTGTCTTTCAGCAATTCGCCAGAGATGACCTTGTCCTTGAGTTTATTTAGTCGTTCTTTAATAGTCATAACGTAGCTCCTAATGCTTTAAGGAATTCGTCACCACCGTCGTGTTGTATGGATTGCTTTGTAAATTCAGAAATCACTGGACGTACAATGCGAAATTCGTCGTTATTAATCTTTTCCAAGATGCCACCAGAAGTAAGAAGCCTGGCGAGAACAGACTTAATTTTAGCCTTCGTAGCGTCTGAGGTTTTGAGCATCTTAGGCTCGCTTTCGCATACTTTTTCAAAATATTTTTCTAAATCAATACGCGTGATACGATCGGCGCGCGTAATAATTTTGTCGCTATATACGTCTAATATAAAATCGCGGACAAGTTTATCCGTCTTGCAAATAATATACAACAGCGTAATACGGGAATTATTAATATCGTTATTTAAAAGAGGCTCGAGGATATCATCGGTCATTTCACTAAGACGATCAGCGAGGATCAAGTTCAAACGCTTGAGCGCTCCGGGCCTTTTGCAGGATATCAGATTTTCTGCGAGATTACGTTTACTAATTGTTTCCACATCAGAGCCATCCGATAAAAGCCCCGCCAAAATCCTTGTTTCATCATATAGAAACGACTCGGCGGTGAGGCTTGCGGTGTAGCTATTTTTTCTCACCTTTCTCATGTCTTGATTCTATCAAAAAATACCATTCTCGTCAACATTTTTGGTTATTTTTGCAAAATCTCCGCGAGTTTTTAGGCATTTTTATTTTATTATTCGCAATTTTTATGATTTTTCGCAGTATACAACATTCAGAAACCTATGCAATATATCAGCGGAAGTTCTATATCCTATGCCTAAATATATATGTTTATGGTTATAAAAGTCAATATAGCTAAGGTTTTTATTATCCATTAAAACCTAATGGGTTCGGTCTCCAGATAATAATTTCCAGTACATTCTTCATGTATTATACAGTATAGATGTCTCGATTCAAGTTGTAAAATAATCCTCCTCTTTGACAACTCCAACATTTCATTGTATAATATCCATATCGGGTATTTTCCCACAACATAAGGAGGGGTTTATGAGCACTTTAAAGATTAACCTAGCGAATTTCTTCGCAAAACAGTCCTGTTCTGCCTGGCAGCGCAACCGGATCATCCGGAAAATCTGCCGCGACATCTACCGTTTCATCATGGAGACCGGCGCCACAAACTATCCGTACGCAAACTCTGATTTTGCAGACTGGCCGGAATCCGATGGCGATTCCTACACGCTTGTCACCGATTCATGCAACTTTGTTATCCGTCACAGCGCTAGCTACATCGCTTGGATGATGAAGAAGCATTGCGGTGGTTGGCCGAAACTCCCGGTTCCCGGCGAACGCAAGCCTGGAGAACACAACTTTGATGCCAAGCACTGGGATGAAGTTCTCAAGTATAACGGCTGGCAGGAATTATCCGAGGCTGAATGGCCGGAAATGGCAGCCGGAAGTGACAACGCTCACTACATCGGCATCCTGCCAAACGAAGGGGAATTTGGCCAGCTCGTCTGGCTTGTCGACGCCTCTGAAGGCGACAACAATACGCCGGCCGAGTGGTATGTCTGGACCTATCAGGATCTCAGGAAGCAGAATCTCACGCTCCCTGTTGCCACCACCTCAAACATCATCTGGTATCGCGAACCTGATCACGACAAAGCGAAAGTCTGAGTATCCACAAAAGACATAGTACCAGGAAAGCTTAATGATTAATGATTCGAAGAATCTAACAAGCTCAAAATTCGCTCAGCACCCCTCAAAAGAGGGGTGTTTTTTCAGAACCCTGCAATAAACTAGCTATAAATTCTCATGCTAATCTATTATAATAACCATATGAATAAACCAGAACTCGATCAGGAAGCCAAACTCAACCAGCGCCTCTCCATTATCAAAAAATATTACGATCTCGACGCCCTCCTCGCACATGGCACCAAACAGCAGGACATCGCAAAATACTACAGAAAGTCCGATTTTTTCTATAATCACGTCCACTCTGGCGGTGGTGGCAATATTCACATGGCTATCTCTAGCGACCACACCTTCAATCGAGCCGACTTCAAAAGACAAGCTGAATATGTTGCAAAATTCATCAAAAGTGGCGATAAAGTTCTCGAGGTTGGTGCCGGCCAGCTCAGTAACACTCGACACCTTGCCGAGCTTTTCTCAGATGTCTCATTCACTGCACTCGATATCCCAAATCGCAACTTTCTCAAAAATAAAGTTCCAGAAAACGTTACTCTCATCGAAGGCGACTACCACAACCTCAAAAATCTCGAAGATAACTCCTTTGACGTAATTTTTGGCGTCGAAACTATCTGCTATAGCCAGAATAAACAGCTCGTCGTCAGTGAAATTATGAAAAAGCTTAAACCAGGCGGCACCTTTATCACGTTTGACGTTTTTGAACCAAAACCGAGATCCGAAATGTCCGATTTTGAAAAAAGAATTTCCAGCATAACTCTGGCCGGCATGCGCGTCACTGATCTCGACCAGTATATTGGCGATTTCAAAAAATATCTCAAAGAAGCAGGTGCCAAAGACATTGAGATCACCGACCTCACAGAAAATATCATGCCAAACTTAAAGCGCCTCGCCAAAATCTCCCGCCTCTATTACACCCATCCACTCCTTCTCAGAGTTCTCAAAACCGTCCTCGCCGAAGATGTCACGATAAATAGTGTCACGGGCTTCCTCATGGATCTGACTTTTGATGGCAAAAATATTCACGCCTACTATCGCGTCACCGCCAAAAAATAAAAACTCAAACTAGGCCGCCCCACAAACAATACCCACAAACAATACCCACAAACGGAATCCAACAAACAATAACTCTTTCAAAATCATCAGGCAAGAAACCATGAAAAAGCCCCGACAGTTGTCGGGGCAGCAGGAATTTCGTCTTTGCTCTTTGAAGGTGCTTTGAGATGAAGATTGTTGGTGGTGACGCAACATAATGCTCAAGTGTGTTCTGGAGATTTTCGACAGTTTTGCTCTAGGAGTGGGGATTCCGTAGCATAGCTAGTGATGCAACCAACTTGGAGGGGGAGGTTGACTAGCCTAACTGTTTTGCCGTCCGAATTCACACGGCCCAAGCTAAGTCTTTCAAGCCCATACGTAAAAACATAAGTGACTTATACTCTTCCTGGACTACGCTTTTCAGCGGCAATTCTAGCAAAGACGAATGCGTCAAGACGCTTCCTGCAACCTGGTGAAAAGATTCTTCCGCCAAGTCGCTGCTTATTATATTGTATAAAATGTCTAATGTCAAACATAAGCAAAAACAGCAGCTACTAAAAAACGACTATTATCTAAAATATTAAGATCCTGGACCTTAACGCTAAAATTGACTAATAATAATTTTATGATTTAATAATAAAAAGGATTTTATGACAAAGAAACACATCTGGAGAATCAAAAGAATTTATTTTGATCAGCTAAAGAGCGGCAAAAAGACACTCGAGATCCGCGTTGGCTATCCTCAAATCAAAAAAGCCCAAAAAGGCGACATTATTTCGTTTGAAAACTATGGCTTTAATGAATTTGACGTAAAAGACGTCAGGATCTATCAAACTATCGCAGAAATGCTAGACACTGAAGGCGTAGAAGAAGTCCTTCCAGGTTTGACCCACGGCACCGCCCTCCACACTCTCCAAAGAATCTATCCAAAAGATAGGGAAAAACTCGGTGTTTATGTCCTAGAATTAATTTTCAAGACGAATCGCTTTAGACCTAAAAAAATATAAACGCGCTTGAAATCTCCCCTCAACCAAAACCAAAAAAGAAGAGCCATAGACTCTTCTTTTTACTCAAGGAATTCTAGCTTTTTCCCCAACAGATACGGGTACTTATATCTATAACCTTTAAGTAGCTAAACTATATCACGTCTCAAAAAATTTGGAATAGTTTTTTTAAAAAATCCGCTACATGCCTTTAGTGCGTGCTTTATATTTCGCATAGCGAATCAAGACCGCCGCGGCCACCGCCACACAGGTAATTATCCCGGTCATCAAATAGTTTGTCGGCTGAGGAGCTGGCGCCTCCTCTCTGCTGTCCTGCAAGGTCTCCTCCCCGCTATCCTGCAAGGTCTCCTCACGCGTCTCATCATTTTCATTCATATTTTCATTATATCACACCAAAATTTTCCAATTTTCTCCAAACTCAACCCCTGTAAAATTCAAAATTTCCAGATTCTTAAAAAAACTATCATGCTCATGTTTTACATTTTTAAAAATCCGTTGTACAATCCAGTCAGATAGATAATTATGAGCCCCCATCATAACAATCTATCAGATGTAGTAAAACCTATTCTTTTACTACATCAAAAACTTATTCGTTGAAAGGGAACAGACTCCGAAAAACGGAGTCTGTTCTATTTTTTATCAAACGCTACTCAAACCCCTCAAGCGCAACACTAAAGATGTTAATTCAGGAACCTATTTGTCATTTTCAAAGAACCTGTTATAATATCCCGCATAGCAACATATTGTCATGTTGCACACGCACCTTACACACTAGTTGCATCCCAAAGGAGGGGGAACCATGAAGATTCTTATCAAAGATACACTGCGAAACAAAGAAACACTGTACCTGCAGAAATGCGACGTTCGTTACTTGCTTGAACACCCGGATATCATCCGGAGTCCAAAAATCAAGCCTGGCAGCCCCAAGGCAATCGAGCTCGACGAGATCGAAGCTCATGGATACGAAAGTTTCATCAGGGAAACCCTAAACGACGAGACCAACAGACTCATCCTCGAAAGTGAACTCTGCAGCGATTATGACTTCCGCATTACCTACAGAGACCCTGCAAGTATCGGATGGATCAATTCTCACAAGTGGATTTACGATTATGAAGAATATATCGTCGAATCCATCGATAGACTCACGCGTGATCTTAAAAAAATCAATAAGTCTATCGAAGTTAAATTAGCAGAACTTGATGACGCAGAATATGAATATCAGACGCAGGCTGAACGCGCCAATCGTTCTCACAATCCCAGTGTCTCACACCCCACTACCACAAACACTGAAGCTGCCATTTCATACGAAGACATTCTGCACATGGAACATCGTCAGTATGATCTTGCAGAAATCGAGGTCTTAAAACGAAAAAAAGACGCTCTCAGATCTATGATTCAGTATCATGAAAGTGATATTGAATTCACTTTTCCCACAGAATTCCGCGGCTTAGTACGAAACACCAGCCTCAGTCAGCGCATGAAAGACGCCTTAAGTAGCCCCACCCGCAAGATGAAGAACTAAAGCAAAAGGCACCCGCAAGGGTGCCTTATTTTAAGGTTAATCGTAAGTATCCTGCGAAAGATCACAAAACGTCATCTGTCTCGATCCATCCTCCCCTGAAGAACTGCGGTCAAAGAATACAATCACACCAGTATGTTCCTCAACATTATACTGTGCATGAAAGTCTTTGACCTCATACTTCCATTTCTTGTCCTTATGGTCGCGATATTTTAAATCCACTTCACATACACCAGACACATGGAATAAATGCGGTTTTCCAACAGTATTCTGAAGCCCCAGTATTTTCCATCTGCGAGTCGGTACTGCTCCGAGCCTCAAATTGATGCCCGGTTTATTGACCTTTTCACTCTGAAGCACCTCAAATCTTACTGCCGCCTTTCTAACATCATCACTCTGCGCAAACTTACACGCCGCAAACAACTTATTGATGTTAGGCCCTATAACAATATTATAGCCGCCGCGTACACTGAAATCCTCAAGCGTAAAATTCGTTACGCTTGATCCCTGCAGTTTCTTGATACTCATACGTATCTCCTTCCTAAAGAACACCCCAAAATCGAGGCAATGCCAGCCCACTATTAGACTAGTATCTACTATTATACAATAAATCCCTCAGCATGTCAAAACTAGGACCATTTGCTATACGCCACTTCGCTCTCGGCCGAAATTATCTTTCGTACCTTATCCCCCTGAGCATAAAGCATCGCCTCCCGTTCATGCTCATTAGTCTTCGCTTTACTTTCCGCCATCTCTAGTGCCCCAGAAAAATATTCTTTCATCGCTGCAATCTGCTTCTTCGCCTCTGCCAGCTCTTTTTTGTCCATATTTTCCACCATCGATTCCGGCAAACGGTCCACCATCGCCGCAATCTGCTTCGCCTGTTCTGCACACTCCATCAATGTACACCACTTCGCTCGCTTTTCCGCCATCAAATAATCTCTTCGGCGCCTCAAATACTCTTGCTCCCCATATTTTTCCTTAATCTCAGTCGCTGGACTCCCCTTTGCCAGCACGTCCGCAAGATCAGCCGAATACCCAACCACAAAACGTGGCATCACAGGAATCCGCCCCTTCTTATGAATCGGATGCCAAGAATCATTCATATCCTCAAAATATTTCGCTGAAGCAAAACCCGGAATCTTCAAACCGTCTTTTTGTATTGAAGGTGTCGGATAAATTCGCACATATTCTTCACCATTCGCATGACGCTTCACCTCCGCTGCACCAAATTCCGATATCGCCGGATTGTCACGGCTTGCACTGTTCCCATATTCATGCGCCCAAGAAAATTTCTTCTGCAACTTCTCCCGAATTATGTTATAAGTCAAATCCACCGCAAATGGCACCACTTCGCCCCCGGTCTTCTCATTCTGGATCATCCCAATTACATCGATATGATTAAACAAATCATCTACCTCTGAAGTTGGAAGAGTTCTTAGGGCCTCATATTTTTCATCCTCAGAAAATCGATCAGCCTCAGAGAACCAGTCACCCGTCTCAACCATCGAAGTAAAAGTCACCTCTAAAATTTTCGCATCACTCCGCTCCTTGTCCTTATGAAAATCCGGCATACTTTTCTCAGCTTTCACCATCCTAAGATCCGCGCGAATTTCTTCAGGCTTATACACCGAATTAAACGTCTCTGGCCTTGGCGTCAAGCTCTCGAGCGTCTTCTCCAGTCTTTCATAATGCGTTAATTTATTTTTATTCCCCACAAAAACTACCTCCAATCTGTATCTAGTCGCATTATATCACACAAAATAAGGCCCGTCTTTCGACGAGCCTAGCGACAAGGCGCCTTTCTAAGCTACCTGCCCCGTGGTTTGGCTGTTTCCAGCCATGAGTTCGACGAGCCCTTCCAGGTCAGCTAAACTAACCAACTCTGTCAAGGTCATCAACTCCATTAAAACTGTGAAATCTGTAGCTTCCATTATTCCTCCTTTGTTTCTTCGTGTTCTATTGTGAAGAATTTCGAACTAATCCAGTCCAAAATTCCATACACCGTATCATTACGGTAGTTACTTGCGAGTGTTGCCACTTTGATTTCGATAATGCCATTCTCAAACAAACGCTCATCATCCGTTACAAACAAAGTCCGATGTGAATGTATCTCAATATACTCACGAAATCTCTCAAAGTTCACTGCGTCACACAGATCCATAAACTTAGAGCGCGAGAACCGCACTTCAATCTGTACCGGCCGACCAATCATTGTATCGTCAATCAAAGCAAACTTCAGTTCATTATGTCTCCGGTTCCAAGTATAAACAAAGTTTTTCAGATTAGCAGTGCCTTCAATCAAAAGCTTCTGCCCCAGGCTACCGCCAGAACTTCTCTTCTTTCTCGGCGCCATATCCTTACGAAAACTATTCATCACAGCTCCCCCTTTCTAAGGTACCCTTTTGCATCAATATTCAACATCTGAAACAAATAGCACCTTTTATTATAATATATAATTCTGTTTATGTCAATATCGTCGCTAAGGTCCTGGACCTTAACGGGAGTGAAGCGAAAAAGCGAAAAATGTGACATAATTAACCTATGAACAATCAAGCTTTTATTGACGGGCAGAATCTGAAAATCAGCACCATGAACGCGAGGCCGTCCTGGACAGTTGACCTGAAACGATTCAGGGTGTTTTTATTAGAGAAATACAAAGTTAACGAAGCGTACTACTTTATCGGAGCATACGATCCGAAAAACCAAGATTTGTATGATGCGCTTCAAAAATATGGCTACATCGTAGTGTTTCGCGAACATGCAGAAAGTTCCCTCAGTCATAAAAAAGGCAATGTAGACACCGATATTGTTTTTGCGGTTATGAAGAAATTGGTTGAGCGCAAAAAATTCGACAAGGTCGTATTAGTTTCCGGCGACGGCGACTATTGGCGAATGGTAGATTATCTCATTAAGAAAGAAAAATTTGAGAAGCTACTAGTTCCGAATAAGCACACTTTATCTTCACTTTACCGTTTAAGGACACCAGACATTTATCGTTCATACCTCGACGATTCCGCAGTGAAGAAGAAACTTGCTTTCAAGAAGTAAAGTAAATCAAAAAAGCAGGTTCGCCTTAGGTATCTCTCCGTTCGGTGCATCCCTGCGTCGGAATATGCTTTAATTATATCACACGATTCCGAAAAATACAATAGATTCGTTAAGATCCTGGACCTTAACGGTATCTTTGACTTTTTAAAGCATATATGTTATAAATATAGAGTTTTTGCACCTTATGAGGAAAGGAGGATAGAGGTAGAACCTCACTGGCAACCTGTGGGACTAAATCTAGAGGGTCGATCTTTATACTAAATAGATTTGCATTTCTAGAACACCTATCAAACTTGGAGGGAACATGTTTATTCGCACTGTCAGAACACATCAACCGTTAATTCAGAATTGGGAGCTAATTTTCCCGATGACATGCCAGAAGGCAGTCAAAGCCTTTCATGACATTTGGAGCAAATCCGAAGTTGAAGAGGTAATTTTCAACCAAGATACCAAAGATCCGATTCATGAACAGATTTCCGAGAACACATACCGAATCATCACGAGCGGACAACTTAAGATCACTGGCACCATCCATGGTTACAACGGACACATTCAGGGCTTTTCCATCGACATTGACAATATTGCTTCAATTACCCGTGTCAAAGATGTAAGTGGCAACTACAATTGGTCATCTCCGCTGCTCATTACCACTAGGAATGGCAAAAAGTACCGTATCTATGCCAAGGAATGTACCGACAAAACGGGACGCTTACTTAGTGACATCACAATGCATGGAGAAATCGAGACCATAACCGGCTAATATCTGCATCCCAGCATGAAACACAAAGGATACCAGTAACCTATACTCCAATCTTCAAAGCCTCCGCCTGTCGGGGGCTTTTTCATTGACTTTTTATTCCATTTATGGTATAAATAATATATTGAGTTTCACTCAACCACTCGCAAAACTATAAGTTTTGTGCTCGACATATCGGCAACATAACAAATTCTTTTGCGTGCACATTACCAAGAAAGGAGGTTTCGGTTTCACGAACGTAACTGTTCAATTTCATTTTTCCACAAAGGAGAGGAACAAACATGAGTAAGGAATTTACACCGAGAAACCGAGCAGGTAAGCCCACATATCTTGGGGGAAGCAAAGAGCCAACCTTTTTACCCAGAATCGAGGGCTGGAATATCATTCCTGCTCCTGGGGAAGACGCAGAGCACTTTGAAGAGACTCTCAAGACCTTTGTCGCTTTCTTTGACGACAGTGATGAAGAAGGTAGCGTCGAGATGACCGCCCCCTTCTACTTCACCGGCAAGCTCATCATGTCCGATGAGAGAAGAAAGGATGCTAAGGAAATTACCCTGGACGACATTGTAAAATTTGAAAAGATTTTACGCCCTTACAGCAGTGATCTCGTACGCATCCATACCGGTTCTGGTAAAATATACTATTTTTACTTTCAGTGCTGGTCAAATGACGGGAGGCATAAATTAGAAAAATATACGAAAAGAATGTTTCTCTACTCAAGCAGCATAGCGACCCGCAAGCAAACCGAACTGAGAGGACGTGAGTATAAAGTCTATCGACCCGTTTTAAACCTTATTGGCGGTAAAGGAATCGACATGACTTGATCCATGACCTACCTTTCAAAAAGTCCCCGGCAGCCAGCCGGGGCTTTTTTGCATTCTAAAATCCAAGTAACCCACCGCCGATTGCTTTTCTATCCTGGTTATGCCATAATCAGGGAAGAGTACTACTCATGCGCAAAGCGTGTACCTTACAAAACTAGCTTTATACGTAATTAAACTTCACAAAGGAGGAGTCAGATGAGACAGTGTAATATGTTGAAAAACTGGGGTTTCTGTTTCCTGAATAAGTATGGCAATCTCAATCGTCAGATTGTTGCTGATTCCTTCGACTCTTTTCTGAGTCAAAAATCTAGCAATCGCCTGCGCGTCCCCGGTAAATGTGTCCTCAAAGGCATCATTTATAAGGGCAACGAAGCCTTGGAAGGAAAAGAAGTCTCCACCATGGAAATCCGTTTTATTGACCGCGTCGACCAAAAAACTAGAGAAAAACTCCAGTGTCAGCCAGGACCCGCCTCGCCACAGCATAATCTCTATTGCGCCACCACCATCAGTGGTTCCGAATTTTTCTTCTACTCCGATGAGCATGCCGACGAAATCTATCAGATGGTTGAACGTATCTAGCTATTTTACCCCGGCACTCGTCGGGGTTTTCTTTTGACAACATTAACTTTTATGGTATAATAGACCAGTCTTGTTTCCTTGCAGACAAAATGCACCTTGAAAGGAGATGATTAGTTTATTTTTCAGTGTAACTTATAGGAGTTTTCAACTAGGGTTTTCAACCACGGAAGCCAAAGCTTCCACACCCAAGGAGGGGGAATCATGGAAAGTACCACACAGAGAGTCCAGTCTTGTCGCAAAAATCGTCTTGAGGGATGGATCCTTCTGTTCTATGCCAAGAACGAGCGTAAACACCCTGGCACCCGTTTGGATGTCATGCGAGAAATTGCTGGCTTCTGGTACGACAAGAAAAAACCGAAGAAGATGAGCATTAAGGGGAAATGCCGTCTCTATGGTAGGGCCGTACCCCGTTCTATTCTCGGATGCGAGGAAAGACTTACTTCCATGCAAGTCGGTGGGATAAATACCTCCGCCGACTTAAAGACCATTGAGCGCGTTGAAAAGAACGAGTTCGGAATGCCCGAAGCGGATCTCTTCTGCCTCACCGATTCGTCCGGCGACAAGTTTTATGTCCACAGGGACAACTACTTGCCGGATATGTTCAGGTTGATTTCAGACGCCAAAGAGCGCAAACTCAACGCTAAGAAGCATTACTACCTTCCGAGCGAAATCAAAAACAGCCCGAACGCCGATCAGTACTTGTGAATCAAGCCCCCAGCGCTTGCTGGGGGTATCTCTTTTTCAGCACCCAAGGAGGGGGAACCATGGAAAGCATCACACAGAAAGTTCGGCGTTGCCGTAAAATCCGTCTCGAAAGATGGACTCTGCTCTTTTTTAACAAAACAGAGAAAGAGCATCCCGGCACACGCCTAGAAGTTATGTTAGGTATCGCCGACTTCTGGAAGAATGAGAAGGGTGAAAGAAAAAATCAGAAAAAGCGGGAGGAGCAGAAAAAAGGTCTGCCAATTTGTGGCAGATGTGTCATTAATGGCACTTCAACTCTCGCCGCAACTATCGGGGTCATGGGAACTGAGCACACCTCTGCACCCTTGAAGCTGATCAAACGCGTCAAACACAACGAACGCGGAAAAACCGAAGCGGATCTCTTTTGTCTTATTGACAGCCAGGGTGATGAATACTACATCAGCAAGAATCAGTGCACTGCTGGTATGCGACAGATGATTGAAGACACCCTGACTTACAGCGAGCTTAACAAAGAAAGGTACTATTATCTTTCCAGTAAGCATCAGAGACCGGTCTATATCTAAGATGGATCAACCACACCCAAGGAGGGGGAGAATGAAAGAATCAAAAAAGCTGGAGAGGAGCGAACAGATCAAAGACGCCATGGTAAGAAAGCGTTGGTGCCTGCTCTTCCTTAAAAGCAACCAGAACGACAAGACCGCCAATCGATCGAGAGTCGCACAGCAGTTTGCGGATTTCTGGTACAGTGACGAGAGGAACATGATTACCCTGAATGGTGATTGTTACCTCGGATGGTTCACTAGAGACGAACACAGTACCTCTGAAACACCGCACACCTCAAAGGAAATGGTCACCAAGATTCGCGTCATCATGCGCAACAGCCATGGCAGCTACTTCGACAACTTGTTCGAAGTCGAAACGAAAGACGGGGAATTATATTACGTCTATTCGAATTCAGTATCCGCCCGCTTCCGTTCCATGATCGCCGCCTGCAGAAAGCTCAGTATTTTCAACTCTGAGCCTGGTTTCTATCTCGAGCCTGAATTCAAAGGTTCTATCTATCTTTAATTCAAACTCATCATCTCCATTAAAAAAGCCGACAGTAATGTCGGCTTTTACTTTTTCAGGTTGGCCAGGTATATCTGCTCTTGATCTCTTCATAAACTTTCCGCAGTCTCTCGAATTCATCATGAAAAGCATTACGCTTCTCTCGAAGCCCATTAAGCTCCTGACTCAATTCCGCAGCCTGGGCCTTTGCTGCCTCCAATGCGGCAACTGCTTTCTTCAGCGTCGGACCACCATCTGCAGTCTGTTTCTTTGTATCAACGAATAACTGATTGCGCTCTGCTATTTTTGGATCAATCAGTACCGTCAATTCATCACGACTAATCTCCAATTTCTGTACTTCAACAGCATATTCATCCGCCTGGGAGATTCTGCCACGCTTGCGCTTCTCATGCTCTTTCTTCTGATTCTTTTTGATCTTTTCCTCGATATTTTTACGCTTCTTCAGCATGTCATGAATCTCGGAATACATTTTATCGCGTTTACGCTGAGTCTCATCCCAGATACCATCAACCTCGATTTTATCTCCGGCCTTTGCGACTTTAACGTCGTAATTGAGGCGCTGAATATCCTGTTTAATTTTCTTCAGCTCGGCATCTTTCTGATTAACCAGATCCCGCGCTTCCACGTATTTTACATAAGCTGCCTGCTTGGCCGTAAATGCCTTCTTCTCGTCCTGCTGACAAACTTCCCATCTTCGCTTCATAATTGCCCCCTTTCAAAAATATAACCGCAAATGTTGTTGTGCTGCAGACAAGTATTCTTGGGTCGTCGACAAACAATCAAGCTCCTGCCTGACGGCCTTATACTGCAAATACAGAGTAAAAAACTTTACAAATGCTTCATACACACGATTCTTGTATTGATAATACTTATTTAGTACTCTTCTTGCCCGCTTATCCGCTCGACTAAAAATAGTCCTTGCTTTCAAAAAATGATTACAAGGGACACGAGTACTTATCGGAGCAAGCACCTTAGCTACCCAAGCATGGAGCGTCGAATAGTACTTCTTTGATTCAATGGCTCTATTCTTATAATCTACGGAAATATATCCGCTGATCGAATAGAGTAAGTACGCCTCGATCGTCTTTTTAGATGATTCTTCCGACACGTCTTTTTCTACCGGAAGCTCTACGTCAGATATATCCGACAAAGATCCAAATCCAGGAGTGTAAGACGCGTCTTTAAAAATCGAAAGCATTTTTCTTTCAGACTTAATCTTCATTTTTACTTTCTCATTCATCCGACAATCGTATCCACGATGTAGTCTGTCGGACTCCTGGAAACAAAAATCGATCTCGTCATTCCGCTTCCTTGCCTCTTCACGAAGTTCCTTAATACAAAGGTCACTCGCAAATCGAAACAAATCAAGACGCCTCTGTTCATCATCGCGCCTCATATAGGCCCATTGCCGCTCATAGTACTTCTTATCCATGTACTCCTGAGCTGTCAGACTCCACAAAGACATCACGCGATTAATCTTTGACACACGCTCAAAATCCTTGTACGCCTGCTTATAGCAAGTCAAAGCCTCAATAGTCCGCAAAAACAACTGGTGTTCCTGTCTCAAAAGTTCGTAGGTTCTGTTCATCTCGTACCAACCTTTCAAAGTGTAAATGTACATCCACGGCAAAAATGCCTAGTCAACATACATATTATACCATAAAATAAGCATTTTTGCAATAAAAAACACTGGGAAGTTCATCCCAGTGTTAGTTGAAAAGATACACAATGAGTTACAAAATCATGCCTTAGCCAGAGTATAGTTTCCGTTCACTTCCGACGGCTTTCGATCATAAATTTTCTGACCATATTCGTCGATTATGATGTGTCCGTGGTCCTGGCCGTCGCTGCATTCCTGTCCGCCATAATAAATATGCGCGACACCGTCCGGCTTGATGGAGACCTTCACCTCTTTCCAAAGCTTCGAGCTCATTCCAGCCTTCTTCAGCACATCTTTCTTTCTCTCCGTGTACAGAAGTTCTCGCTTTTCACTTAAGTCCTTATAGAGCTGTCCTAATTCGTCGTCACACTTCTTAAAATCCGACACGGCTTCTCTGTAATTTGCGTCCGCCTCCTGCTCTTTCGCCTGCGCCTTCTGCAAACTTTCTTCCATGACTTTCATCTGTTTTTCCGTCGACTCAACCAGTCCGCACGCCAGTGAGTAATCAAAAGTCCCCACTCGCGGCATACGCTCTCTCTTGCTAGCTTCCGCATCAGAGAGTTCTTGGGAAATTCGCCGCATTTCACGCTTATAATCGTTGATATTGTACCGACAATTATAGGCCTGCTTAAAATATTCCCGCGCGGTTAATTCATTTTCACTGTGACTAGGCGCTTCAGAATCTCCGTCTTCACCGTTTTCGCCCCCTTCAAAATCATCGAAAGGATCTTCGCCGGCAGACTTCAAGGCCCTAGCCTTCTGAAAGCATTCTTCCATCATTTGAGTTTCCTCGTTGACTTTCTCGGTTAACTCTTTCTGGCGTTCCGCGCAAGCTGATTTAATTTCCTCAAATCTACGCAAAACTTCCTCAGACTCGAGGATGATTTCATCATAAAATTTCTTTTCACGATTCATTCTTAAGACCGCATCATCATAGTCTTCACGAACTGACTTTAATGCCGATTCACAAATCCGTACATTTATCTGCGCCTCCTTGCGCTCGTACCATAAAGTCTTCTTGCTTCGGTTCAGATCACTCTTACGAACCTTCAATTTGTCGCATCTTACCTGCATCGTATCAATTTCTGATTTCATTGCATCGAGTTTCGAGATTCGTCCCATCACTGTCCTACCTTTCCAAATTGATAAAGAACGTCATCTGCTGGCCTATTCCAGCATAAGAAATATTATACAATAAAATATAATGTTTTACAACTCGCCACCCCTGTGCTACAATAAATCTAACATATTGGAGACCAAACATAAAAAGGGGGTATTATGTCAACCAAGAAGCTCATTCGTTATCTTGAAGAAACGAATGCCATGTTCAATCAAGAGGATCTCGAAATCACTCATCAACTTATTCAAGATGAGGTCCGCACTCTCAAGCTTCGTTCCGATAAGCACATTAGGATTTCCGACGAAAAGGAAAGGGCAAGCTATGCTAGATTGGTGGGGGCTTGCTCGAATGGCTGTATGTATCTGAAAGAGGCCGAGGATGGCTTTATCGAGCTATACATCAACCCGAGACACCCGAAATTTAAGACTGCTCTCGTCAAAGATACCATCGAAAGCATCATCATTGTCTTAAGCATTGCCAAGAAAGATCAGAAGCCCCAAAAGGTCAAACGGTAATCCCATGTCCCGCCCTAGCTGGCGGGATTTTTATGTTAAACTTATCTCATGAAGCAGCTTTTTACGATCGACTCCAAAGATTATGATCCAGCCTGGGAGAAATTCTATCGCCCATCCGTGCGTGGTATTATTCTTAACAAGAACCATGAAATCGCCTTAATTTATAGTCAGAAATTCCACATTTATAAATTCCCGGGCGGCGGCATCGAACCAGGTGAAGATCACCTCACCGCTCTCGCTCGCGAAATCAACGAAGAGACTGGCATGACTCTCATCCCAGAATCCGTTCAAGAATTTGGTGAAGTCTTAAGGATTCAGGGTAGCGGTAAACTTAAAGATACTATTCTTATCCAAGAAAATTATTATTATCTCTGTCAAACTACCGGTGAAATTCATGAGCAACATCTCGACGAATCTGAAAAGGCTGCTGATTTCATTCTTAAATTTGTTACACTCGACGAGGCCATCGCCGCCAATTCAGATCCAAATATCAACCTCGGTCCTTTCGACCAGGGAATTGTCGACCGCGAACGCCGCGTTCTTGAGTTAGTCCGAGATTCAATAGATTACCAGCAGACTTCAAAGCTCTAAAAATAAAAATAGTAATAAATTAAAATAATAAAAATTAAAAATAGTACAAAATAAAAAATAGCTGGAGACTAGCTCCAGCTATAAGAAAAGAAAATCACAAGATTAAGTGCATTAAATCAGCTGTTTTCACGGCTCGTCGATCGCAAGATTAGCCAAGCGAATCGCATCCTCTCGTGTCTTTGCACCAGCAATATAACCGTTAGGATGACAGAAGATTGCAGTCTCGACTCCAGTAATCTTCACCAGCTTCTGACCAGAAAGCCCCCACCATGCTTTCGGAAACGGCTTTTTCTTATTTCGCATCCGATCCCGTGCCGGCGGGATTGCCTGTGCCATCCACTCGCCAAAAAGACCGGGGTAGACTCCAAAATAAAACTGAGCCGCCTTCGGATTCGGGTCACTTAAAACATTAACAATCCAGTTACCGCCGATAAACTCCGGCATCACTAAGATTCTCCCCTCACAAAGCCCAATTAGCTCGCTGATTTTAGTTTTCGCCTTAAAGATCGCTACTGTCCGCTTAATTTTTCTAGACAAAATCTCTTGTGCAAACTTCACCGCCTTCAAAAACGCTTCATCCACATCCTGTTTCTCATCCCAGTTTGGATTAAACAGGTCAATCATTGTTGAAATAGATGTATCTTTGCTAATTTTATCAAATGCGAAATTAACCTTTTTTATAGCTGAATCCGATTGGTTATTCATGATACCATTTTTAGAACGATCCTGAATTTCAGAAAGCAATTCGTTTTTTACGACTAAAATCGCTTCATCTATCCACTCAGCTGGGCATTCAAATCTAAGCAAAATCTTCGAACCTTTTTCCCCCCAGATCTTTCTTGCCGATAAGCCATATTTATCTCTTGTATCATAAATCCGAATCTCGCGTCTCAATCGAGTCGCACTTGCAATCGTCTCCACATCATCGGTTCTTAAAACTCTAACTTCACTCAATAAAGACAGTATCGCAATCACAAAAACCTCATCTGCCTGATGTGGAGCTAGATGCGTCACCAGATTCGCCAACCTCAGGTCATGCACAACTGCCACCCGATTCAACTTTTTCATGTTTTCTCTCCTCTCAATGTGCGACAAAGACTTTAATCTAAATTATGTCCCGTATGTAAGTTCTTATATTATAATATATTTTTAGCATTTTTCAAGAGAATCAAGCAGGACGCTATTTTAATTTTATGGTTAAATATAAGCATATGCAACGCACCTATATTGCCATCGATCTCAAATCTTTCTATGCCTCAGTCGAGTGCGTTGCGCGCGGACTCGATCCTTTGAAGGCCAAGCTTGTTGTTGCCGACGCCACCCGCACTGACAAAACTGTTTGCCTCGCCGTCTCCCCAGCTCTTAAGGCCCTGGGCGTCGGTGGCCGCGACCGCCTTTTTCAAGTTCTAAAAAAAGTTCCACGTGACTCTTTCATTATTGCGCCCCCGCGTATGCAAAAGTATATCGAAGTTAGCTCTGCTATTTTTGCTATCTATGCTCGCTACGTCGCCCCTGAAGACATCCATGTTTACTCCATCGATGAAGCTTTTCTTGACGTCACTAGCTATCTCAATACCTACGAAATGTCCGCCCATCAACTCGCCCGCACCATCGTCAAAGATGTTTTAGGGCACACTAGTATCACTGCCACGGTGGGAATCGGTGAAAATCTCTACCTCGCTAAAGTTGCCATGGATATTGTTGCCAAGCACCTACCTGGCGATTCCGATGGCGTCCGCATCGCCGAACTAGATGAATTTTCCTACCGCGAAAAACTTTGGACCCACACACCACTTACTGATTTTTGGCGCATCGGCCAGGGGTACGCTAAGCGCCTCCAAGATCTAGGTATTCATAATATGGGGGAACTTGCTAGATATTCACTCACTGGCTATGAAAAACTATATCGCGTCTTCGGAATTAATGCCGAACTACTGATCGACCATGCCTGGGGATATGAACCCACCACAATCTCTGACATAAAACACTATCACGCCAAAAACCACTGCCTCTGTTCCGGACAGGTACTTCACCGCGCCTATTCAAAAACTGAAGCCTATACCATCATCACTGAGATGGCAGACGGTCTAGCGCTCGAACTCACTGAAAAACATCTTCTCACCGACCAAATCATCCTCGATATCGGTGCTACTGCCCCCCAAATCGCCCGCCACAGCGACGACACCCTCCGCGCCCCTCATCTCCACGGCTCATTCAATCTATCAGATTTCACTTCCAGTTCCACCGAAATCATTTCCGCCTTTCAAAAGCTTTACAACCGCCTCGCCCCCGCTGATCTTCAAATCAGAAAGCTCAGCCTAGCCGCCAACCATCTCATAAAAGATTCAGAAAATATCGAAAAACCCTTGCATCAACTAGACCTCTTCACAAATACCGAAAAAACCGAACAGCAAACCGAACAAAATTTACGCTTGCAACAAGCAACTCTAGAGATTCAAAAACGCTATGGTAAAAATGCTTTATTGAAGGGAACTAACTTCCGACCAGGCGCCACTACTATCGAACGCAATTCACAGATCGGAGGTCACCGTGCCTAAAAAAATAGAATCAATCGACCCCAAAGTCCTAAATCCAGAATCACCTAATTCAAAAGAGCAAGATCCAATACCGGAGAATTTCGAATTTCAAGATATTCTGCATTTACCACATTTTCATGCACCAAACAAACCTTTTCTTTCCCAGGAGAAGCGCGCCGCCCAGTTTATGCCCTTTAAATCACTTGATGCCTATGAAGACACTATTGAGAAAAAATTCCAAATCCTCGAAGATCAATCCATCGATCCCATCATCGACTATTCCGACAACCAAGAAAATGATCTATTTTGCGAATTATAGAATTCTTCTTAGTGAAAATATATATGAAAAAGTATCATACTTCTTAGTTTCAAAAAATAATCATTGTTAAACTTCACTCGCTCAAGTGCTATGATATTCAACTCCATATCCAATATTCTTTCTTCAGCCTCACTGTCATCAAACCTATAATCTCGACAAATCAAAATATAGTTATCGCCTATTGTATTCACCATCTCGTAAATTTTACAATCTGGCTCATAATTAATAAATTTAACAAAACTAAGATTTAAACCAACATTAAACGAGTTAGCAATCTTCTCAACATCTTCTTTCGGTAATATATTCATAGATTTAAATAAGTTATCTTTATAATTTTTTACCTCTATCATAGCGTCTTTCGCATGAGAAATAATCGCCGCGTATACAGCTTTTGGTCTCACAATTCCATCATTATTTCTAACTATTTCAGCATATAATTCAGTCGTCAGTGGAAAGTCTTTTCGAAACTCGCCGAATCCAGATTTCTCCCATTTAGAAATAAACGCCCCTAGATTATCATCATCATAATCATCAGCATAACCATCAATTCCATAAACAAAATCACCTGGTCTTTCTGAACTAATATTCTCAAGCTCTTTCAGGATCATATTCAAGATATCTATTCTAGTCATATCAATAATTATACTCCATAAAAACCTTATCTAACTTGTCGTATCAAGATTCATATTAAAAATCTAACCATGCTATATTATTTATATGAACAGGGAAGAGAAGATTAAAAAAGTAATCAGAGACAGCCACAATATTGCAAATAAGATTTTCAAAGCCAATACAATGATGGCGCTTCAATCACTCATCCCAGAAATTGAAACCTATTCCGATTTTGTTAATCAAGAATTTGGAGACCTTGATGAATTCTCGGAAGACCCATTAGAAAAATACAGTGAGCTTACCTTTTATTGCCATATGGCACTCGAAGAAAAGACTAATCGTCTCGAATACTATGCAGAACATCCAGAAGAAATCAGCCAAGGTGTGTCTGACTTTCTAAACTATCTAGATTCAAGAAAGTGGCTATAAAAATATTAAATTATTATGGTGTGGTATATATTTCCTTTTTCTTAACTCAACTCGAAACTTATATAAAATCCACGCTAACCTGCTACATCCTCGAACATATTTACAAATCAGACTTTACATGCTAAAATATACCTAATTATGTCAAAGAAGAGTAATACAAAACGCAAACTCGTTGGTCTCGTATCTGAAGAGTCTGGTATCCGTGCTTATTACACCAAGAAAAATACCATGAATACCCCTGACAAGCTCAGTTTGAAGAAATATGACCCAATTCTTAGAAAACACGTAGTTTTCGTAGAGACAAAGAAGAATCTCGGTCGTAACGAAGTCAAAGAGAAGAAACGTTAATCCATCCAAAATCCTCCTACACTGGGAGGATTTTTCTATGCTATAATAGTTTAAATGAAAAAGGGAACAAGCCCAGCTTTGGAGGTCATTGTCGCCACGCACAAAATGTATGTTATGCCTGACGACTCTCTTTATCAGCCGCTCCTTGTTGGTTCGGACTTCTTTTTAGACCAACAAAAAGGCGTTACTCTCCCTAAGAATCTTATCTTGGACAATACCGGCGCCCACATCTCTTCCAAAAATCATAATTATTCAGAACTCACTGGCCTCTATTGGCTTTGGCAAAATACCGTCAAAAAAGATACAAATCCCGATTCTTTTTATGGTCTCGTACACTACCGACGCTATCTATCTGCAAAAAACAAAAAAACTCCACTCACAAAAACCGAACTACAAAATCTTATTAATCTCAAATATGAGATAATTCTCCCAAAAAAACGCAATTATTATATCGAAAATCTCTATGGCCACTACGCTCACACTCTCCATATCGACCCCCTCGACCGCACCCGTGAAATCATCAAAGAAAAATATCCAGATTTTCTGCCGGAATTTGATCGTTTAAAAACTCGCCGTTCTGCCCACATGTTCAACATCTTTATCTTCAAAAAACCGCTGTTTGAAGAATATTGCGAATTCCTTTTTGGCATTCTTTTCGCCCTTGAATCCTCCCTCACCAAAGAGGAGCTCACTCGATATGACGGTTTTCATGCTCGTTTCTTTGGCCGCATCTCAGAACTCCTTCTTGATGTCTTTCTATACACTAAATTCCCAGACCTCGACAAACGTTCAGACGTTTTAGAGCTACAGGTTCTCGAGCTCGAGCCAGTCAACTGGATTGAGAAGATCAGCAACTTCCTCCTCGCCAAATTCTTCGGCAAAAAATACAAGAAGAGCTGTTAAAAACAAGGTGCTATGCGATATGAAAACACCACAAAAAAACCTAACTTCGCTTACAGAAAATCAACCAGAAATCCAACCAGGAAATCAATCAGAAATTCGACAAGAAATCCAGCCAGAAACTCAATCAGAAATTCAGCTCAAAAATCAGCCGCCAGCACTTCCGCTCATCTCGATTATTATTCCTGTTTATAATGCAGCGAAATTCCTAGACCAGACCATTATCTCCTGCCTTAAGCAAGACTATCCTCGTCTTGAGATCGTCCTCATCAACGATGGTTCAACTGATGACTCGAAAATCATTTGTGAAAAATACCAAAAAGCCTCAGCCGCCATAAGCTCAGTCTCCATTCTATTTTTTGATCGTCCACATCAAGGCGTCAGTGCCACCAGAAATTTTGGGCTCGATCATTTTTCTGGTGAATATTTCTGCTTCCTCGATGCTGACGATCTCCTGGCAGAAAATTTTATCTCCACCCTTTACGCCTTATCCAAGGAAAATAATCTCGACTACATCACCTCCGACTACCAACGTTTTGTTGGAAATTTTCCTACATCAGAACCTCGAAATCTAGCATCCGCAAAATCAAGCAAGGAAGAAACACGAAAGCTAAAGCCAGTAAAATCAAGCAAGGAAAAACCTCGAAAGCCAAAATCCACAAAATCAAGCAAGGAATCACTACGGATCTACGACAAATCAGATTTCTATAAACGACTGCTCGATCTCAATTCTGGCTATAACTTCTGTCATATGAAGCTCTTTAAAAAGTCACTTCGCCACATCCGTTTCGACGAATCACTCAGCGTTGCCGAAGATGCGCTCTATAATTTCAAAATACTCAACGAACTAAAATCTTTTGGTGTCACACCAGCCTCTCTCTATCTCTACCGCATCCACCAAAATTCCACCGTCCGCACTTTTTCTAAAGACTATGTTGAAAAATACTGTATCGCCCTCCAAAAAATTGGAAATTACCTTCAAGAAAATCAAGGCGACTTATATCAAAAATACCAAAACTATTTTTACGCCTTTGTCGCTACCCATCTCTTCTTCATTTTAGCCAATTTCTGTTGTCATAAAGATAATAAAAACCAGCTAAAATCCATCAAATCCCTCTATAAAATTCCACTTTTTTCTCGCGCTATTTACCTAACACCACTCCACCTGTTCCCACCGCAAAAAGCCTTCGTCCTCCTTTGCTTTAAATTCAAACTTATCCTCTTTTTGCGTCTCATCGGTCGCCTGCGTGCCAGACAAAACTCCAAATAATTAAAATTTCGAGTAAAATATAGATATGAAGGAAAAATTTGGCCTCAAAAAGCTCCTCGCCATGCGCTTCTTTAAAACTCTCGCTCATCCCGCGACAGATTTTTTATTTTTTCTTGCAGCTGCAACCCTACCTTTTGAAAACCTCTTTTTTGCACCGTCTTCCGGCTGGGCAACCGTCACGCCGCTAATTCTTTTTCTTTATGCCATTCTAAATCTTCACTATCTCCGCCCGCATTTTTCCCTCATCAAAAAGATTTTTCTCTTCTTCCTCGGATTCAGCATTCTCGGCACCCTCACCATGCTCTTCTTTCACGGTCGCTTCGATGATTATATTGCAGCTTTTGTTCCGCTTATTCTCGGATTCACCTGTCTCCTTAGTTTTCTGGAATTTTACACCAAACAAGGCTCTAAATTTAAACAAAAATTAAACCTTCTCACCTCTATTATTATTGCCAGCTACTTAATTAGTCTCCTGATTGGCCTTGCCGAATATTTTGCCTTAAAGTACAACCTCTCCGGCATTTCCAACGTTCTAGGTTTTCTTTTCAAACGTAACTATCTCGCTAAAAACCGAGTCCAATTCTTTTTCACTGAGCCATCTTTTATCGGTATGCATCTTTTTGGCATCCTTTTACCGCTTTTTTGGCTCACGAAGCGCCACGCTCTGCTTTTTCTTATCGTCCTCTATTCCTATTCCGCCATCCTTTTTGGTGCCGGCATTCGCATTATACTCGACATCTTCCTCATTGCCATCATCTTAAGTTTTTATTACCTAAGAAAGGTCGAAGACAAACTTTTTGTCCCCCTTGGCATTGTCGCAATTATCCTTTTTATTACCAGTGTTTCTGCTGTTAATGGTCGTTTTCATAAAATCTTTTTCGGATTCCTAAATAGTCCAGAAACCAGCCTCGATTGCGAATTAGAAGAGAATCAAAATACTGAAGAATGTCTCACCCTTCTTCGAAAATCCGGCATCAACTCCGACGGATCCTTTGCTAGTCGCGTTTTTCGCATCAAGAGTACCATTTTTGGTTACACAAAATCACCTATCGGTTTTCTAACTGGATACGGTCTCGGCAATTCAATTCACCCAGCCCGCCTCGGTCACGCCCAGGCCAAAAAAGATTACAAAAGTACCTACATGAAAGAAGTCAACGACCTCTCCAACCCAGAGTACCACGACGACAGTGTTTCATATTGTCTTTACACTCGCATCATCAGTGAGTTTGGCATTTTCGCTCTCCTTCTTGGACTATTTTTCCTCTACAATCTCGCCAGAAAATCCACATTAGATTACAAATATCACTATCTTCTAATCCTCCTTTACCTCTATCTTCAGTTTGAATCACTCAGTTTTTATGCCATTTGGCTCTATATTGCCATCATGTATCTTAATACCTCAAAGAGGGAACTAAGTGTCTAATTTATCCCAGATCAAAAAGAATACCTTTTGGCTAGTTGTCTTTCAGCTCGCTAAAATGGTTTTTCCATTTTTGATCCTACCCATCCTAACTAGACGTCTTTCAGTTGAAGTCTATGGCGATCTCACCTATGTCAAAACCGTCATGAATTTTATGCAAATCTTTGTTGATTTTGGCTTCATGCTTTCTGCCACCAAAGAACTCGCAAAAATTAATCAACAGAAATTAAACACTCGAAAGACTATTCAGGAAGCAACTGCACGGAAATCAACCACACAAGAAGCAACCGCACAAGAATCGGCCGCACAAAAACCAGCTACACAAAAATCAAACGAAAAATTCGCACAAGTCATCACCAATACTCTTTTTGCTCGCATCCTCCTCGGCCTCACGGGGCTATTTATTACGCTTATTCTCTGTATTTTTATTCCAATTCTACATAGAAACCTCCTTTTTACCTTACTTTCTTATCTTGCCGTCTTTCTCTCAATCTTTCTCTTTGACTTTCTCTTTAGGGGACTCGAAATTATCCACATCATGACCATACGTTTCATCCTCATGAAAACAGTTTCCACACTCCTCACTATTTTCTTTGTTAAACAAGATAATCAACTCCTTTATATCCCGCTCTTTGACATTCTTTCCTCCATTCTCGCCATTCTTCTGGTCTTATTTGAGCTCAAAAAGCTTGGCCTCAAATTTCAGCGCCCAAATCTAAAAGCCAGCCTCGTCTCTCTAAAGACAAGCTTCATCTATTTCCTTTCAGACATCTCCGCCACCGCCTTTAATGCCATCAGTACCATCATTATTGGCCTCGTCTTTTCATCCTCAGAAGTCGCCTTTTTTGGTCTCTCCATCCAAATTATTGGCGCCATCCAGTCTCTCCTCGGTCAGTTATCTAGCGGCATCTACCCAGAAATGGTCCGTCAAAAAAGCTACAAATTTGTTAGTCGAATCTTTCGAAAAACCTTCATCTACGTTTTAATCTTTACCATAGCCGTTATTCTTCTCAGCCCGCTCGGTTTACAAATTCTTGCGGGCAACAAATATCTCACCGCCATACCAGTCATCCAAATCCTCGCCATCACCATTTTTTTCAGCTACTGCAATACACTCCTCGGCTGGCCAACTCTTGGCGTGATCAACCATCAAGCTGAAGTTACCACCTCCACTGTCGCTTCAACCATCTTCAATCTCGCCGCACTCCTCGCCCTACTTTTCCTAGGCCAACTTTCTCTTATCTCCGTTGCTATTATTCGCGTCATTACGGAATTTGTCCTTTTCCTTATCCGGTTCCATTATTTTCGCAAATTCCGCCAAGAATTTAATAAATAATCCAAATATCCTATCATGAAAAAAAGAACGCACTATACGTTCCTATAAACTTTTATCTAGACAATCGGTAATTTACCTAGAACAAATTACCGTAGTGGCAGGGGCGCACGGAATCGAACCATGATCTACGGTTTTGGAGACCGCTATACTAACCGTTGTACTACGCCCCTATCCTCCTCATTATATCATACCAAAAGCTAAACTACATTTTTCTTCTCAAATCAGTTATACTTAATTCATTCATGAACAATAAAGCCCACATCTCGCTGTCTCGTCGCATTCTCTCCAGCCTCAGCTTCTGGATCACTCTCTGGGCGCTGATGTTTGCCTATTTCTTCATTATTGGCCTTCTTCACCTCCTCTTTGGCTCAAAGCTCATCCCCGAACCGCTACTTTTTTCGACCACCATCGTTAAGGTCTCCACCATCCTCACCTGTTTCATCTATTCCTGCTTCTTCTCCCCCAAGGATTACCTCCTAAAAAGCGCCCTCCTTTTCACCTTTCTCGCCGACATCGTCCTAGCCATCAATAATATCTCCACCACTGGCGTCATCCTCTTCTGCTTCGCCCAATATTTTCACACCGCCCGCTACGCCGACCTCAGTCCCTTTTTCTTTATTACCTGGACCCTCTTTCTCGTCCTCCTCTTTACTTTTGTTAGCTTCTATCAAGTCCCGCTCGTAATCGGTGCCGGTTTCGCTTATGCTAGTACACTCATTCTAAACCTCGCCCTCGCTACCAAATGGCTCAAACGCAAAACCCCAGAAGTACGCCGCGCCTGCATCTGTAATTTTCTAGGTTTTATCTTCTTCATCTGTTGCGACCTCACCGTCCTCATCTCCTATTTTTCCCGTATCCACATCCTGCCACCCTTCTTCTATAATCCCGCCAATTTCATCTGTTGGCTCTTCTATTTTCCATCCCAAATTCTCCTCGCCAACTCCTCCATTCTCACCATCAAGGACTATGCACCCTTCGATTCCAAACTCAAATCTCTTGCCACCAAGTCCAAACTTATTGATCAACTATAATTTTATTTGATACATAGATTACTTCATGATACAATATCTGCAATATGGAAGATCGAAAGAAAACAAAACCGCGCGCTATTCTGGTTTTTGGTGCACCATGCAGTGGTAAGACGACTTTCTGTGAAAAGTTTTCTTTACGTTTTAAAGCTCCTTATTATAATTTGCAGTCATTACGCGAAGAAGCCGATTTCACCGAAAAACAAATTCACGTGGTCCTAGAAGCAATCTCTAAAACAGGGCAAAACATCGTCATCGAAGGTGGACTCGATACTGAAAACGAGCGCAATGCCGTGCGCAAACTCCTCAAAGTCTGCGGCTATAACCCAACTCTCGTCTGGATTCAGACTGATATTAACACCATCAAAGCTCGTCTCAAACTCAAATTCCGCTCTGTCGCTCGTGCTAAGGAAGAATATGAATCCCGCATTCGCGCCATGGAAGCCCCTGCCGAAACCGAGAAGCCAATCATTCTCTCTGGTAAACACACTTTCGAGACTCAGCTTTCCCATGTCCTCTCTCAGCTCTCCTAGTCTTCCAAACTCGCATAAATAGTCTTGTTTTTCCCCTAATATGATAAACGACCCTGAATTTGGTGAGGTAATTATTAAAAAAAATGCGCGTAGTCGCACGGTTAGTTTTTCGATTTCCACTTCTGGCCGCCTGCAAGCTACTGTTCCTAGTTTTACCTCTGAGCGCACCATCAAAAATACTTTGGATAAGCTCCGCGATCAGATTCGTGACAAACTCAAAGTTAAAGACCCAAGTACCCAACGTGCCCGCGACGCCAAGAAAAAACTTCTGATGAAACAGGCTAAAGAGTATTTGCCTTATCGCCTCGAATATTTCGCCAAACGCTACGGCTATCATTACGACAAAGTCGTCTTATCTCATGCCAGTAGTCGCTGGGGCTCCTGCACTCACCGTAAAACTTCCATTCTCGCTCCCACCACCATCACCATTTCACTCAATATCGGCCTCATGCAAGTCCCCGAAGCCCAACGTGATTATGTAATCTTGCACGAACTAGCCCACATCAATCACCCAGACCATTCCAAGGAATTCTGGGCAGAAGTTGAATCCCACGACCCAAATTATCGCGCTCACCGCGAACTCCTCAATACCCACACCCCAGGCGTCTAAAATTAAACCGCACTCTATTATCCCAGCTTACGCCATTTATGATATAATCGTTTCATGAAAGAGAACCAAGATTTTCTCAAACTCCTTGACCTAAACAAGATTCACACTTCGGTGTTTGAACGTAAGTTTATGTATCTTTCTGATGTGATTGACCCAATTTATCGTGAATACGTCATTCGCCTCGAGCGCGCCGGCTATACTCTCGACCTCGATGTTCTTCGACCAAAACACCAAGTTGAAAACTTTCTACCCCTGACAAAAATCATCGTCACCTACCTTAACCAGGTTCTCAAAAACCCTAGCAAAGGAAACATCGTCATCTCCATGAATTCTGCCGGTGATTCACTTGCCGATATTCGTCCGATCTCAAATTTCATCACCATTAAAGACGATTCCTCAATCATCACCGTTGAGCAGCGCGAGCAATATGCCATACTTGGCGCAAAAGTCAAGTCACGTCTTGGCTTTGGTACCACCATCCAGATCCCTATTAGCGAGCCATACGACAAATTGTAGTCCTCTTGCAAAATATTAAGTTTTATTGTATAATATATACAACTATTTTTAGAGTACCTTAATGTACTCTATCTTTTTTCAGGAGGGAAACCATGAGAAAGCAGATTTTTGTCGCAACTGTCGCAACTGTCACCGCAGCAACCGTCCTTTTTTCCGGATGCGGAAGCAAGAGCAAGAAGACTGCAAATGCAACCGTCATCGACCTGGCAGACACCGAAGGTAAGACCATTCTCACCCCCGGCGGCTCCAATACGGATGAAGAATCCAAGTCCTCACTCGAGGAATCTGGCACAATCATCACGGAAGACGAAAACAACACAGGGTCGATCAAGGGATCCGAAAACAGCACAGATACAGCCAAGGAGTCCACAAAGATTTCGGAAACAATCAAGGAGACTGTAAAGATTCTGGAAACGATCAAAGAATCCGTAAAAACTCCGGAAACGATCAAGGAATCCGCGAAGACTACGGAAACACCTGCAGGTGGAGCCGGAGCAGCTACAAAACAGCCCGAAACCACCACAGACAACAGCAAGAACGCGCCGGAAAATAACGGCAACACCGAAAGTACTGGCGGCCAGACCAAGCAGAATGCGAACACCGACTTTCCGGAGGGATCTAAACCCTACCAGCAGTACCTGTCGAGAACCAACGATCCCGATCCGACCAAAATACAGTACAATATGGATTTTGAGCGGTTCTTAAGAGATCATGGGGCCACTGAAATTGTCTATGGTGGCGATTTCGATGGCGGTGTCAATGCTTACGTCAGCTACAAGAATAATATCATCGTGAAACTCGAATTTCACGAGCGCATCCCCTATACTATGCATTATGCGTGGAGCGGCGGAGTAATCTTCGCAAACAGTCGTGGCCCCTTCACCACAATGGGTGACGGCTACGGTGAATCAGATTGGGGAAAAGAATACTACATAGACTCCCAGTCTTATGATGAAATGGACTACAATGACTATTTCCAGATCAGCCCCGATGACGCTTTCTACACTACATGGGAGGAAGGTTCTAGCACGCCAACCGACATCCATAGACCGCCGCTGTCTCTGAAAAGACGCTTCTACGAGAACTACATGAAATACATTGATCCGTACACCACGCTCAGCAACTATTCCATGCAGACCGACCCGCTGAATTAAGTTAGAGAAAAGACCCCACCACCGGGGTCTTTTTTATGAAATCAAAAACCACAAAACACGAAATCCTCTTAACAAAATAAAGCCATAGCCTCGAGTTCTTTTCTCAGTTGTGTTTTTATAAAAATATTATATAATTATATTGCAGGTTCAAGTTCACTCGTTGTCACCGTCAACCTAGATCTTTTTCAGAAAAGGAGAAAAAAATGAAATCCAGAACGAATCATTCCACGAAGCCCCATTTTCTCAGTCCGGACTACCAGCCGTCCACAGCTCAAAGCGTCCTCCTCATTGCCGGATACATGATGTTTTTCCTGCTTTTGCTCGTTTCCTTCAATTTTCCATTCAGTACCACACCGACCCCCCAGACCGACTCCAGCTTCAGCGTTGAGCTGAACACGCAGTCCCCCTACATCCACCCCGCAAAGACAAAGAGACATAAGAAAACCACCGTCAAGCAGAATAAGCACACCAGTGAAACAGCAAGTTACAAGAAAACTGCAAGCACCAAGAAAACCTCTGAGACGATCCTCAAAGTCGAGCCCGCACCTATCAGTGCAGAAGCTATTCATGCAGAAACCGACGTCAAAGTCGTCCAGCCGGCTGAGTCCATCAACCAGGCTCCCAAGATTGATTATGACATCGAGAATTTTGTCATCCCCCAGGTCTTTGATCTGAAGAATTACATGATGCAATTCGTTGCGCAGAATCCTGACTACACTATCGAGTTTGACTCCCAGCATCATTTTATGCGCCTTCAGAGAGATTCCTCTCTTGAAAATCAGGCCGGAGTGCAGTCTATGATGATTTCGTTTCGTGACGATCTCGAGACGAACAATCCCAACCCTATCTCGATTTCCATCATCGGCGTCTGCTCCAGTGAAAATCCCAGCCTGAAATACAGACGAGATTTTTACATGCCCACAGTTTGGGGCGAGCTGATTCGCATTGATGGTTGCGATGAATATTTCTATACCGCTCAGGCCATCGTCTTGAAAGACGTTTTGGCCGCCATGGTTGAGCATCCGACCGGAGACGACATTACCGAAAGCGGCACCAGTCCGCTCTATTCCAGTCTTCGTTCTTCAAAATTTCAGGAATAATTAACCGCAAGGACCACAAATCCGACGCGATTAATCCACTCCTTTTATATAGCGCGCCCCTCTCTGGGGCGCTTTTTTTATTACAAGACTGTCGTCACTAATTAAGCTTTATATAAAAAATCATCATCACCCGCACCATTTTTCATCCAGCTTATGCTATAATAGAACCACAAAAGGTCGTTGGGAGATTAATGATATGCAAATCAAAAAGCATTTTTCACATATTTTCATAACCATACTCTGCATGGTTTTTCTTGCTGGGTTTCTCTATTTTGGCATGCAGCCACAAACTGTTGAAGCAAACTCCAGCCTGATTCTTGAAGCCCCTACAATCAGTCTCACTTCCCCGATTCGCGTCATCGAATTAAACAACGACTACACTTTAACTTCCCCGGATCGCATCACTGGACTCTACAAAGCCGCCACAAATAATACCTTCCTGATTGGCCACTCGACCACTATTTTTTCGAATCTCAAGAATCTTAAAATTGGCGACCGCCTCACACTTGATAATAAAAATTATGTGATAAAAACCTACAAAATCCAAAAGAAATCCGAGATTAGCATGTCAAAAGTTCTTGAGGCAAAGCTTACCCCAACCCTTACTCTCATGACCTGTCACGGCGATAAGATTTCGGGACACGATTACACTGAACGTATAATTATCACTGCGGAACTTGAAAACTAATCCCACTAACATTTACGTCTAGTGGATAAAGCTTAATTCAATTATTTTTCGCGTCACTATAAGATAAGAACTATCCTATTAATAACCGCGCACCAAGCGAATCGCAAATCCACCACCCGCGGCCAGCCAAATATCCAGAAGCTCCGCCTTATCAATCACGCGTTTCTCAACTTCGATATCTAATGGATTCTCTCGATAGTCCGCCGCCCCACCATCGCGATAAATGTAAGCAGTATATTTAATGCCATCCTCTAAAAATTCTAGGTTCAAATTCACGCGCCTCGCAAATTCGTTTGTTACTCCGCCAATATACCAATCTGAAGAATCTCGATCTTGTCTCGCCACCACAAAATACTCACCAATCTTACCTAAAAGTGGAATTGTGGTCTGCCAATTCACCGGCACTTCTTTCAAAAATTCAAAAACCTTAGGGTATTTATCATAAACTTCTGGCCTGTCTGCTAGCATTTGCATGCCAGAATAAAAAATTACATAGAACGCTAACTGTCTTGCAAGGGTCGTATATACCCGTTTTGCCGGATTATTTAGATCAAAAATACCTGGGGTATAATCAAATGCCCCCGCCAGCATTCTTGTGAAAGGCAGAATCGTTGCATGATTCAAACGAATTTTTCCGCCCTCATATTCCTGCCCCTTCGCCCCTTCGCGCGTCAAGATATTTGGATAGGTACGCTCGATTCCGGTACCCTTAATTGGCTCGTGAATATTCAGCATAATCTGGTAGCGTGCCGCCATCTCGACAGTCTTTTGATAATGCAATACTCCAACCTGGGAATGATGATATTCCTGCTTGCCTGCAATCATCATTTTTGATCCGGTATAACCAGTTTTTACATAATGAATACCATTACTCACCAGATACGAAAATGCGCTTTCAAGCTGCCGCTCATAATTATCAATTTGCCCCACCGTCTCATGTTGCGCGACTAGTTCCACATTGCTTACCCGGGCTTTTTCCGCCACTTGTTCCATCTCAAAATCCGCAACCGGATGCAAGAAATCCGTATATTTTCCATTCAAAGACCACTCGCCGCTCCAGCCATTATTCCACCCCTCAACCAAAAGTCCAGACACCCCAAGCTTCATACACCAATCAATATATTCTTTTGCATGCTCAGTTGTGGCACCATGTTTTTTACCCTCTGCCCAGGTCCACTCTCCCACATACATCGCCCACCAAATCCCCAAAAATTTCAGTGGTTTCACCCAAGAAAAATCTTCCTTGGCCGGCTCATTCAAACAAAGCAACATTCGGTTCACGGTCAACTCAATCGCCGAGTCTGCCACGTAAATCACGCGCCATGGGGAATTAAACGGTAAATCGACATAGGCTTTCACCCCATCAGACAGTGGCGTAATATCCGCCTGCAAACGCTTGTCTTGATTTAGCTTTAAAGTCATCGACCCGTAATTATAAAGCGCCGCCTCATGAATCGCCAAATATTTATTAGTGTTTGTCTCAATCGTCAGTGGCGTGTGAACAGCATCGCGCAGCTCATAAACTGGCCATCTTTCATAATTCAATTCATATTTTGTTGCCTGGTAGGCAGGAATTCTCCACGCCTGACCGTTTAAATCAACATTAAATTCAGTTAGCTCGTCCTCAATAATAATTCGCTGAAAGCTCGGTTGTGGTGGCACCTCATATCGAAAAGCCACACCGTCATTAAAAACGCGAAATCGCAAAGAAAATAGACGCTTTTTCTCGCTCTCTTCCGCTACATAGACCGCCATTTCATTATAGTTGTTGCGTACTTCTTTTTGTTCGCCAACAATCGTCTCGAAAACTTCATTACAAGTTTTTTTCTGTGTGCGTACAAGATTCAAGTTAACTCCAAGTTCACTTTCGCCTCGAAGCAAAAATCCCAATTTCGACTCTCGCACCAAAATCGTATTCTCTTTTTTCACTTCATAAAAAATCCGGCCGTCCCGCATCTTTATCGTGCAAATCACCTTCTTATTTGGTGATTCGATGTCAAACTGTCGCTTTGAGAATCGTTTTTTGAAGATTTTTATGTTAAAACTCATGCTTAAATTATACCGCATCTTCAACTTATGTTAAAATAAAACTAGTATTTTAAAGCAAAAAATCATGACACAAAATCAAGCAACTTATTTTAAAAAACAAACAACTCAAAGTAGTCCTCGTCGCAGTAGTTTTCGCCAAAAATTACCACTTTTAAGCCTTTTTCTGGTCTTCATTTTTATCTCACTCACCACCATCGCCCTCATCAAAACCTTACACCCTAAAAATAAACTTTATTCACTCACTGAAGAAACCTGTTTAAGCAACTTGGAACTGAAAAGTTTTGAAAAGACAAAAATTTGTGAACACCTCGTAAGAAACATCCATTTCTCTGATTTCAAAATTAGCGAACAAATTGTTTATGGAACCAAGGATGACGATTTTATTGTTAAATTAGAACTTCCAGTTACCGATTTTTATAGTGCACTCACCGATATTCCCGTAGAAAAAGTCACTGATTCCGATTTTCTCACGCAAAATCAAATATCTTTTATCGACGCAGACGCACTTTCTGCCGACAAAAAATTATTAAGTATCAGCGGAAATTACTATCTCGACGCCCCTACTGCCGGAGCTCGCTTCACTAAACTTAATTTTGAGACCAAAAATATTGATCAATTAGACACCCTAAAAGAAGCACTAAAAGCCATTCGACTCACCCCAAAAACCAATTTCACCTCCTTCGCTGAGACCGGCGTCACCGCCCTCACCCGTCGAATCACTTTAAAGCTTAACCAAGTTGGAAATGGTGCCTATTTTGGAGAAGACATTGCTGATTTCCTTAAAAATAAAACCTTCACTCATATCAGTAATGAGGTGAGCTTTAAGGATAATTGTCAGGGCGGTTATCAGTCCATGATTTTATGTGCTGACTGGCGTACCCTCGACAATATCACTGCCATTGGCACCGATATTGTTGAATTAACAGGGAATCATAATAACGACGCTGGCGCCGAAAATAACCTCAAAACCATTGCCAAATACCGTGAGCTTGGCCTAAAAACCGTTGGTGGTGGAGAAAATCTAGCTGAAGCCAGAAAGCCGCTTGATATAAACGACTCCATTCGCCTGCTAGCCTACAATCAGTCAACTAGCAGTGTCGCCAATGGTCAACTTGCTACCGACACCACCCCCGGCGCTAATCCATACAGTGAAGAACAAGTCAAACTTGATCTTACAAAAGCCAAAAGCGAAAACAAATTTACCATAATCAACATGCAATATTTTGAATGTTATGCATATCCAGATTCGCCTATCGCCTATCCGGCCTGCGACAAACCACTCCCTAATCAGCAAGAATTCTTCAGACACTTAATTGATCTTGGCGCCGACATGGTAGTCGGTACCTCCGCCCATCAGCCGCAAACCTATGAACTCTACCACGGCAAACCGATTTTCTATGGCCTCGGCAACCTCTTCTTCGATCAAATCTATTGGCCAGACACTAGACGCAGTCTCATCCTTACCCATTATTTCGATGGACAAAAATACCTACAAACTCGCATTAGTCCAACTGTCTATGATGAAACACTAAAAACTCGCCTACTTAATACTGCCGAAACCCAAGATTTTCTCAACCGTCTCCTCCAAGCTTCACCAAAGGGAAATTAATATCATAATCTAAAACCATAAAAGGAAAAACTATGCCACCAAACTATCCAAACCAAGGCCAAAATCCAGCCCAAGGTCAATACCCAAACCAAGGTCAAAATCCGAACCAAGGTCAAAATAAGGCTCAACTCCCAAATCAATATCCAAATTCAAACCCGAGTCAAGTCCCAGTCACTCACGAGCTCACTCCGAACGAATTTGCCAAACATAGTATGCCAAAATTCGGAAAAATCTTCGCTATTATTCTCTTTACCACCGCCGGTGTTATTCTCCTCTCTTTTGGTATCGTTTATCTCATGAAATACCTCAACGAAAAGACTGCAAAAACCCCAGAAACTACAGCAGAATCCACGAAGCTTGCCTCTATCAACCTCCAACCAGCTATCGATCAATGGCTGTCTACTCAAGTCAATAAGAAAAATAATAGCATTCTAGTTTATGATCTCAAAAACCAGGAAATTATTGGCCGCAACAACGATTTTACGCAAAATAATAGCCAGGGCGTCGAAAATCTCTTCCTCGTCTATTTAGCGAATCTACTCTTTAAACAGGAAACCTGGAAAAAAGAGGATCTAGTTAAAGTAGGCGAGGAATCTCTCACCAAAGAAACCTGCCTCACTCGTATTATTCAAGAAAATCATGCCGGCTGTAAAGAAGCTATCATTTCCGAACTGGGCGCCGACCAACTAAAGCAATTCTTAAAAGATCAATCCTATGAAAACACCAACCTAACCGCCCATCTCTCCAACACTTCCGACCTCTTAAGTCTCGCCAAACGTTTTTATAATCACCCAGATTTTTCCAACGACGTTTGGGAGGATTTAAAATTAAAACTCGACCCAAAAGATAACGTTATAGCTAGCACCAATCCGCTTCTTTCAGGTTTCCAAAAACTCAAACTATACGGTATCTTTGGCGCCGCCTCTGAAACCAGCTCCAATTATTCATACATCAACAATCTTTATTTTATTGAAACCGCCGAGGAGGATCCTGCACGCCGCCGCACCATAGTTCTAGTCTATCTCGCCACAGACACCGATGCAGCCTCTGTCATTGACCTCGCCAAAGCTATTGAGAAAAGTCTAATATAAGACATTTTTCAATAACTTAATCACCAAAAAACAAGATCAATAATAAAAAAATAACAAACACAATCAACAATAAAAATAACTCACATAAAAATAAATCCCGCCTCTGCAGGATTTATTTTTATACTTTTAGTATGCCGAACTACTTGGCGTCATTCCAGCGCTTAATTGCGTCTTTAATCACTTCCTTTGCAGATTCAAGACCTTCAAAAGCCTTCACGGTAGTAGTACCAGGTTTTTTCAAGTCCTTGTAATGATTGAAGTGAAATTCAATTTGCTTAATCAACTGTTTTGGCAAGTCTTCAAGGGTCTGATATTTGTCACCATTATTGCGATCATCGGCAGGCACACAAATAATCTTGTCATCGACCTCATCAGAGTCCACAAACTTCATTACGCCAAGCACGCGAGCCTTAGTATAAATACCGGTAGTGAGTGGCTGATCGGTAATCATCAAAACATCGAGCTCGTCGCCATCCTCATCAAGAGTCTGTGGAATAAAACCATAGTTACATGGTTTTGCAAAAGCAATTGGCTCCACGCGGTCAAGCATAAAGCAAGCATTTTTACGGTCCCATTCAATCTTGTGATTTGAACCAGTAGGGATTTCAATCACCACATTAATTTCACCATCTTCATAGTTTCCTGGGGTCAAGATTTTATTAAAATCTGCCATTTTCTAAAACTCCTTTTTATATTTATGCTCATTATATCACGAACCCTGTCCGTCTCGCTCAATCTGTGGTAAAATAAAACGTATTATGTGATTCTCTAGGCTACAAGCCCACAATCACCACTTATAGAACGTCTAACAACTTAAAAAGAAAGGCATTTTATGCTCAGACAACCAAAGCAGCCAAAGAAAAAGCCAAAATATCAGTCAACCATCAAACGTACACTTCATTATTTCCTCAAAGCAAATTGGAAATATAAATGGTACGCCATTGCGCTTTTGATCGTTACCCCAATTGTGATTTTTGTCCGCCAAATCCTTTCACCACTCGTTATTGCCAATGTGATTGGCATTCTTTCAAGCGCCGGTCCGGAAGATTTTATTAATAATGGCAATATTTTTCAGATCCCCCTAGTTCAAAAAATCCTTCCTCAAGGCATTTTTCTCTTCCTCTGTCAACTAGTCGGCTCTGCTATTTTTGGCAACCTCCGTGTTTATCTCGTCTGGAAAATGGAACTTCTCACTATCAACGATCTTTCTATCCAGTGCTTCGACACCATCAATAATCAATCCATGCAATTCCACTCTGACCGCTTCTCTGGATCTCTCACTGCCCAAGTTGGCCGCTTCACTCGCGCCTACGAACGTCTGACCGATCAATTTATTTTTAACATCGTTCCACTAATTATCACCTTCTCCTCTATCTTCATTATTCTCATGAATCGCGCTCCGATGTTTGCCATTAGCCTCATGTTCTTCTCTACAGTTTTCGCCATTGTCTCTTCTCGTAGCTTCAAGAAAATTGGCAAATGCAATGAAAGGGAAGCCGCTGCCCAAACTCGTCAAACTGGCCAACTTACCGATTCTATTACCAATATCCTCTCTGTAAAATCCTATGCACAAGAAAATTTTGAACGTGCAAGATATACCAAATATCAAGGCGAGACCCTCGCAGCCGGTGAAGCCTCCATGCGCGCCACCATTCAGCGCGATGTACTTTTTGACTCCATCTTCCTGCTAATTGATGTGCTTATGATTGGCTTTATCGTGATTGGTGCACCAGTTTTTGCCCTACCAGTCGCCACTGTTATTCTTATTTTCCAATACTCGCAAACTATCTTAGTGAATCTCTGGGATGTTAGCAGTATTTTCAAAAACTTTACCCGTGTCTTCGGCGACGCCCATGAGATGACCGTGATTCTCGACACGGTCGATACTGTTGTTGATGAAAAAGGTGCCAAAAAACTGATCGTAGATAAAGGTTCTATTCATTTCGATCACATCAACTTCAAACACGCCGACGCCAAAGAGGATATTTTTAACGATTTTGACCTTAAAATCAAACCAGGTGAACGTGTCGGTCTGGCTGGATTGTCTGGCTCTGGCAAGACCACTCTTACTAAGCTCCTCTTACGCTTTGCCGATGTCGACGCTGGCGCCATCAAGATAGACGACCAAAATATCAGAAAAGTTACCCAACATAGCCTCAGAAAGAACATCGCCTACGTTCCTCAGGAAGCCTCACTCTTCCATCGCACCATCGCTGAAAATATTGCTTACGCTAAACCAGATGCCACGATGGAAGAAATTAAGCATGCTGCAAAACTTGCCAACGCCGCTGAATTCATCGAAAAACTCCCAAACGGTTATGAAACTATGGTTGGCGAACGTGGCATTAAACTCTCTGGTGGCCAACGCCAACGCATCGCCATCGCTAGGGCCATCTTAAAAGACGCTCCAATCCTAGTCCTTGATGAAGCTACTTCCGCTCTCGATTCTGAATCTGAAGCTCTTATCCAAGAAGCTCTCCTTCGCTTAATGCATGGCCGCACCTCCATCGTGGTGGCGCACCGTCTCTCCACCATCTCCAGTTTAGATCGTATCGTGGTGCTAGACAACGGCAAGATTATTGAGCAAGGCTCTCATAATGAACTGCTCAAGCTAAAAGATGGACAGTATAAGAAATTATGGAATCGCCAATCCGGCGCTTTTATTGAAGAATCGAAATCTGCTGTAAAATAGAATCATGGATGATTTCAATATTAAGAGACAACCTCTCGCCGAGCGCATGCGCCCTTCAAACCTAGAAGAGGTGATTGGGCAAAACAACATCGTTGGCGATGGTAAAATTCTCACTGAAATCGTAAAAAAGAAAGAGCCAGTCAATCTCATTTTTTGGGGACCTCCGGGAACTGGCAAAACTACCTTAGCTCGCATTCTTGCAAAAGAGCTCGACGCCGATTTTATCGAACTATCCGCCGTCACCGCCCATAAAAGCGACGTCGAAGCTGTGGTTGAGCGTGCCAGGCAAAACTGGAATCTTAAAATCCGCACTCTACTTTTTGTGGATGAGATCCATCGATTTAATAAAGCCCAGCAGGATGCCTTCTTGCCTCATGTTGAATCTGGCCTCATTACCCTCATCGGTGCCACCACGGAGAATCCTAGCTTCGAGGTAATCCCAGCCCTCATCTCAAGGTCTCGTGTTGTTGTCCTAAAATCCCTAGATAAAGCTGCAATTTTAAAAATTCTCCATCGCGCAGTGGAGTCCGAAAAAGCTGAGGCTAGGATTTCCAAAGAAGCCATCGAACTGATCGCCGACCTATCAAATGGCGACGCACGCTCCGCTCTGGGCGACCTCGAAATTTCCTTATCTCTCGGCAAAAAAATTACCCCAGAACTTGTCCTTGAGGCAGTTGGCAAAAAGATTATTAATTACGACAAGGATGGCGACTATCATTACGACACCGTCTCTGCCTTTATTAAATCCATGCGCGGCAGTGACGTCGATGCCACACTATATTATCTCGCTCGCATGCTTGAAGGTGGGGAAGATCCAAAATTCATTGCTCGCCGCATGGTGATTTTTGCCTCTGAAGATATTGGACTTGCTGGCAACGGTGCCCTTGGACTTGCCGTCTCTGCCTTCCAAGCCGTTGAGCGTATTGGCATGCCAGAAAGTGGAATTATCCTATCCCATATTGCCGTAGCTCTTGCTAAGTCAAAGAAAGACAGAAGTAGTTATGACGCCTGGAATCGCGCCAAAGAATTAGCCGCAAAAACTCGCAACCTCCCGATCCCGCTTGGTATCCGCAATGCACCAACCAAACTTATGGAAGATCTCGGCTACGCCAAGGGCTATAAATGGGAAGCTGGCTTCCATCACGACGTTAGCTATCTTCCAGATGAGATAAAAGATCAAAAACTTTATTTTTCAAATAATCCTTCATCCCAAAATAGTCATTCTAGCCAAGAATCTCACTAACTTTTTTCCTTAAAACCGGCACCACTTCTTTAAGGAACCAGGGATTCTTCGCCTGCCAACGAAAATTCAATGGACTAGGATGCACAATTGGAAAATATTTTGGCAAATACTCTTGAAAGCATCTCACCGTTTCGGTTAAATTTTCTTTTTTCGTATCCTTTAAATAATATTTGATCGCGTATTCACCAATCAAAATTATTAATTTCACATTTGGCATCAAGGCTAGCAGTTTTTCATGGTACTCTTCAGCGATAAATTTACGAGGTGGCAAATCTCCAGTCTTACCCTTGCCGGGAAAATAAAAATCCATCGGCATAATTGCAATCTTTTTTGAATAAAAAGTCGCCTCATCCACCCCCATCCAGTCGCGCAATTTCTCACCAGACTTGTCCATGAACGGAATGCCATTTTCTTCCACCTTCGCCCCCGGCGCTTGACCAATAATCAAAATCCGCGCCGCCGTATCCACTTGATAAATCGGCATCACTCCGCGTTTTGTGTATTCACTATTTCTTTCGTCGGCAACCAAAGCATCTTTGATTTTTGCAAAATCACCACAATTTTCAACCATACTATCACTATTACTGCTACTACTATCGCTATTACTATTACTATTACATTTATTATTACTATTTGTAACTTTATTCATATTTTACCTCACCATTATTTTACTCCCCCTAGCTTTTTTAGGGAAATTTGATACTATGAAGATATTAAATAAGGAGTCTTATGGGAACAGGTATTTTAGTATTAGTATTATTTTTTCTTCTAATTATCATTCCAGGTGTTCGCATTATTAATCAATATGAACGCGGCGTCGTTCAGCGCCTTGGTCGCTTCCGCAAAATCCTCGATCCAGGACTTCATGTCATCATCCCATACATCGACACTATGCGAAATGTTGACGTTCGCACCACGCCGATGGACGTTCCAAAACAAGAAGTGATCACCAAAGACAACGTCACTGTCAATGTTGACGCTGTTGTTTATTTCCGCGTGATTGACGCTAAAAAAGCCGTCTTTGAAACCACTAATTACGCCTATGCCACTTCCACTTTTGCCCAAACCGCACTCCGTGACGTCACTGGTAACTTCGATCTTGATGAATTACTCTCAAAACGTGACGAAATTTCTAGAAAAATCAAGGAAATCGTCGACGCTCAAGCTGACAAATGGGGAATCGATATCGAGAGTGTTAAGCTGCAAAACATCGAACTTCCTTCTGATATGAAACGCGCCATGGCGAAACAAGCCGAAGCAGAACGCGAACGCCGTGCTGCCATCATTTCAGCCGAAGGTGAAAAAGCTTCCGCCGCCGCCGTTGCCGAAGCCGCTGAACTACTTGCCAAAACTCCTGGTGGTCTCAATATCCGTACCCTACAAACCCTTGAAAAGATTAGCACTGACCCATCCCAGAAAACTGTTATTCTTCTTCCAACCGACCTCGCCGGCGGACTTAAGAATCTGATCAAATAGTTTTAGCTATAAAGAGAAATTAAATGAGCGAACAACCTATAATTAAAATACAACAAGATTCAACAAAACAAGTTAGTCAATACAAACTAGCTTGCATTCCAATATTAATTCTAGTTTTTCTAGCTATATTCATAATTCACGGAATTATTAATCTAATAAATACATCAATTGAAGAACATCGAATTTATGCCATAAATATCCCAGAAGAGTATGCTTTTAATTGTAATGCGACTTGGGATGAGAATACTAACTCCATCAAATGCCCTGAACAGAAAATTGATGGTACCTATTCAAAATACGATAAGACCAAAATACGGGTTGGATATTCAAGCATAGAAACCAAGGATAACTTTTTTACGAAAGAAATATCAGACTACACTATTGATCAGTCACTCTATATTACAGAAAACTATGATGAAGAAAAAGTAAAAAATACTAATCTCGAAACATCTATTACATTTTCTCTCTACAACACCTATTTAAGTCGGACTATGATCGAGAAAACCGTTCATGTTCGTTATAAACTCACCGAGGAAGACCTTAAGCTTATTAGTGATAGAAATACTGAATGGAAGAAGCAAGAGGCAGAACGCAAGGCTCTCCAGGAAAAAATTGAAGCAGAGAAAAAAGCTGAGGCCGAAAGAAAAGCCGCCGAAGAAGCTAAAGAACGCGCTGCCGAAGAAGCTAAAGAACGCGCTGCAAAAGTAGCAAAAGAACGTGCCGCGGCGGAAGAAAGAAGGCGCGCTAACCAGCAGCAAACACCAAAATACACTCAAACTCCAGCGTACTCCGATGGATCAAGTACACCAAATCGCTCTGATAGCTATTCACCTAGCACCGGCACCAATACTGTTGTCAGTGGATATTGCAACGACGGCACCTATGTCACCGGCAATCCATCCGCCAGAGGTAAAGCCAACCCATGTTATGGTCATAAAGGCTGGCGAGACTATTAAAATTACCCTGGCTATAAATTCTCATCAAACAAAGAACTGTTTTTATGCAAAACTCCATCATCGAAAATATTCTAAATAAAATTTCTCAAAAATACCCTAAGATAGACACAATCTTATTATTCGGTTCTGCCTTGAATCCAGATTGGACCGAAGAATCCGATATTGATCTCTATTTTATTGACAATAATATAAACGATGGTCGGATTGATCTAGAAATCGATAGTGTAAAAATTGAAATTCAAACCGATAATTTTAACGAAATAAGAACCTACATAGAAGACGAGTCCGGAAAACTCCTAAATCGCAACGTTTCAACCATGCTTGCAACCGCAAAAATCTTAAGGAGTGAATCCGAAAGCCAAGTCAGCAGTCTCATTCATCTTGCCAAGGAAATTATCAAAACCCCGGTCAGTTACACCGCAGAAGATGTAAAAATGTGGAAATATTCGATCACGGATTATTTGGAAAAAGCCACTAAAGATTTTAAACGTGATGACGTTACCGCTTTCTATTTTGACGCCCACTTTGTGATCCAAAACGCGACTGAATTAATTCTTGCAACTAATAATCACTATTTCCCACAACCAAAAAAACTCACTCATATTCTAGAAATTATCTCACCAGAATTTCTCAAAAATATTGAAGGATACGAGCTCGCGACTAACCTAAACGATAAACTACTTTCTCTTCAAAAAATTGCAAAGCTCTGCAATCTTAAATAAATAGATAGAAAAATAGATTCTTATCAAAAATACAAAGAACTTTCATTTCTAGAGTGCTTTTTCATTTACAAAACAATCTTGAATTCTGCGTATTTGTCAGCGAAAGCATCCTGAATTTTTTTGTTGGTTTTTACGAGGTATTTTTTAACTAGATAATATCCGAGTGAATACCCCGACCAGCGTGGTAGCTCATCATTGCCATTAAAGAAAATCTCATTATAGTTATATTCATTAGCATCTAATTTATTTTGGATTAGGTTTAGAATCTTTTTGTTCTCATCATCAGAGCGTTCGAGGACAGTTTTAATAAACAAGGATTTTTCAGATTTATTTTTTACAAAATCAGCTTCGAGTGTGCAAGCCAGCCCTTCGAAAATCAAGCCATCGAAGAGGGAGTTTCCCCATTCGTCATTTTTACCCCAGCGAGCCGCGTGGCAAAATTCGTGGACCAACGTTTCTGAAATCAGATTTTTGGTTGCTTTTTGTCATCAATATTAATGCGAATAAAATCAGCAGAAAATGTATACCCACCAGCACCATTTTCAGGTATAATCATCGGAACTCGATTAGTAACTAAGACATCAATATCCCAGTCTATCTTTAATTTTGGAAAAGCATATTCTTCGGCAGCTTTAACGGCATCCATAATCATTTCTCTCTTATCTGAGAGATTACCATTAGCTTCTGTGAGTAATATATTTACCTTATTCATGTAGTAATTATATAGTATCGAAACAAATTTTGGCGAATCCAGAAAAATGGTGGATTTGGACGCAAAACCACTCTCGAACCTTTTTTTAGAGCGTGAAAAATACCCATAAACCTTGATTTTTCACGCTTATTTTGATACAATATAACTATGAACCAGATTATTAAATCCAGAATTGAAAAATTATCTAAAACATATCGCGAGCTCACAAAAAGCAATCGGAACGCGATTAAAGAGATTTCTGCTGCCGAACTTCCAGAAATGGTTTACAACTCAAACGCCATCGAAAACTCAACTCTTACACTTGAGGATACTGAGGATATTCTTATCCATAACATGATTCGCACGGACCACGAAATCCGCGAAATTTACGAGGCGAAAAATCTTGCTAAGGCTATTGAGTATCTAGATAATAACCCAGACGAGCCATTTACGGCCGAACTTATTCTAAAACTTCATAAAATCCTACTTACAGATATTAACGACAATGCAGCTGGCCGTTTTCGTTCTGGTGATGAATGGGTACGCGTTGGCACACATATTGGCGCTAATCCAGATTTCGTGAATGAGCTGATTTATGATCTCGTAAAAGACTATAATGACAACAAAGAAAGCTACTTTATCGAGAAAATAGCGCATTTTCATGCAGAATTTGAAAACATCCACCCGTTCATAGACGGCAATGGTCGTATTGGGCGCTTGCTTCTGAATCGCCAGCTAAAAATGGAAGGTCTACCACCAATAATTATCGCAAACAAAACCAAGACCACCGAATACTATCCTTTGCTCGCAAAATACGAAAAGAACGGAACAGTAGATGACTTCGTTGATCTAATAGCTGGTCTGGTTATAGAATCACTCTATCGTCGCATCGCAAAGTTGACCGCAAAGAAAATCATTCCTCTCACAGATTGGGCAAAAGCTCGCGAGCTTAACATTCAGGCTGTTTCGAACAAGGCGCTTAGAGGCACCATTCCAGCTTTTCGTATTAACGATCATTGGATGATTGATGCAGCGTTTGAGGAAGCGGAATAATTCGCTATTATACGTAAAGAAAGCAAGATAAAAAAAGACTCGTCGGTCTTCTACTATCGAACCTACGAGTTCTTAGAAATTTACTCGAATTAACACCGAAAGAACCGCTCGCTAAGCTTCTTTTGGACGCAAAGCGACTTATATGGCTGGGGATGAGGGATTCGAACCCCCGAATGGTGGGACCAGAACCCACTGCCTTACCACTTGGCGAATCCCCATTCTTTGGTATCTCTATCATATCATATTTTTTGAAAAATGAACCCTATATTTTAAAAATCCCTTTACAAAAACCCAAATCCTCGCTATACTACTATTGACAGTCTGGTATCAGACTATTTTTTATGGAAGGAGCAAATGGCAAATATCACTCACATCAAAGCTGGCGATTCCAAGGGTAAAACCGAAGAACAGAATCAGCCAACCAAGATTCATCAAGAGGCAAAAACCGCTATTTCAAAGCAGCCAGCCAAAAAACTTACCAAGTTAGAAAAGGCGCAGCAGAAATACGAAAAAAAGCAACTTAAAAAGCAGCAAAAATTAGCCAAAAAAGCTAGTAAGAAGCCTCTACCAAAGGTTCTCCGTATTCTCACTGCTCCATTCCGCAAAATCGGTAGTTACATCCATGCCTCCTGGCAAGAACTTCGCCAAGTTCGCTGGCCAAACCGCAAAATGACCTGGAAACTCGTATCCGCCGTCATTATTTACACAGTCCTCTTCAGTGTAGTTATCATGCTACTTGACGCAGGTTTCACTTTATTATTTAATAATCTATTGAAATAGGGAAATAGGAGAAAATTATGGCAGTAAACCGTTACGACGACACACTCGCATGGTACACTATCAGCACTTACAGCGGCTATGAAGACAAGGTCGCCGAATCAATCAAACAGCGTCTTGACCGTCCTGAATTCCAGGATAAAATTCTTGATGCAATCGTACCAAAAGAAAAGCAAATCGAGATCAAGAACGGCAAGCGTAAAATTGTTGACCGCAAAATCTTCCAGGGTTACGTCCTTGTTCAGATGCGCCTCTCCGATGAAACTTGGTACATCATTAGAAACACTCCAGGCGTCACCGGCTTTGTTGGCACAGGCACTCAACCAACCCCAGTTTCCGAAAAAGAAATCGCCAAAATCAAGAAGCGTATGGGTGTCGAAGATCCAAAATACTCCGTCAACTATGCACTCAATGAAGTTGTCTCCATCACTGACGGTCCTTTCAAGGGATTTGAAGGCACGATCGCTGAAATCGATTCCACTAAAGGCAAGCTCAAAGTCATGGTCTCCATGTTTGGCCGCGAAACGCCAGTCGAGCTCGACGCTCTCCAGGTTAAAAAGATTAGCTAAAAAAACTAATACCAACAATCTATTACACTATAAAATAACGAGTCTTAGCGGCTCGTTATTTTTAGATTCTTTTTCCAGCTTAAAATTCCATACGCTTTTCACCATCAACACTTATTCTCGCTTATGCTATAATGAAAGTGTAAAAGTCCATCAAATAAACGGAGACAATAATGGAACCACCAATTCAAGTCAATTCTGAGATTGGGCGCCTTAAAACCGTTCTTTTGCATCGCCCAGGTGCAGAGCTCGAGGCCCTCACTCCAGATTACATGGCACGCATGTTATTCGATGATGTGCCTTATCTAAAGGTCGCTCAACAAGAACATGACGCTTTTGCTAATGTTTTACGCGAGAACGGCGTTGAGGTACTTTACCTCGACAAGCTAGCCGCCGAAGCTCTTGCGATTCAAGAAGTTCGTGAAAAATTCATCATGGAAATGGTGCGCGCTTCAAAACAGGAAGATTCCTATTCAACCTACGCCATCGTCAACTATCTCCAGAGCCTTGAACCTCTCCAGATGGTTCGTAAAGTTATGGCAGGCATCAAAAAGAGCGACGTAGAGGTTATGGAGCCAGCCAACAAGCAGCTTCATCACTTCATGATTGACGACTATCCATTCTATCTCGACCCGATGCCAAACCTCTACTTCACTAGGGACCCGGCAGCCTCAATCGGTAACGGTCTTACCATCAATAAGATGCACTGGCCAGCTCGCCGACGTGAATCCCTATTCATGGAATATATCATCAAATACCATCCACGTTTCATGAAATACAATATTCCAGTTTGGTACGATCGTAACAACCGCTTCTCAGTTGAAGGTGGTGACGAGTTAGTATTAAGTAAAGACACCTTGGCTATTGGTATTTCTGAACGTACCGAAGTTGAGGCCATCGAACGTATTGCCTCAAAATTATTCCATGGTTCAAACTTTACTCGCGTTATGGCATTAAAGATCCCAAACAAGCGTGCCTTTATGCATCTTGATACAGTTTTCACCATGATTGACCACGATAAATTCTCAGTTCACCCAGAAATCCTCACCGGTGAAGGGGAACTAGACATCTATCTGCTTGAAAAAGCCAATACTCATGTTGGATATGAGATCAAACACCGTCGAAGCCTAAAGGAAACCTTGCAAGAAGTTCTTGGCCTACACGAAATTCAACTAATTCAGTGTGGCAATGGTGATCCAATCGCAGCCGCCAGGGAACAATGGAATGACGGTTCAAACACTCTCGCCATTGCGCCAGGTGTTGTAATCACTTACGATCGTAACTATGTCACCAACGAAGCTCTTCTCAAAGCCGGCCTCAAAGTTATCGAAATTTCTGGTGCCGAGCTCGGACGCGGACGCGGCGGTCCACGTTGTATGTCAATGCCAATTTTTAGAGAGGAGATCTAATGTTGAATCTTAAAGGACGTTCATTCCTTACCCTAAAGGACTTCACCCCACGCGAAGTTCAAACCATGCTTGAAACCGCCAAGCAACTTAAAAACAATAAACTAACTGGTGTGCCTAATCGTAATCACGAAGGCAAGACTATTGCGCTTCTTTTTGAGAAAAACTCAACCAGAACCCGCTGTGCTTTCGTCACTGGCGCCCGCGATCTCGGTATGCACGCTGAATTCCTTGGTAAAGACGATATTCAGCTCGGCAAAAAAGAATCAGTCCGTGACACCGCTCTCGTGCTTGGACGCATGTTTGACGGCATCGAATTCCGCGGTTTCGCTCACGAAACCGTTGAGGAACTCGCAAAATATGCAGGTGTACCAGTCTGGAATGGTCTTACTGACAAATTCCACCCAACCCAAGGTCTTGCCGATATGCTCACCATCAAAGAACACGTTGGCAGCCTCCGCGGCACTTATCTTGCCTATGTTGGCGACGGTCGCAATAACGTGGCAAACACTTTGATGATTGCCTCCAGCCTCCTCGGTCTACATTTCTCAATTGGCACCCCAAAAGAGCTCTTCCCAGATCCAGAACTCGTTGAAGAGTGTCGCGCTCTTGCAAAACAATATCAAACCGGTGCGACTATTCGCGTACTCGAAAATCCATACGAAGCCGTCGCTGATGCCGATGCTATCTACACCGACGTTTGGGTTTCCATGGGTGAGGAAGACAAGTTCGAAGAACGCATTAACCTCTTGAAGGCCTACCAGGTCAATCGCGACCTTATGCTTGCTACCCGCAAGAATAACACCATCTTCCTTCACTGTCTCCCAGCCTTCCACGACAAAAACACCAAGATTGGTAAAGAAATCCTTGAGAAATACAATCTTGATGCCATGGAAGTTACCGATGAAGTCTTCTACAGTAAAAATAGCGTAGTCTTTGATCAAGCCGAGAACCGTGTTTACACTATCGAAGCTGTCATGGACTTGACTCTATAATCTAAGGAACCTTCAGTAAAATAAATCCCGTAACTGGGATTTATTTTATATGCTATACTTAAACCATAAGTACTATTAATAATTTAATTAGTTCTATAGAAGGGAACAATATGGTCGACAAACCAACCGCCGAAGACACAAAGGCTCCGGCAGACAAACCAAAAAATACAAAACGCAATCGCAAGCATATAAAAATGCTTTCCGCCTTTGCAGTTTTGTTCGGCATCATTGCAATGATGGCCTGTTTAACTTGGGTTATTCCATCTGGAAAATACAATTTAGTTTCCGATCCAAATAATCCATCCGAAACCATCCGTGAGGCTGGCACTTATCAAGAAATACCAAAAATCGAAACCGTCCTAAACGACGAAACTGGTGAGACTAGCACCATTGACCATCGTCAAGGTCTTTGGGATATTTTCATGGCCCCAATCAAGGGTATGTCCGACCGTCTTGACGTCATCGTCTTCGTCCTTATCCTTGGTGGCTTCCTTGGCGTCGTCATGAAGACCGGCGCACTCGATGCCGCTCTTGGTGGGTTACTGAAGAAGATGAATGGTAAGGAAAAATGGCTAATCCCAATCTTGATGACTCTCTTTGCCATCGGTGGTACCACTTATGGTATGCAGGAAGAAGCCGTTGCTTTCTATGCATTAATCGTTCCGGTGATGATTGCCGCAGGTTACAACGCCATGACCGCCGTCCTCATTATTGTCCTCGGTGGTGGTGTCGGCGTCTTAGCTTCAACCGTCAACCCATTCTCAACCGGTATTGCCGCCCGCACTGCCAACGTTCAGCTTGGTAGCATCCTCTGGATTCAAGCGCTTGTGCTCATCGCGATGCTTATTATCGCTATCATCTTCACCATGCGCTATGCTTCAAAAGTCAAAGCCGGCAAATACAAAGAAGATTCTTCTCTTGCCTCAACCTTCAAGGCTATCGACCTCGAAGCGGTTCCTGAATACACCAAAAAACGCAAAGCCATCATGGGAATCTTTGCTCTTACCTTCATTATCATGATCATCTCCCTCATCCCATGGACCGATTTTCACGTCACAATCTTTGAAGACTTCCATACCTGGCTAGCTGGCATTCCACTCTTTAGCGCCATCATTGGTGCCGAACATAATGTCGCTCTCGGTTCCTGGTATTTTAATGAGATTTCCGCCCTCTTCCTTATCTCGGCTCTCATTATTGCCTTCATCTACCGCAAGGATTTTCATGGTAAAAATTCATCCATCACTGACATCTTCATCGATGGCGCAGAACAACTTCTTAGTGTTGCCGTAATCATCGCCGTCGCTGCTGCCGTCTCTATCGTCATGCGCAATGGTGGGATTGAAGACACTATTATCCACTGGGGTGAAACTGGACTTAAAAACTCCAACGGTGGTGTAGTTGGTATCCTTGCTTACCTCTTCTACTTACCACTTTCCTTCATTATTCCAAGCTCCTCTGGACTTGCTGCAGCCTCAATGCCAATCATCGCCCCTGTTGCCGACCTCGTCGGATCCACCAAGGAAACCATGGTTGTCGCCTTTGCCACTGCTAACGGTCTTCTCAATATGATCGCCCCAACCATCGCTTCTTTGATGGCCGGACTCACACTTGCTGGTGTTTCCTACAAGACTTGGGTCAAACGAGTTCTCCCAGTCATGTTTATCTTTGTAGTCATCAGTCTTGTCGCCGTCTTTGTCATGGGAGTCATCTAATATGGCAAAAATCGTAGTTGCGTTAGGTGGTAATGCCTTATCAAGAGATGGTAAGGCAACAGCCGCTGATCAGCTCGCCGTCGCTAATGAGACGGCGGCAGAGTTGGTTAAGTTAATAGCGGCTGGTCATACACTCGCTATCGTTCATGGCAATGGTCCGCAAATTGGCAACATTATCCTTCATGAAGAAGCAATCAACACCGAAAAGACTCCAACCATGCCTGTCGATGTAGCTGGCGCCATGAGTCAAGGACAAATTGGCTACTGGCTACAGAACGCCTTAAGAAATCAGCTTGAACAAACTGGTATCAAAAAACCAATCGCCTCAATCATTACTCAGGTGCTTGTTTCCAAAGATGACCCTGCCTTTAAGAATCCAAGCAAACCAATTGGACCATTCTACACTGAAGAAGAAGCTAAAAGAATCGCCAAAGCCCGCGGCGTTACCGTGAAAGAAGATGCTGGTCGTGGTTGGCGCAAAGTCGTACCATCCCCAATGCCACTTTCCATTATCGAATCCGACCTAATCAAAATCGCCATCGGCAATGGCGCCATTGTGGTCGCTAGTGGTGGTGGCGGTATTCCAGTTTACTACGACGAACATGGTCGTCTTACTGGCCTTGAAGCCGTCATCGACAAAGATTTTGCCGCCGAGAAGCTCGCTGAAACCATTGATGCCGACGTGCTTCTGATTCTCACCGCCGTCGACTCCGTCAAGATTAACTACAAACAACCAAACGAGCAGTCAATTGATCAAATCACTGTTGGAGATGCCTTCAAACTTATCGCCCAAGGCCAATTCGCCGCCGGCAGTATGCTCCCTAAGGTTGAAGCGGGGATTAATTTTGTAGCTGGCGCCAACAAACGCACCTGCATCATCACCACGCCAGAAAAAGCTTCTCAAGCGGTTGAAGGTAAGGCTGGCACCAGAATTATTGCTGGCTAGTTAGCAATAATATTCATCACAAAAAATAAAACATAAAGACAAGCAGAGCCATATCTAGCATCACTAGAATCGGACACTTGTCTTTACTTTTCTCTATAAATTTAGTATAATAACCCCGTTACGCGCTCTAATTAGGAGTAAAAAATATTATGGCAAAAAAAGTAATTGGTAACTTGAAGTTACGCATCCCTGGTGGCAAGGCCACCGCAGGACCTCCAGTTGGTTCAACTCTTGGTCAGTGGGGTCTCAATATGATGGATTTCATTAATCCATTCAACGAGAAAACCAAAGATTTTAACGGTAAAAGCGTTATTGTCCACTTACAGGTTTTCGAAGATCGCACTTTCGCTTGGACCTGCCTCGGACAGCCTGTCGACGATTTGATTCGTGAAGAACTTAAAATCCAGAAAGGCTCTGGTCGCCCAAACACCGAGAAAGTCGGTAAAATCACCCGCGAACAACTCGAAAAAATCGCAAACATCAAGATGAAACAGCTTAACGCTATCGATCTTGAAGGTGCAGTTAAAGTTGTTGCAGGTACCGCCCGTTCAATGGGTATCGAAATCGCTGAATAATTTATTTATTCAAAATATTAACTAGTTGGGAGGGTTAGACGAAAGTCTAACCCGTTACCACCACAGAAAGGAAATCATCATGACTGAAGATAAAGGTCAGAACAACGAAGAAGTAGTCGCTATCGAAACTGTAGAAGTTTCTGAAAAATTTGCCAAAGCTGGTAAAAAGTCCAAAAAGCACGTTGAGGAAGTTAAGGCTGAGGAAGAGCGTAAAGCTCGTGCTGCCGAAAACAAACTCGCAGAGCTTGAAGTTAAACCAAAAGGTGAAAAGCCAGTCACTCGTCCAGTCTTAGAGCGCCGTGGTAAGAAATACCAAGCCGCCTACAAAGACATCGATCGCACTAAGCTATACAGCCTCACCGAAGCTATCGCGCTTGCCGTCAAGACCAATCCAGCTAAGTTTGCAGCTACTCTTGAAATCCACGCCCGTCTCGGTGTCGACCCAAGACAAGCTGATCAAAACATTCGTACTACTCTCGTTCTCCCTCACGGTAACGGTAAAGAAGTACGTGTTGCAGTTTTCGCTCCTGAAGATGAGTGTAAAAAGGCAAAAGCCGCTGGCGCAGACATCGCTGAAGATGCAGAGTTCATCAAACAACTCGAAAAGGGAACTATCAACTTCGATATTCTCATTTCCACCCCAGCCTACATGCCAAAACTTGGTAAATTTGCCCGTCTCTTAGGTCCTAAAGGTCTCATGCCAAATCCAAAAGCTGGCACCGTGACTAACGACATCGAAAAAGCCGTCAAAGAATCTAAAGCTGGTAAGGTTGAATACCGTGTCGACAAACAAGCTATCGTCCACATCGGTGTCGGCAAAACCAACTTCACTGAAGCACAGCTCCTTGAGAATGCTACCGCCTTCCTTGAATCTCTTAAATCAATGAAGCCAGCTTCTCTCAAAGGTCAATACATTAAGAGTATCTTCATTTCTACAACCATGGGTCCATCCATCGCTGTTGAAAATATCTACAACTAATTAGACCAATAAAAAAATATACCGCCAAAACCGGTATATTTTTTTATTTCCAAAAAATCACTAGCATTTTATTTTTTATATGTTACTATGGATTTAACGAGTTATATTTTAATATCCCGTAATTGCTAAATTTTTAATTATTTAAAATGACAAAATTAAATACAAAACTTAAAAATTTTTCAATTCGACTAGCCCTTCTACTAGCCTCATCCATTAGCTATGCCGTTGTTTTTCTTGGCGCCCATACCCATAATACCTATGCCGCCACTGCGTCCATCGCCATCAGTGGCAACGCCAATATTGTCTACAACCATCCAGTGCCTACAGGCACTAATTTTTTTAAGAGCCTAAATATCAGCGTCAAAACCGACAGTCCGACTGGCTATAACCTCTATCTCTCTAGTGATAAAGAAGAAACTGGACTTGTCAGTCTCGATGCTTCAAACCCGTATCGCATCGAATCAGTTAGTGGATATAATAACTCCATCGAAACTGATATGGAAAATTCTTATGGTTATAATACCGAAAAAATCGACAACAAGCTCTACCATGCCATCCCAAGTCTTAATAGTCCTGTTAATATTCGAGCCGTTGAAGAGGAAATTGAGGAAGATTTTAATTTTAACCTCGGTTTCCGTTTTAACGATAAAATCCCAGCTGGCCAATATCAACGCAAGCTAGTTTTTACCATGATGGTCCTAGATCAGGCAAGGTCAACCATTGTTTCCGGCAGAGAATTCAATGCCGCCCTCAAAAAATCCCTTACCGTCACCGATCCTAGCTATTTTGCCGATCTTACCAAAACCACTCCAGCTGTCAACGAGCACTGGCCAGATCTCGCCATCGACATTGGCCGCAAGAAATGTAGTGACGAAATCACCGAAGCTCGCACCGTCAAAATCTCCACCCCTGACTCCGACACCCCAATCTATCTCGGGAGTTTCAGCCAAGGTGGGGAAGAGTGGAACAAGGTTTGCATCTGGACTCGCGCTAGTGAAATTAACTTTAATGAAGACCTCTCCTATATGTTCGCCGGCCTGGGCGGCACAAGTTACACTCTAAAATTCGTACCACAGGATGGCATAACCGATTCAATGCTTAAGTTCGATAAGGTTAAAAACCTTGCCCATTTCCTCCATAACACTGAAGCATATCATAGAAATAGGATTGACGTCACAAACTTTCTCTATAATCTAAGAGATAATGATGTTGAAAACATTGAATCAATTTTTGAAGACTCCGATGTCACAAGTGTGGGGGATATGTCCTTCGCAAAGCATGCAAAACATATTGCACGCGCCTTCAAAAATACCCCATATCTCACTGACGCAAATGTTTCATACTGGGAAATTTCCGATGCCACCGACCTCACCTCAGTCTTTGAAAACACCGGAATTTCGAACATCGATCTTGCTGGCTCAGATTTTAAGAACGCCACGCTCACCACAAATATGTTTAAAAACTCTAAGGCCTCGTATATCTATCTAAATAAGGCAAAGTTTGATAAAGTCACCAATGCCGCCCATATGTTCGACGGCGCAAACTGGGTCTCGTCTCTAGATCTTGCCCATACCAACTTCCGTGAAGTTACCGATATTACTTCCATGTTTAATAATTGTACTGCTTCAGTTTTTGACCTAAAGAATAGCAAATTTGAAAAAATCAAAGACTTCTCAAACATGTTCAATAATACATCCGGCGCCTCCAAAATCGACCTCTCGGCGCTACAGCTCACTGCTGCCGAAGACCTTTCCAATATGTTTAAAAACACCTATGCCTCAGAAATAATTATTAATACCAATAACAATATTGGGGGTAGTCATATCACAAACATGTCTGAAATGTTCAATGGCGCCCAGAATGTTACCTCTCTCAACCTAGGCAATATCACAACCGGCGAGCTTACCTCAATCAAATATATGTTTAGGGATAATGGTCGGCTCACTAGCCTTACTCTCCCACGCGTCTTTAATACTAGCCAGGTCGAGGATTTTAGCTGGCTGTTCGCTTATACTATAAATCTTGAAGAAATCGGCAATATCGCACAACTTAATACGATTTCAGCCCGGGATATGAATCACATGCTCTATGATACAAGAGCAAAGGTTAGCCAGATTGTTCCAATTCTCAAAACCAACCACGTTACTGATCTTTCCTATATGCTTAGTGAATCCTCCATCGATGGCGACATTATTTTCTCAAGCGACTTTCATACTAGCGAGGTAACAAATATGGAAGGTATGTTTGCACAAGCAACCTATTATACTGCCGATATTTCACATTTTGATTTTAGTAGCGTAGAGAATATGTCAAAAATGTTTATGGGTGGCACCACAGAAGTAAGTTATGGAGCCTGTCCACATGGTCTAGGAATGTCAGACGTTATCTGGCCAGCCAACACTCAAACCACCCCAGTAAAAACCCTGGCTTATCTCTTCACCAGCAACTGTAACATCAAGAAAATCAAGGCACCAAAAATTATTGCCCCGAACCTCAAAGACACTAGATATGCCTTTGCTGGCTTGAAGGAAGTTACAAGTATCGATCTAGATAATTTTGACACCAGTAGTGTGGAGAATATGGAAGGAATGTTCTCCTTTAATGACACCGATTTTATGAAGGATCAACATATAAAAATCAGCCTTAATACCAGTAATGTTAAAAACATGTCCAAGCTTTTCCACTATGTTTATGTCTCATACCTAGATGTCAGTGATTTTGATGTTAGTAAAGTCACTAATTTTTCCAATACATTCGGCTACACCTGGCTTTACGAGCTCGACCTCACTGGCTGGAACACCATCAGCGCAACTGATATGACCTCGATGTTTGAAGATTCAAACTGGCTTCAAAAAATCTATGCCTCCGATAGTTTTGTCACCACGAACGTAGTCGCCAGCGACAATATCTTCTATAGCTTGCCAGAAGCCCATTATCGCGGCGGCGCTGGTTCGTACATCCAAAATAATATACGATACGCCCACATCGACGGTGGTACCGCCAATCCTGGTGCCTTCTGGCGTAAATAAAAAACGAGCTTCCTGGTTGGAGGGCTTCCTGGTTGGAAAATCCTAAGCAAAAATCAAAATAGACCATCGAAGGCCATAATAAAAAATCAAATAGACCATCAAAAATTCGTAATACAAGTCCTGATTTTTCAAACCTTTTATGCTAAAATTTAGCAGAAGGAGTTTGAGGGAATTATATAGTTTTTCTATATTTTAATTATTCATAATTTCATATGCCAAAGTTTACGGATAGATTAAATACAGAATCCTCCAAGATAACAAGACTAGTTATCAAATTTTTTGCATCAATTCTTCCAATCGCTATCATCCTTCTATTTAGCCAAAAATCTGTCTTTGCCACCACTGCTTCACTCTCAGTGACTGGCAATGCTGATATTGTTTATAATCAGCCGACCACCGAAGGTGACGAATTCTTCAAGACCCTAAACGTCAACGTCAAAACTGATAGTAATACCGGATATAATCTTTATCTTTCTAGCGATCAGGAAGAAACCGCGCTGATCAGCCTCGATCCAACCAATCCGTATAAGATCGCTTCCGTTTCCGGCAACAATAACAATATCGCCACCCATATGACTAACTCTTATGGTTATAACGTGAAAGCTGTTGATGATAAGCTGTATAATTACATCCCAAAACTCAGCACACCAGAAGTTATTAAAACCGCAAACTCACCAATTGAAGAAACTTTTAATTTCAATCTCGGCTTTCGTTTTAATAACCAGATTCCTGCCGGCAATTATCAAAGAAAACTACTTTTCACTCTTATGGTCGAAGGTGATTCTAGTGCCAAATTAGTTTCTGGTCGTGAATTCAATGCCGCTCTCAAAAAATCCCTAAATATTTCCGACCCAAGTTATTTTGCTGACCCAGCAAAGAGAGTTTCACCTTCAAACCAATTCTGGCCATACATGGATATTAGTATTGGAAAAACTAAGTGCAGTTCAAACATCACGCCTGAACGCACCGTCAAAATCTCCACAGCCGATTCCGACACTATAGTCTATCTTGGTACTTACCGCGACAGCTGGGATAAAATCTGTATTTGGACTAATGCCACAGAAATAAATTTTAATGAAGATCTTTCTTATATGTTTGCTGGCCTCTCTGGCATTAGCAGCGATGTCACCTTCAGTTTTCGCGATGACAGACAAGAGTCAATGCTAAAATTCGATAAGGTAAAGAATGTCGCACATCTTTTCCATAACACCATGGCTTACACCAACAGCACTTTTAATACTGCCAATTTCCTCAAATACCTCAAAGATTCACCCGTTGAGAATATTGAATCCGCCTTTGAAAACACTAGGGTTGCTGAAATTGGAGACGTCTCATTTGCCAAAAATGCCACGCATCTCGCACGCGCTTTTAAGGATACCCCCGATGTTGGTACATCTCCAGATTTTTCTTCCTGGAAAATTTCAGACGCTGAAGATTTAACTTCTGTTTTTGAAAATTCCAAAATCTCTACCATTGACCTCTCAAATTCTGATTTTAAAAACGCCACAAATACCACAAATATGTTTAAAAATTCCAAAGTCTCAACTCTGAAACTTGACAAAGCAAAATTTGAAAAAGTCACTGACGCTTCCTCCATGTTTGCAGGCACGACCAGTCTTTCTAGTGTAGATCTCACCCACACTACCTTCCGTGACACCACTAATACCACTTCAATGTTTGAAGGCACTAGTATTTCGGACATTAATCTTAAAAATGCCACCTTTGAGAATGTCACAGATTTTTCAAATATGTTTAATAATACTAAAAACACAACCAATATCGATCTATCCGCCATCAAATTCACCAGCGCCGAAAATCTTTCAAACATGTTCAAAGATAGCTATGCTAGAGAAATAAAATTAAGCAACCAACTTGGCGGCTCTCGTATTACAAATCTCGAATCAATGTTTGAAGGCGCTTACTATCTGCAAAAAATTGACCTTAACAGCATGACTACCGGAAGAGTTGATACGATCAAAAACATGTTTAAGGGTGCTGAAACCTTAAATAATCTTACTCTTCCGCAAACTTTTAATACTGGCAACGCCGAAGATTTTAGTTCCATGTTTGAAAAAACATCCAATCTCGTCACCATTGGCAATATCGATAAGCTCGACCTTTCATCCGCCAAAAATCTCAGCCGTATGTTCTATGGCACTAAAAGACTCGACCTCGGAGCCATCGCCCCACATCTCAAACCAACTATTGCCACCGATCTTTCCTACATGTTCTATGGATCACACGCCAATGGATCCGTAGTCTTCCCAGCAACCTTCAACACTAGTAGCGCCACTACGATGGAAGGGATGTTTGGTCTATTCGATGGCTCCAGTCCCAGCATTGATATCTCGAACTTTTCCTTTGCCAACGTTAAAAACATGTCAAAAATGTTTATGGGATCTAAAGATGAATTTGAAGCTAGCGGCTGTCGTGGTAGTTATGGAGTAACCGACGTCACTTGGCCAAGTCTCACAACCGCTCCAGAGCTCACAACCCTCAAATCTCTCTTTATCCATAACTGTAATATTCAAAAAATTAAAGCGCCAAAAATTACCGCGCCAAAACTAGTCGACGTCAGCTACGCTTTTGCAGATCTCGGCACCGTCAATAGTCTCGATCTAGACGACTTTGACACTAGCAACGTTGAAAATATGGAAGGACTTTTCGCCGGCAACTCCAGCAGGTTCAACACTGCCTACCGCGCAAAAATCAGCCTCAATACCAGTAATGTCAAAAATATGTCGAAGCTATTCCACTATACTTACGTTTCTTATCTAGACCTAAGTGATCTCGACGTGCGAAAAGTCACTAACTTCTCTAAAGCCTTCGACTATACCTGGCTCTATGAACTTGATCTTACCAACTGGAACACTATAAGCGCCACGGATATGTCAAACATGTTTGGCGGCTCAACCTGGCTCACTAAAATCTACGCTTCCGATAGTTTTACTACTGCCAATGTTACTTCCTATAATGGTATTTTCAGAAGTCTCTCTTCATATCGCGGCCAAGCTGGCTCGGCCATCCCAAACGATAACAGTATTGAATACGCCCACATCGATGGTGGCACCGCTAATCCAGGTGCCTTCTGGCGAAAACCCTAAGATTTCGCTTAAAGAAGCCTCTATAGCAAAAGCCCTAAGGCTTCGCCTTAAAGTAACCTCTAAGGCCAGGCTTACCAATCCTTGCGTAAGCCGCATCTACATTCGCTGCGCTATAGGTCCAGTTAGCGCCGCCAACAAGATGGCTACTATTTCCAAACATATTAGTCGAAATTGAAAGATTCGTTCTATCAAATTCCTCTGGTCCATAAATTGTTTTGAGCCAACTATTCGAATAAAACATCATGCTCATATCAGTTACATTCTTCGTATTAAAACCAGACACATCAATAGTTTCGACATAAGACATAGCCATAAACATTCCATTCATATCTGTTACGTTTTCAGTATTAAAACTTGACGCATCAATACTTTTTGTTGCAGCTAAATTCCTAAACATATCCTTCATATTAGTAACAGCACCAGTATTAAGGCTTGAAAGAGACAAATTCAGTGGCCCCTTAAACATATAGAACATTTTCTCCATCGTTGTCGCATTGCCGCCCTTTAGGTTAGAGAAATCTGCATTAGCATCTGCCGTTGCCTTATAGAATGTATGCATAAAACTCGTGGCATTCTCAAAGGTTACCTTAGACATATCAAGTCCCCTCAAATTAGTATATGCAAAAGCTGCCTCCGCATTTTTTGCTGTATTAATATTTTCGAGATGTAAAATTTTTAAATTTGGGCTCGTACTAAGCAATGCATAAGTATCTTGAAGGAATATTGAATCCATCTTCTCGGTCTTCGAAAAATCAATCCCGTCAAGGTCAATTTCACCAAAGCAGTTCGCACTATTCCTTTTAAAACTAGCCATCCTACTTAACCACAAAGTTGCATCTTCCGGCGCATAAACAATATCCGCCTCGGAATACCAATATACATAATTCTTCCCACCTTTGTAATCATTCCACACATAAATAGGGAGGTCTGATCCCGTTTCAGCCTCGTTTAAACTACCGGCTTTCAGCTGATTAGTTCTCTGAAAGGTGTATGTAGTAGTAGGGCATCGCAAAAAAGGTGCGCGATAATTATTGCCTCCACTATACAAAGGCGTATTATGTACACTATTTTTCTTAAACGTCGCCGTTTTCAAGACTGGATTCGTGATCACAGTTATCAAGATATTACCACTATAGGTATCTTCGATTAAGTCACCACCTGCGCGTACTCCAACACTAATCTTTGGGATCCCCGCACCTGAACTATCACCGATTCCGGGCGCACTTGCCGTAGTCTTATTTACCACCAGCATTGGTGAACTACTTCCTGGAACTGCCAAAAAGTTCGTCTGATCAATCGACACACCCCATTCTTTCTCATTAAAATTTGCGAGAGTCTTACTGGCACTAAGTGGCATAATTTTGCCAGTATTATCAGACTGGCTTGGCCTTAAGATTGAGTCTGTTCCAGTACTCGAAATCATCACCTTGTACCCCGAACGATTATCTGTTCGGACATTCATCAAAATGTCCCGCGCCTTAGCCGACTCGTGTGCACCCTTATCAAATTCAAAATTCAATTCATTTCCCGCATCCACACCACTCAAGGACATCGAAAGCGACTCCGCAAAAACGTTGTGATTATTACAAAGGAAACAAATTGTAAGAAAAAAGATTAAGCCACTAATCTTCTTTAGATAGTTTATTTTATAGATGTTTTTACTTTTTAATGTCACGGCTACCCTTACTCTAACACAAGCATATTTATAAAGCAAACTTTAATATAAATATTACAACGCTATTTTTACAACGTTTATGTTAATTGGTCGACAATAAAAAATACCCCGAAGGGTATTTTTTAATAAATTCGTAGACTCGGGTTTTTAATTAAGCTAATTCAACAGTAGCGCCGGCTTCTTCAAGAGTTTTCTTGAGAGCTTCAGCTTCGTCTTTCTTAACTTTTTCCTTGACAGTTGCAGGAGCACCATCAACGATAGCTTTTGCTTCACCAAGACCGAGACCAGTAGCCTCTTTAACAGCCTTGATTACAGCGATTTTCTGAGCACCAGCGTCTTTAAGAACGACGTTGAATTCAGATTTGCCTTCTTCTTCAGCGGCAGCAGCAGGAGCAGCAGCAACAGCAACAGCGGCAGCAGCAGGCTCAATGCCATATTCATCTTTAAGAGTGTTTTTGAGTTCATTAACTTCAAGAACGGTAAGGTTTACGAGTTCTTCAGCTAATTTTTTAATATCAGCCATGTTAGACCTTTCTATAAATTAATTTAGTATTTATCCCGAAGGATAAAACATTGATTGTCTTTTCTAATAAAACTTTAGACTATGCTTCCAACTTTGCTTCCAAACCGGAAACAATGCCAGAAAGTCCACCAGCGAGACCAGAGATAGAATCGTTGACTGGCGAGAGCAGTTGTGCAACCACCTGAGCCACCAATTCGTTCTTGGATGGGAGAGCAGCAAGCGCATTGATCTCAGCGGTGTCAATCATACGACCACCATCGCTAAAACCACCAACAAGCTCGAGAGCTTTGTGGGTCTTACCAAACTCAGCCAAAACTTTAGCTGGAGCAACTTCGTCAGAATCGGAAATTGCGTAAACAAGTTGGCCGGTCAAATGAGTAGTGTCAGTATCTTTATATACTGCAATCTCATTCATCGCCACACGAACCAAACGGTTCTTCACGATTTTAATGCGGACACCTTGTTCGCGAGCAGCATGACGCAAATCCTCGAGTTCAGCAACGGTCAGTCCCTGATAGTTTGCGTAAGCTGTCAATTTTGCACTTGAAAGTAGCTCAGTTAAATCAGCAACCAATGTATTCTTTTTATCTTTTGAAATTGCCATAAAAAGTATTCCTTGATTGTTAAGAAGTCTACGAATTTTTAAACTTCGTTACCAAGTTATAAGATTTTTCCTCGGTGACCTAATTAAGATTTTGAGGTTCGCGCAAATTAATATTAAATTCACACTCCCTTGACCAAAAATCCGTCACTGTCTTTGGTAACTGGCTTTAGTTTAGCAGAAAACAGGGAAAAATGCAAGAAATTATTAGGTTACAGTAAGATTACTAGAACGTAAAGTACCCAGGAAGCCCGGCAATATCTTGCCTTGCATAAGTCTTATCTTGTGGATTTGCAGCATTATAGGCTGTACCATTTTGCCCAACTAGATGTACGGCATCCATAAACATTCGGCTAGAATCAATTACGCTATTTGTAGTAAACAGCGCAGAAGCTTTAATCGTCACAGCACCAGTTAGTCTGAACATATCCTGCATATTCTGTACATTAGCAGTATTAAAATTCGCAATATTAATTACGGGCATACCGTAAGTCTTAAAGAACATACCCTGCATATTGGTTACTGCACTAGTATTAAAGCTAGATACATCCACACTATTTAGAAGCACACTACTCGAAAACATATTGGACATATCCACCACGTGGCTTGTATCGAAGCTAGTCAGGTCCAGATTTCCGATTAAATTGGTGCCGTCAAACATCATCCACATTGCAGTAGCCTTGGAGGTATTAAAACTACGAACATCCAAGGTTTGATTTCCAATCACGATTCCACGGAACATCTCGCCAAAATCCGTCACGTTACTAGTATCAAATGAAGTAAAATTCAAAGATGAGATTCTCGACATCTGTTTGAACATTGAGTTCATATTCGTTACACTGCTCGTATTTAGCTGAGTTAAATCTAAGTTCGGTAGAGCAGATAGATAAAACATTCCAAACATATTCTTCACTTTTGAAGTATCCATACCAGTAATATCTAGCGACTGTAAAGTTACCGTCCCTTCAAACATACGCGAAGTATCCAGCAGTTTATGACTATTCCATCCGGCCAAATTAATATGTTCAATTTGAGTTGAAGCAAACATCAAATGCGAACCTTCAAGATTTGATACATCCCATCCACGCAAATCGATATTCTTAGCCTTAATTACACCACAGAACATACAGCCCATGTATTTCACTTTTTTTGTATTAAAACTGCGGACGTCAATTGTTGTGAAATTACTTCTCTGGAACATATTCGACATATCAATTGCACTACTAGTATCAATCTTCGAGAAATCAACAGGGTTTTTAGCAGTCGCTAGCTGATCACCACCAGCAAACATACCTGAAAAATCCCAAACCTTGCTCGTATCAATGCCGTCAATGTTATAATTTTTCACACTCTTAGTACCATCACAGAAAAAATTATGCATTGTATTTGTATATCGAGTATCCATTCCACGAATATCGATTAAATCCATATCTGCAACGCCACGATTAAAGTCTTCGAACATCTGATTCGCATTAGTATTTACATACGCCACATCTGCATCTGTCCACCAATATACGGTGCGGTCTGGAGCATTAAACCAGGCATAAATCGGACGCCCCGAATCTGCGGTCGAAACTACGGACGCAGAAGCCAAATTGACTGGTGGTGTATTTGAGCGCTTAAATACATTAACTGTATGAGTAGAATCTAAATTTGCTACAATATCATTAAACTGTTTACCTGGTAAAAATGTAGCTGAAGGAGTAAATTCTTTTGTGATTGTAGTAAATAAGACCTTCTTTGAATAGGTACCAGGGGTTAAATTTGGTGAGACCCTTACGACAAAATACATAGCATAAACATCCGTAATAACATATCCATACTTGGTTCTAGTGAAACCGAGAGCTGAATTATATATATCCGGCGGTGAATATATCACCGACGGATGACTTGCAGGTGCAATTGGTTTGCAATTATCGAGGTCTTGATCGCAATAGCCCCATGTATTTTCCGGAATATTATTATATAAAGTCGCTGGTGAAAATGGCGTAATCTTATCAGTTACCGTTGAATCAGTATGATTTAAATTAACATCCTCGTCTATACTTGAAATATAATTCGTATATTCAGTTGGATTGTTCGTCTGAACCGTATAATGCATATATCCAGTATCCTTCTTTGATTGTTGAGCGTCAGAACCAGAAAACGCAATATTAACCTCATTATCCGAAAGAGCGGTCCGCAAATAAATTTCACTACGGCTCGGAACTGCCCCCGCAAAAGTCTTCACTTCCACACCAGAAAGCAGCATGACACAGAAAAATAAGCACACAAAACCAAAACTAATAAGCGGAATAAGATATGTTCGATGTTTTAGCGAGAACATGGCGTCTTTGCACTTTGCACTTTGCACTTTGCACTTTGCACTTTGCACTTTGCACTTTGCACTTTGCACTTT